>ERZ808046.119-NODE-119-length-101915-cov-7.832577_pt1 | contig 101915 bp, 90 predicted proteins | sample MGYA00380196_ERZ808046 | MGnify/ENA primary metagenome ERZ808046 (study PRJEB31490, sample SAMN06133421) | mouse gut metagenome | isolation source: Z6_2 | host: mice | place: China: Chengdu | collected 2015-05 ... | reverse complement strand
TCTTCCTGTTTTTGTCAGTACAGTCGTTGGAGAAAAGGAGGTACAACTGATGAAAGAAAAAACACTCCAAAACCGCGTTGCCCTGCGGGGCGGATCTTATTCTCTGGCGGTCACGGCGGTGGTGCTTGCGATTCTGGTCGCGGTCAATATCCTGGTATCGGCACTGCCAAAGACGCTGACGCAGCATGATATCAGCTCCACAAAGCTGTATTCCATCACGAGCAATACCAAGGTTGTGGTAAATGCCCTGGATCAGGATGTGACAATCTATTGGATCGTACAGTCCGATGAAGAGGACGATGTGATCGAGAATCTGTTGGGCAAATACGAGAGCCTGTCGGAGCACATCAAAGTTATAAAGAAGAACCCGGATGTTTTCCCCACATTTGCGCAGCAGTATACCTCGGAAGCCGTGCAGAACAACAGTCTGGTGGTGGAGTGCGGGGAGCGCAGCCGTTTCATCAGTTACAGTGATATCTATCTTTATGATACCAATCTGAGTTCCTACTCATATGATATGTCTTTTGACGGAGAAGGCGCGATCACCTCAGCCATTGATTATGTAGTCAATGAAGACCAGCCAAGGATATATGTGCTGGAAGGGCATGGAGAGGCAGAACTCCCGCCGGCTTTCAGCGGACAGATTGAAAAAGATAATATAGAACTGAGCGGATTTTCGCTGCTGACTGCGGATGCCGTTCCGGAAGATGCAGACGGTATCCTGATCTATGCGCCGTCCAGTGATATCTCGACGCAGGAAAAGGATCTGCTGACAGAATACGTGTCAGGCGGCGGAAAGCTGTTGGTAATGGCCGGGCCGACAGAGGACGGAACCCTGACCAATCTTTACAGTATATTGGCGGATTACGGGGTGGAAACGGCAGACGGGGTTGTCGTAGATACAGATCGGGAACATTTCGCCTTCCAGGCGCCCTATGTCCTGCTGCCTGATCTTGCCGACAGTGAGATCACGGCGCCTTTGATCGAAGAAAGTTATTATGCGATCATGCCGATCTCGCAGGGGCTTCTCGTAGAGGATGCGGATGCGGTGACGCCGCTTCTCACTACCTCGGAGCTCTCTTTCAGCAAGGCGGCAGGCTATGCCCTTTCTTCCTATGAGAAAGAAGAAGGCGATGTGGATGGACCGTTTACGCTGGCAGTGTCGGTTGCGGCTGAAAATGAGGGGGAGATCATCTGGTTTGCATCGTCCCATTTTCTGGATGACATGTATAACGCTTATTCCTCGGGCGCAAACCTGGATCTGGCGATGAATGCCCTGTCGTCTGTCACAGGGGAGAGTGAGGCGGTGTCGATCCGCAGCAAATCGCTGAATTATGATTATCTGACGATCAGCAATTCCGCATCGTCCTTTTTGAAGACGGTCATGATCGCGGTATTTCCGCTGGCATATCTGGGAATCGGAATCTGTGTGATCGTAGAGAGGAGGAAACGGAATGAAGCGAAATAAAAAGATCGGCGTACTGCTTGGCATATTGCTCTGTGTCAGTTTGGCGGCTTTTAGCGTCAGCAAATATGAGCAGCAGAAGGAGATCATAAAAAACAGCGATGAGATCATCCTGGAAGTGGACGGGGAAGCGGTAAAGACTCTTTCATGGGAGTGCAACACCGGTGACTTTGCTTTTCATAAAGACGACAGTGGAAGCTGGCTGTATGATGCGGATGAGGCGTTTCCGGTGGAGGAAGAAAAGATAAACGAGTTGCTGAATCTGTTTGAGGAATTCGGTGTTTCTTTCCGGATAGAGGAAGTAGAAGATTTCGCACAGTATGGCCTGGAGGAGCCTGTCTGCACGATTCGGATGGAAACCGAAACGCAGACGTATGAGATCCTGGTGGGTAATTACAGCGAGATGGATTCCGAGCGCTATGTTTCGATCGGGGACGGTAATGCCTATCTGGTAAAAGAGGATCCGCTGGACCGGTACGCCGTAGAATTGAGTGATCTGATCAGGCACGATGAGATTCCTGCATTTGAGGAGGTGACGCAGGTGCAGTTTTCCGGAGCGGGATCGGAGAAGATCGTCTACGAAGAGGACAGCGGCAATACGTATTCTGTGGAAGATGTTTACTTTGTGGAACGTGGTGAAGAACGGCTGGCTTTGGATACGACACGGGTGAATGATTATCTGGACACCATAAAGAATCTGGGACTGCAGGATTACGTTACGTACAATGCTTCCGATGAAGAGCTGGCGACATATGGTATGGATGGGCCTGAGTTGTCCATACAGCTGGATTATGCGATGACGGAGGAAGGCAGTGACGAGAAGACAACGGGCACATTCACGCTGCAGATCGGACGTGATCCGAAAGAGCGGGAAATGGAGGAAGCAGAGGAAGAGGAAGCAGAGGAGGTGACTGCCTACGCAAGAGCAGGGGAATCCAGGATCCTGTATCAGATCACCGCACAGCAGTATGAAAAACTTATGGATATGTCCTATGATACGCTGCGCCATCAGGAAATGTTCTGGGCGGATTTTGCGGATATGTATCAGCTTACCGTGTCGCTGGAAGGGGAAACGCATACCATCACCTCTGAAATGGAGGGTGAGGAAAGAACCTGGTATTATAAGGAGGAAGAACTGGAAATGGCAGGACTCAGAAGCGCTGTCAGGGGGCTGACGGCAGTATCCTTTACCGGGGAGCAGCCCACGCAGAAAGAGGAGATCAGCCTGACCATCTATCTGGACAATGAAAATGATCCGGAAGTCAGCATCCAGCTGTACCGTCATGACGGTGATCGCTGTATTGCGGTGGTAGACGGTAAGGCTACCGCTTTTGTGGAGCGGGCCAAAGTGGTAGATCTCATAGAGGCAGTGCAGAACATTGTGCTGGAGGAGCAGGAGTCCGAAAGCTGAATCCAGGCATACCGAAGTACGACAGGCAGGATGCAGGCCGAGGTGCTGTGTAATGATCGTCCCGGCGCTGGAGAGGCCGGGGCCGAAGCTTTCGGTCCGGGTTCTTGCCTGATCGGCGCAGAAATGGATGGTAAATCGCCACCCGATATGATAAGATAGATAAATATATTTTGCTGTATTTAAATAAAGGAGCTTGTTGCCAGATGTCCGATAGAATACTGATCGTTGATGATGAGGTCGAGATCGCGGATCTGATCGAGACCTATCTGCAAAGTGAAAATTATAGCGTATCCAAATTTTATTCCGCGAAAGAAGCGCTGGACTGTATTCAGACAACAGAGTTTGACCTGGCTGTTCTGGACATTATGATGCCGGAAATAGACGGGTTGACTCTGTGTCGGAAGATCAGGGAGCGCTATACGTATCCGGTCATCATGCTGACAGCCAGGGATGGGGAGACGGATAAGATCACCGGGCTGATGCTGGGGGCGGACGATTATGTCACCAAGCCCTTTTTGCCGCTGGAGCTGGTTGCAAGGATCAAATCCCAGCTGCGGCGGTACAAGAAATACAATCCTTCCCATACAGGAGAGGGGGAGCAGGAGCTGCTAAGCCATCTGGGGCTTGTATTGAATGGGAAAACACATGAGTGCACCCTGAACGGGAAGGCGCTTGTGCTGACGCCCACCGAATTTGCCATCCTGCGTATCCTTCTGGAAAACAGGGGACGCGTGATCGGTGCGGAGGAACTGTTCCATGCGATATGGCAGGATGAGTATTACAGCAAGTCGAATAATACGATTCCGGTTCATATAAGACACCTGCGGGAGAAATTAAACGATACATTGAATAAGCCAAAATATATTAAGACGATATGGGGAGTCGGATACAAAATTGAAGAATCATAAAAGGGAAGAATATACGGCATTTCAGAGAAAGATCATGCGGCGGTTTTGTCTTAATATCTTCGGCTCGGTCTTCGTCGTGATCATCCTGTATTTGTTTCTGTGGAGGCGGCGGTTTGGAGACTGGACTGTGAAGGCTCTGGAATATTTTATGAAGATTGGGCATGAGCAGGCTTTTTACATCTACCACAGCTGTTTTCGGGAATATAAAGAGATCTTCTTTGCGGCGGCGATCATCCTTGTATTTGTTTTGATGCTCTGGCATCTGTTCCGGTGGATGACCCGCTATTTTACTCAGATCGACCAGGGGATAGACGCACTGCTGCAGGAGGATCAGGGACAGATCTGTCTGTCACCGGAGATGCTGCCGTTTGAGCGGAAGTTAAACGCGGTGAAGCAGGAGCTGGAGGAGCAGAAGGCGGAACGTGCCATGGCGGAGCAGCGCAAGGATGAGCTTGTCATGTATCTGGCGCATGATATCCGCACGCCTTTGACGTCGGTGATCGGTTATCTGAATCTGCTGGAAGAAGATCCGGATATGCCGGCAGCGCAGAGGGCGAAGCATGTGCATATAACGCTGGAAAAGGCGAACCGCTTGGAAGAGATGATAAACGAATTTTTTGAGATCACGCGTCTGAATACGGGACAGATCCGGCTCTCCAGGGAGCGGATCGATCTTTACTATATGCTGGTGCAGCTTTGTGATGAGGTCACGCCTGTGCTGGAAGCGCACGGCAATTTTGTGGCATTGGAGGTGGATGAGGATCTGGCAGTCCGGGCCGATCCGGATAAGATAGCCCGGGTATTTGCCAATATCTTGAAAAATGCGGCGGCCTACAGTTATCCGCATACCGGGATACGCATTTTTGCCGAAAAGACGGACACGGATATTCTGCTCTCTTTTCAGAATCAGGGAAAAACGATCCCGCCGGAAAAGCTGCCGCTGTTGTTTGATAAATTCTATCGGCTGGATACCGCCCGCATGTCGGATACGGGCGGGACAGGTCTTGGGCTTGCGATCGCGAAGGAGATCCTTTCGCTTCACGGCGGGGAGATCCGGGCCATGAGCGGGAAGGATACCGTTACGTTTGTTGTCCGGCTGCCGCTGCAGGGTTAAAGAAATCATCAGATCCTGTTAATATTTTCTTAAAGTTTAAACAATTTCCTGTTAAAGTTCTCTATGCCTCTGTTCAGTACAATGGTTACTGTACAGAGGCATATTTGTTTTGCCGGAGAAAGGAGTTTTTGAGCATGGGTGAAAGAAGCGGAACGGTGCGGGAGGTAAGGAAGCGCAGGAGAAGGCGGCAGAGAAGGCGCGCATGGGCCGTTGTAACGGCGCTGTTTCTCTGTATCATGGCAGCGGATTTTCTGGGAGGCTTTCTGGTCGGCTGTTCCTGGCAAAAGAGCACGGGACGGGAACTGCTCTCGGAGATTTTTGCCGCGGACACAGAGGGCGGCCCGGTGGCGGGGACCTGGGAGAATGCGGTATATCACGACGGGCAGGGCGATGCCGTACAGGACGACAATCCACCGTATGAAAACGGGCCGGAGGGCAGCGCGGACGAGACTGCGGGTGGTGCGGCCATGCAGGAGGAGTGTTTTGACGGGCAGTGGAATCTGCTTCTGGTGAACAACTGGCATCCGGTGCCGGAGAGCTGCGAAGTCGATCTGGTGGAAGTGGACGGCGGCGAGCAGGTGGACAGGCGCATCTATGAGCCTTTGATGACAATGCTGGAGGATGCGAGAGAGGCCAACTGGGGGCAGCTGCCCCGTGTCGTCTCCGGGTATCGGACGGCTGAGAAGCAGCAACAGCTCTATGACGACAAGATTGCGGAGTACCGCAGGCAGGGCTACCCGGATGACGAGGCGGAGGAGCTGGCGCAGCAATGGGTGGCGATGCCGGGATTCAGTGAGCACCAGCTTGGTTTTGCGGTGGATATCAACGGCGCCACCTATGATGTTTATCTGTGGCTGCAGGAAAACAGTTACAGGTACGGCTTTATTTTCCGCTATCCGGGGCATAAAACAGAGCTTACCGGCGTGGCGGAGGAAGTATGGCATTATCGCTATGTCGGTGTTGAGGCGGCTGCCGAGATTTATGAACAGGGCATTTGTCTGGAGGAATATGTGGAAAACATGGAGAACAGGAACCTGTAACAGGCAGGACACGGGGGTTATGCAGTCAGCGGAAAGAGTGGAATCAGCGGAGAGAATGAAAGCAGCAGAGAGATTGAAAGCAGCGGAGAGAATGAAAGCAGCGGAGAGAATGAAAGCAGCAGAGAGATTGAAAGCAGCAGAGAGATCAGAAGCAGCGGAAAGACTGGAGTCAGAGAAAAAGATGGAAACAGCGGAAAGGATGGAAGCAATGAGAAAAAGAGCAGGAAAGAAAACGGTATGTTTACTGTCGGTCATCATGATGATGATGTCGCTGGCAGCAGGATGCGGCGGACAGGAAGAGGCAGCAGGCAGCGGCGGGCAGGACGGCGAAGGAACGGGACAGCAGGCGACGATGGGAAGGTATGTGGAGACGGAGAGGAATCTTCCGGACCCGCTGGAGGAGGCCGGCGGCATCTATAAGCTGCCGGACGGACAGCTGGTGCTCATCGGCAGGCAGGGGGAGCTTTTTGTGTCAAAGGACAATGGCGCCGTCTGGGAGCAGGACAGCAGACAGTGGCTTAAGGAGACGGCCACGGCCGCCGGGGCCTATATCATGGATGTGAAGATGGATTCAAAAGGGAATATGGGGATCGTTTATGCGGAGGATGACGGCGTGGAGAGCGGGGAGACGGCGGTAAAGTGCGTGCTGCTGATGGCGGACGATACGGTTGTACCGATTGCGCTTTCGGGGGCAGCAGCGGAGGAAAGCATCGACCGGTTCTGGATCTCGGGCGATGACCGGTATTTCGTCTCAACGACAAGTGGCAATCTCTACGAGGTGAAAGAGGACGGCAGCAGCAGGCTGTATCTGACGGCAGAAGGCTATCCGCAGACCGTGTGTTTTCAGGGCAGCCTGATGATCCTGGACGGGTATGAACTAAAGGCGCCGCTTCTTTACGATATGGAAAAGGAAGCCTATGTGGAGGACGAAACGCTGGCGGCTTTTGTGCAGGACAATTATGCGGACAGAGGGTTCAACGGTGCCGGCTGGCAGAATATGTGCCTTTTTCCGGGAGAAGACGACGTGATCTATCTGGCGGGCAGGAAGGGCCTGCACCGGCATGTAATAGGCGGAGCCGGCATGGAACAGATCATTGACGGCAGGCTGTCACGTCTGGGAAATCCGCAGTACGGGACGCGGGGCATGGTATTTCTGGAAACAGGAGAATTTCTGGCGGCGTCAGATAACGGAAAGCTGATCCAGTTTACGTATGATCCCGACAGGGTGGCCGTACCGCAGGAAAATCTTAAGGTGTACAGTCTGGAGAAAAATGTGGATCTGTCCACAGCAGTCTCTTTTTACCAGATCCAGAACCCGGATGTTTTTGTGGAATATGAAGTCGGTATGGACGAAGGAGAGGCCGTTACCAGAGAGGATGCGGTCAGGAAGCTGAATACGAAGATCCTGGCGGGGGAAGGCCCGGATGTCCTGCTGCTGGACGGGCTGCCGGTGGATTCCTATATGGAAAAAGGGATGCTTGCCGAGCTGAATGCCCTTGTCGAGGAGCTGGGTACAGAAGTGTTTGAGAATCTGATCACTGCTTTTGCCAAGGAGGACAGGATCTATGCGGTGCCCGGACAGGTCAGACTTCCGGTTGTGATGGGAAGGGCGGATGCGGTTTCCGGTATCACGGGGGCTGCGGATCTGGCGGACAGGATCGAAGAGATGCGCAGGGAACTGCCGCATCAGGATCTGATCGGTCATGGCTGTGAGAAGGCGATTCTAAAGATCTGCGCCATTTTTTCCGCCCAGGATTGGAAGGACGGGAACGGAGAAATTGACACAGATGCCATCGCCGGGTTTCTGACGCAGGGAAAGAGGATCTATGAGGCGCAGATGGACGGCCTTGAGGAGAAAAGCGTGGAGCGGCTTCAGCAGTCGATCGAAGCGCACGAGCAGTATGAAGGGGAAGACTGGATGTATGATCTGACCAGTTATGGATTTTATATGGACTATGCGGCGGGGAATACCGCTGTCTATGCCGGGGTCAGCCATTCACCCGGCGGCTATGCGGAGCTGGCGTCCATCTCCCGGGCAGACGGATTTGAGGACACGGTGCTTGTGCCTGTAACAAGGGAGGACGGCAGTGTGTTCCTGCCGGAAACGGTGCTCGGCATCAACGCGGCTACGCAGAAGAAGGAGCAGGCGGAAGGGTTTATTAGGCTCTTTCTGGGAAAAGAAAATCAGCGCAGCCTGAGCGGTTATGCGGTAAACAGAGCCGCGTTCGAGGAGGCGGCCGCACTGCAGGGGAAAGAAGCTGACGAAAACGGGGTGTATGGCAGAGTCGGCATGATGTACGAAGACGGCAGCGAGTTTTCACTGGAACTTTTCCTGCCGACAGACGCCGAGACCGCGGCGGTCAAAGAATGGATGGAGACGGCAGCGATACCTTATATAGAAGACAGAGTGCTGGAGGAAGGTATTTTTGAGGAGGGGGCGTTGTTTCTCCTCGGCGGGCGCGGGCTGGAGGAAACTCTGGATGCCATTGAGAAACGGCTGGCTGTTTATATTGCGGAGTAGAGGTTTGCTCAGTCCGGTTCTGCCTTTTTACGTCTGTAGGCGTTGGGACTCATATGGTAGTGCTGCCTGAACTTGCGGCAAAAATACCCGGCGCTTGTGAAGCCTGTTTCTTCCGCGATGGAAGAGACGGATTTTTGGGTGGTGTAGAGCTGCACGGCAGCCTGGGCCAGACGATACTGGATCAGATATGATACGGGTGCGATATGGATTCCGGTCTGGAAGATATGCAGGGCGCAGCTTTTGCTGATCGAGGCGGAGGCGGCGATCATCTCCAGTGAAATCTCCTCTGTGTAATGGTCATGGATATACTGCATCATGGTCTGCAGCCTGGCCTGCCTGTGATTTACGCGGTGCGGATTTTGCGGGTCTGCAGACAGGTCCAGATGATTCCACAGAATATCCCAGATTTGGAAAAGGAGCTGCAGCGTGCACAGTTCCTTTTTTTCTTCGCCTTCCTGCAGCGCAAAGATCTGCAATAAGAGCTGCAGCACATCATTCTGCCAGGGCGTATGCGGATCAAATATCTGGCAGGGAAGGGCGGCATGGATGACTGGACTGATGTATTTATCGTAGATAAGGCTTTCCTCTGGCGCCAGCAGAGATGGTGCAAAAACGATGTTTGGAAAAAAGGTGCTGCTTTTTGCCTCGAAACGGTGAAGGATGCCGCTGTTGATAAACAGGCCGCAGCCTTTTGACAGCTCTATTTTATCTGCACCGATCAGACAGAGGGCGGCGCCCTCGGCGACATAGATGAATTCCAGCTCATGATGCCAGTGCCAGTCGATGCGGTGGAAGTCAAACTGCCAGATATTCTCCGGATAATATGCGAAAGGATAGCGGTCGTCTCCGTGCCGGACGGTTTCCCGCAGTGTTTCGTCCGTCATGATCTTATAAGTTCCCATAGCGCCTCCATGTATGCCGTGAACAGGCTGGTTTTGGGATATTGTATCATAAATATGGGATTCTATGCAATGATTCTGCATAAAAACTGCGATATAATACCAGCTGGTGTGATGCCTTTTACGGGCATATATTCGCCGGACAGGGAGGAAATGCAAATGAAGAATCAATATAATAAAACAGTCACGGCCTGTTTCGTGGGCTATATTGTACAGGCGATCGTCAATAACTTTACGCCGCTGCTGTTCTTATTTTTTCAGAGGAGTTATCAGATACCGCTGTCTCAGATAACGCTGCTGGTGACGTTTAATTTCGGAATACAGCTGCTTGTGGATCTGCTTTCCGTCGGCTTCGTGGACAGGATCGGATATCGCATATCCATTGTCGCGGCGCATGTTCTGGCGGCGGCAGGGCTGGCGCTGCTTACGGTCCTGCCGGAGGTTACGGCGACGCCTTTTACCGGAATCCTGATTTCCGTGATGATCTATGCCATCGGCGGCGGCCTGCTGGAAGTTCTGGTCAGTCCGGTGGTGGAAGCGTGTCCTTCCGATAACAAGGAGAAGGCCATGAGTATGCTGCATTCTTTTTACTGCTGGGGCCATGCGGGCGTTGTGCTGCTCTCAACTTTGTTTTTCTATGTGGTCGGTATCGAAAACTGGAAAATGCTGGCCCTTTTGTGGGCGGTCGTTCCCATGGTCAACGCCTTTGTATTTGCCAGGGTGCCGATCGCGGCGCTGATGGAAGACGGGGAGAGCGGGCTGACGCTAAAAGAACTGTTTCGCCTGCGGATCTTCTGGATCCTGCTTGTGATGATGGTATGCGCAGGGGCAAGCGAACAGGCGGTAAGCCAGTGGGCCTCCACATTCGCGGAGCAGGGACTTGGCATCTCCAAGACGGCGGGAGATCTGGCCGGGCCGCTGGCGTTTGCGGTCCTGATGGGGATGTCCAGACTGTTTTACGGCAAATACGGCGACCGCATTCATCTGGAACGGTTTATGGTCTACAGCAGCTGCCTGTGCATTTTGTCCTATCTGGGGATCTCACTTTTTCCGGTTCCGCAGCTGAGCCTGCTTGCCTGTGCGGTCTGCGGCCTGTCGGTGGGAATCATGTGGCCGGGAACATTTAGTAAGGCGTCTGCGGCTTTGCCAAAAGGCGGGACGGCCATGTTTGCCATGCTGGCGCTGGGCGGCGATGTGGGCTGTTCCGGCGGCCCGACGGTAGTCGGCATGGTGTCGGGCGCCCTTGGAGACGACTTGAAGAAGGGCGTTCTGGCGGGCGTTATCTTTCCGGCGCTGCTGCTTGGCGGTATTGTTCTCAGCAGGAAAACAAAAGGAAAGGCAATGAAATAGTGGAACAGCGATTACTGTATCAAGTGCAGCATTCACTATATGCAGATCACGGAATGTCAGTGGAAATCAGATGCGGACTGGCGTGACTGATAAAGTTGACCGTATAGCAATATCAAAAAAACAGTGGGCATGGTGTCCGCTGTTTTTTGTATAGCTGTTTACATTAGGGGAAATGCGGTATAAAATAATGAAAACAGTCCGGGATCATGAAAAAAGGGAAAGCTGTCTGCCCGCCGTGAGAAAAATGCCGGCAGACCGACAGGCAAAGAGGAAAGGAAAGACATGCACAGAGACAATACAAAGATCGTAAAAATAGGCGAACGGGTGATCGGAGGCGGGAATCCGATCCTGATCCAGTCCATGACGAACACGAAGACGGAAGATGTGGAGGCGACGGTTAAGCAGATCCTGCGGCTGGAGCAGGCCGGATGTGAGATCATCCGCTGTACGGTGCCGACTTTGGAGGCGGCAGCGGCGGTGAAGGAGATTAAGAAGCAGATACACATTCCGCTGGTGGCGGATATTCATTTTGACTATAAGATGGCGATCGCGGCCATGGAGAACGGGGCGGACAAGATCCGCATCAATCCGGGCAATATCGGAAGCCGTGACAAGGTTGCCGCAGTGGTGGCGGTGGCGAAAGAGCGGAATATTCCCATTCGAGTGGGGGTCAACAGCGGCTCTCTGGAGAAGGAGCTGGTGGAGAAGTATCATGGCGTGACGGCGGAGGGCATCGTGGAGAGCGCTCTGGATAAGGTGGGGATCATCGAGGATCTGGGGTATGATAATCTGGTGATCAGCATCAAGTCTTCGGATGTGATGATGTGCGTGGCGGCGCATGAGCTGCTGGCGCAGAAGACGCAGTATCCGCTGCATGTGGGCATCACGGAGGCCGGAACGGTGACAAGCGGCAATATCAAGTCGGCCATCGGGCTGGGACTTATCCTGCATCAGGGGATCGGCGACACGATCCGGGTCTCTCTGACCGGAGATCCGGTGGAGGAGATCAAGTCCGCCAGGCTGATTCTGCGCACGCTGGGACTGAGGAAGGGCGGTATCGAAGTGGTATCCTGTCCCACCTGCGGCAGAACCCGTATTGACCTGATCGGGCTGGCCAATCAGGTGGAAAAGATGGTGGAAGATATTCCGTTAGATATCAAGGTAGCCGTGATGGGCTGTGCGGTCAACGGACCCGGCGAGGCGAAGGAAGCGGATATCGGCATCGCCGGCGGTCTGGGAGAAGGCCTGCTGATCAGGAAGGGCGAGATCGTGAAGAAGGTGCCGGAAGACCAGTTGCTTGCGACTTTGCGGGAGGAACTCTTGAACTGGGGGCAGGCATGAAGCAGCAGAGTACGAATGGGTATATTGAATACCTGGGAAAGGAATATTTAGTATAGATGGGCAAGAAATTTTTCGAGGTGTTTCCTTCTTTAAAACTGGATACGGGATTGCGGGATCTGTATGAGCAGGTTACGGTGGAGAAGGTTTCGGCTACAAAGCGGAAAGATTTTCTGCGCGTCTATATTTCTTCGGACAGGCTGATCCAGAAGGAGGACGTATTCCGGGCGGAAGGAGAGATCAAGAAGCAGTTTTTTCCGAATGTGCCGATGGTGATCAAGTTCTATGAGCGTTTTCATCTATCCTCCCAGTATGACCCGAAGAAGCTGACGGAGATTTACCGGGACAGCATCCTGTTGGAGCTGCGGGAGTATTCTCCGGTGGAGTACAATCTGTTCAAGAAGGCGGATATCGCTTTTTCGGAGGAGAATACGCTGCAGCTGACCGTGGAGGATACGGTGCTTGGCAAAAGCAAGGCGGAAGAGCTGACCAGGATCCTGGAAAAGATCTATAACGAGCGCTGTGGTTTCGCGGTGTCGGTGCAGATTTCTTATAAGGAACATATAACGGGGAAATATAAGAAGGAGGACGAGCACAGACTGGCCATGCAGGTGGCGGAGATTTCGGCCAGAGCTGGCTATGGCGGCGGCCGGCCGGATGGGTATGTGGACGGTGCAGTGGCAGGTGTGGACACAGAGACCGGCATGACAGGTTTACATAATTCTGAATCCGGCTACAGTCAGGGAGCGGCATCGGGTGTGTATCAGGACGAATTTGCACCGTACATGCAGGAAGCTGCCGGAGACCTGGTTCCCGGCCAGTCGATGGCAGAGGGGCAGGGAGCAGCAGGCGGTTTCGGTGGCTTTGCGCCCGGGCGGAACGGGGCAGGAGGCCCCATGCAGGGACAGGCCGGGAACGGAGGCGTTTTACAGGCGCAGTCCGGGGCGGGCAGCGCGGCCGGCGGGCAGAAGCCGGCGGGACAGGCAGGCCGCTATGGCGCAAAGTCGTCGTTCAAGGGCGGCAGAAAGGGCGAAGACGGAAAGAAGAGCGATTTCCGGCGGGCGCTGAAACGTTCCGACAATCCGGACGTGCTGTATGGCCGGGACTTTGACGAGGAGTCCATGCCGATCAACGATATCATCGGCGAGATGGGTGAGGTGGTCATCCGCGGTAAGATCCTCAATATGGACAAGCGGGAGATCAAGAACGAACGGACGATCCTGATCTTCGATGTGACGGATTTCTCCGATACGATGACGATCAAGATGTTTCTGCATAACGATCAGGTGGCGGAACTGACCGGGGACGTGAAGCCGGGCGCTTTCGTGAAGATCAAGGGCATGACGCTGATGGACAAGTTTGACCATGAGCTGACCATCGGTTCTTTGACGGGGATCAAGAAGATACCGGATTTTACCACATCACGTCTGGATACCAGTGTGCGCAAGCGGGTGGAGCTGCATTGCCATACGAAGATGAGCGATATGGACGGCGTGTCTGAGGCCAGGGATATTGTCAAGAGGGCTTATCAGTGGGGGCATCCGGCGATCGCCATCACGGATCACGGCGTGGTGCAGTCCTTTCCGGACGCCAACCATGTCTGGGAAGATCTGTGGAAGGCGGAAAAGAACAGGCGCAAAGAGGCGGGGGATCCGGACCCGGACAAGCAGGACTTTTTCAAGGTGATCTACGGGGTGGAAGCCTATCTGGTGGACGACCTGCATGAGATCGCCACCAATGACAAGGGGCAGGATTTCAGCCAGGATTTCGTAGTGTTCGATATCGAGACTACGGGCTTTTCCCCGGTGGAAAACAGAATCATAGAGATCGGCGCGGTGAAGGTCTGCGGTGGTAAGATAGTGGACCGCTTTTCAGTGTTCGTCAATCCGGAGGTGCCGATTCCCTTCGAGATTGAGAAGCTGACGGGCATCAAGGACGATATGGTGATCGACGCGGAGAAGATCGAGAGCGTGCTGCCGCAGTTTCTCAGCTTTTGTGAGGGATGTATGCTGGTAGCCCACAATGCCGGGTTCGACATGAGTTTTATCATGGAAAACTGCGACAGGCAGGGAATTGCCCATGATTTTACTTATGTGGACACGGTGGGGATGGCGAGAGTGATGCTGCCGGCGCAGGCCAAACACACGCTGGATGCGGTGGCCAAGACGCTGGGTGTTTCGCTGGAGAATCATCACCGGGCGGTGGATGACGCGGAGGCCACGGCGCAGATCTTCGTCAAGCTGATTCCGATGATGGCAAAGGACGGCATCACTACGCTTGCCCAGATCAATGAGAAGGGAAATTTAAGTCCCGGCATTATAAAGAAACTGCCCACCTATCACGGCATCATCCTGGCCAAAAACAATGTGGGACGGATGAACCTGTACCGGCTGATCTCCCTGTCCCATCTGACTTATTTTGCCAGAAGGCCGCGGATTCCGAAGAGCCTTCTGAATCAGTACCGGGAAGGGCTGATCGTGGGCAGCGCCTGCGAGGCAGGGGAGCTTTATCGTGCGCTTCTGGAGCGGAAGCCGGATGCGGAGATCGCCAGACTTGTGGATTTCTATGATTATCTGGAGATCCAGCCGCTTGGCAACAACAAGTTCATGATCGAGTCCGAGCGGGTGCAGAATGTAAATTCCATGGAAGATATCATGGAGATCAACCGGAAGATCGTGCGGCTGGGGGAACAGTTCCACAAGCCGGTGGCGGCTACCTGTGACGTGCATTTCCTGAATCCGGAGGATGAGGTCTACCGCCGCATCATCATGGCGGGACAGGGATTCCCGGATGCGGATAACCAGGCGCCGCTGTATTTTCGGACGACGGAGGAGATGCTTCTGGAGTTCGCCTATCTGGGAAGCGATAAGGCCGAGGAGGTGGTCATCACCAATACCAACCTGATCGCGGATATGATCGAGACCATGTCGCCGGTACGGCCGGACAAGTGCCCGCCGGTGATCGAGGACAGTGACAGGCAGCTTACGGAGATCTGCTACAACAGGGCACATGAGCTGTACGGGGAGACGTTGCCGAAGATCGTGGAGGACAGGCTGGAGAAGGAGCTGCACTCCATCATCTCCAACGGGTTTGCGGTGATGTATATTATCGCCCAGAAGCTGGTGTGGAAATCGGTGGAGGACGGTTATCTGGTGGGTTCCCGCGGTTCCGTGGGAAGTTCTTTTGTGGCCAATATGGCGGGGATCACGGAGGTAAATTCCCTGAGCCCTCATTACCTGTGCCCTAAATGCCATTATTATGATTTTGATTCCGAGGAGGTGAGGGCTTACGGCGGCGGCGCTGGATGCGATATGCCGGATAAGAACTGTCCGCAGTGCGGCACGCCGCTTGACAAGGAAGGATTTGATATCCCTTTCGAGACCTTCCTCGGTTTTAAGGGAGATAAGGAGCCGGATATCGACCTGAACTTTTCCGGCGAATATCAGAGTAAGGCGCACAAATACACGGAGGTGATCTTCGGCAGCGGCCAGACTTACCGGGCCGGGACCATCGGTACGCTGGCGGACAAGACGGCCTTCGGTTATGTGCGGAACTATTATGAGGAGCGGGGCAGGCATAAGCGTGTCTGTGAGATCAACCGCATCGTGACGGGATGCACGGGAATCCGCAGGAGCACCGGCCAGCATCCGGGCGGTATCGTGGTACTGCCGGTGGGGGAGGATATCAACTCCTTTACGCCGGTACAGCATCCGGCCAACGATATGACGACGGATATCGTTACCACCCATTTTGACTATCATTCCATTGACCACAATCTGTTGAAGCTGGATATTCTGGGACACGATGATCCGACCATGATCCGTATGCTGCAGGATTTGACGGGGATAGACCCTGTGACGATCCCGCTGGACGATCCGGGTGTGATGTCGCTTTTCCAGTCAACGGAGGCGCTGGGGATCACGCCGGAGCAGATCGGCGGCTGTAAGCTGGGGTGCCTGGGCGTGCCGGAGTTCGGTACGGAGTTCGTTATCCAGATGGTTATTGATGCGAAGCCCAAGTGCTTTACGGACCTGGTGCGGATTTCCGGCCTGTCCCACGGCACGGATGTGTGGCTGGGGAATGCCCAGACGCTGATCGAGGAGGGCAAGGCCACGATTTCCACGGCCATCTGTTGTCGTGACGATATTATGATCTATTTGATGCAGAAAGGGGTGGATCCGTCTTTGTCCTTCACGATCATGGAGAGCGTCCGTAAGGGCAAGGGCCTGAAAGACGACTGGATTACGGCAATGACGGAGAAGGGCGTGCCGGACTGGTATATCGGCTCCTGCAAGAAGATCAAATACATGTTCCCGAAGGCCCACGCGGCGGCCTATGTCATGATGGCCTGGCGCATCGCCTACTGTAAGATCAACTATCCGCTGGCGTACTACGCGGCCTATTTCAGTATCCGCGCTTCGGCTTTTTCCTATGAGATCATGTGCCAGGGGCAGCAGCATCTGGAGAACGTGATGGCGGATTACAAGCGCAGAAGCGATACTCTGTCCAAGAAAGAGCAGGACACCAACAAGGATATGAAGATCGTGCAGGAGATGTATGCCAGAGGGTTTGAGTTCGTGCCCATCGATCTTTTCTCGGCGCAGTCGCGGCTGTTCCAGATCGTGGACGGGAAGCTGATGCCGTCCCTAAGCAGCATCGACGGTCTGGGAGAGAAGGCGGCGGATGCCATCGTGGAGGCGGCTAAGGACGGCCCGTTCCTCAGCAAAGACGATTTCAGGCAGCGCACGAAGGCGTCCAAGACGATCATCGATCTGATGAGTACGCTGGGGATTCTGGGGAACCTGCCGGAATCCAACCAGATCAGCCTGTTTGACTTCGTGAGTTAGAGGTGATCCGGAGGGCGCAGTTACGGGGTTTTTGCGGGTTCAGATTACAAAAAACAGAAAAAAACAAAAAATTTGAAAAAATTTTAAAAAAGCACTTGCTTTTTCTCTGAGAATATAATAGAATAAGCAAGTGCCAAACACATGGCTCGTTGGTCAAGCGGTCAAGACGCCGCCCTCTCACGGCGGAAACAGGGGTTCGATTCCCCTACGAGCTGTTAACTGTTTATAACAGCCCAACCCTAAGAAGTGCTGGAAACCTCATATGATGCGGTTTGCGGCATTTTTTGTTTCATAGAAAAGGTGTTGTGGATAGAGGAGGAAAGCCGGGAGCGCTCCGCAGCAGACGGACGGCAACAGACAAAGGAGGAGAGCAGATGGGGGAACAATATTCAGGCATCGGAGCGACCTATGACTCGATGACGGGCCTGATGGACCGGATGACGTTTTTTGGCGACGTGAATGAATACAGGAAGCGCAGAGTGCAGTGTCACATCGTTCTGGTACAGCTGTCAAGGCTGATGCAGGTCAACCGTAAGTACGGCATTACGGTGGGAGATCAGCTGATTCGGGATATTTCTATGTGGCTTGCGGAACTGGACGAAGCGTATAAAGTATACCGCATAGCGAATTCACGCCTGATGCTGCTTGGGCCGGCGTGCAGCAGGCAGCAGGCGGAGGCGTGTGTGAACCGTATCCACAGCCGTTTCGGGGAAAACTGGCAGGTGGCCTGTGAAGGGCAGGAACATACGGTTCTGGCGAAAACGTATCTGATCCATCTTTTTCTGGACCCGGAAGATACGGGGAATGACCTTCTGGACAAGATGAATTTCGGCATCACGGTGCTGGAGAAGAAGGGCAGGGACGGCATGGTCTTTTTTGACGAGGAGATCAAAAGAGACATGGAGCATCAGAAGTACGTTCTGGGGGAAGTCCGGTATGCGATCGATCATAAGACCTTCCGGATGTATTATCAGCCGATCTACGACTGCAAAGAGGAGCGGTTTGTTTCAGCCGAATCGTTGATCAGGCTCTGGGACAGGCAGGGGACGTTTATTTCTCCGGGAGAGTTCATCCCCATGGCGGAAGAGCACGGACTGATCGATCAGATCAGCTGGATCGTGTTGGAGAAGGTGTGCCGTTTTCTGGGAGCGCATCCGGAACTGGAGCTGCAGACGGTATCTGTTAATCTGACAGGGCAGCAGGTGTCCGATGTCACGCTGATCGACCGGATCGAAACGCTGCTGGCGGACTGTCAGCTGTCCGGCAGCAGACTGCGTATTGAGATCACGGAGCGGACGGTTGCGAACGACTTTGAGGAAGTAAAGAAGACGATGATGCGCCTGCAGGAAAAGGGAATCCGTTTCTATCTGGATGATTTTGGAACGGGCTATTCCAATCTGTCCAGTATGTTTTCCCTGCCTTTTGAAGTGATCAAGTTCGACCAGTCGCTGGTACGGATGATAGACGTCAGCCGCAACGGACGCAGAACCATCAGCCTGCTGGCACAGCTCATGCATGAGAATGATTACAGGATCGTGGCGGAAGGGATTGAGACCGCACAGCAGGCACAGACGGTACGGGAGACCGGCGTGGACCGCATTCAGGGCTTTTATTATGCGAAGCCGCTTCCGGAAGAGGAACTGCTGCAGCTGCTGTAACACCCAATGCGTCCGTCTGAATATAATATTGTAAAAGGGATTGCCCTATGGTAAAATAATAAAAGAATCTACAGAGGGGTATTCTTGGAATTTATCCGGTCATTTCGGCGCGAATTCGTCTTAATATAGGAATGAAGGAAACATAATTTTATGGATCATCCGAAGATGTTTAAGAATATGCCGTGAACATCTTCGGATGATTTTATTTTTTGCGCATCTGTTGCGGAAGAGAAGGGGTTTGTCAGAGAGATTTATATGAGTGAAGAGAGGATCTTGCAGGAGTTGAAAGAAAGGAATCCGCCGGGTACTTTTGACGTGATCATCATGGATATCATGATGCCGGTGATGGATGGAATTACTGCCACGAAGACGGAGGTTTCGCCGGCCGGAGCGATCGAGGAGTATGTGCGCAGTCTGGGTACAGTCAGCGAGGAGACGATTGTCTGGGAGACGGATGAGACCCCGTGACCGGAAGATGATGCAGAGTTGATGCAGATATGATGCAACTTTGATGCAATGACCCTGTAGAATAGGATTAGGATTTGAAAACTACAAAAGAAACAGGAGCGTTGTATCATGAGCAGAAAAAGAGATGGTGTGAGAAAGACGGCGGGTGTTCTGGCGGTGTTGACTGCTGTGTCGCTGGCGGGATGTGGACAGACGGGGAAAGAAGCGGAGCAGACAGCAGCAGATGTCGCGCATGTGCAGGAGACGGGACAGACGGAGAAAGAGGCAGTGCAGACGGCAGGAGCCGCCGCGCAGGTGCAGGAAGAGGAACGGGCGGAGAAAGAGGCGGAGCAGGCGGCAGCAGATGCCGCGAAGATGCAGGAATCTGAGCATACGGCAGGGGTCGATGTACAGGCACGGGAATCTGAGCAGACAGGGCAGATGAACGAGGAAAAAGAACGGCAGCCGCAAAGCAGGAAGAAGGAACCGCCGGCAGGATGGCAGCTTACACTGGCCTCGGAGGACTGGGGCCTGTCCTTCGGGGAGCCTGGGACACAGTCTGTGGGCAATGCATCGTCGGAGGATCTTGCATGGTATGATGCCTATTACGTGGGCAGCGATGACGAGAAAGTGATCTATCTTACCTTTGACTGCGGCTATGAGAACGGCAATACGGAACCGATTCTGGATGCTTTAAAGAAACATGACGTGCAGGCCACATTTTTCGTGGTAGGGCATTTTCTGGAGACGGCGCCCGAGCTGGTGAAGCGCATGGTAGAGGAAGGTCATACGGTCGGCAATCATACTTACCATCATCCGGATATGCCCGCTATTTCCGATCAGGAGGCATTCCGCAAAGAGTTGGATGACGTAGCGGCGCTTTTTCTGGAGATTACCGGTACGGAGCTGTCTCCTTATTATCGTCCGCCTCAGGGCAAATGCAATGTGGAGAACCTGCGGATGGCACAGGAGATGGGGTATCACACGATATTCTGGAGCCTGGCCTATGTGGACTGGGATCAGGACAACCAGCCCGGCCATGAGGAAGCGTTTTCCAGATTGACGGGGCGGGTGCATCCCGGCGCGGTTGTGCTTTTACATAATACGTCTCGAACCAACGGGGAAATTCTGGACGAGCTGTTGACGAAGTGGGAAGAGATGGGATATACGTTTCGACCGCTGTCGGAACTGGTGTATGGGTCCTGACAGCCGGCTGATAAGGCAGTAGAGAAACAAGCCGGTGGGGCAATAAGTATAGTAAACGAAATTTCTAATATAATACGGCGGAAATAATAAAGCTTTCGCAGGAGAATGTGGAGAACGTACCATGCACAAAATAGGGGTGATCTCAGATACACATGGAATGCTTCGCCGGGAGGTGGAGGAGACGCTTCGCGGCTGTGAGGCGATTCTGCACGGCGGTGATATTAACAGTCCTGAAATACTGTCGGCTCTTCGCAGGATTGCTCCAACCTATGCGGTGCGGGGCAATAACGATAAGGAATGGGCGGCGGATTTACCGGAGACTTTGTCGATTGAACTGTACGGCGTTCATTTTTTTGTGGTGCACAACAAGAAGTATCTGCCGAAGGACGTAAGCGGCATTGATGTCATGATATACGGTCATTCTCATAAATATGAGGAAAAACGCATTGACGGCCTGCTGTATCTGAATCCCGGAAGCTGCGGCCCCGTAAGGTTTGGTCAGTCGATTACTTTCGCCCTGCTGGAGATTGAGGATGGACGCCTGCTGCGGGTGGAGAAGATAGAGATTGCCCGTCAGGCGAAGAAGAGCAAAGACGGCCGGAAACAGCCAAAGGGTAAAACACTCCGGGGCGCAGGCGGCAAAGACGATGCCTGTGACAGCAGGGAGGATGTCGGGACGGATCCGGCATGTGAACTGACGGGCCGGGACATGCAGGAGCTGGTCAGGGCAGTCATGCGCGATATGGATAAGAAGCTGACAGCGGATAAGATCGCGGCCAGGAACGGCATCAGCGAAGAGTTGGCGGATCAAATCTGCCGGCTGTATCTGACCCATCCGGGTGTAAGTGTGGAAGGGATTTTGGGGAAGATGGGGTTGTAATATCACGTATATAGCGAGCTGTAAAAGGCGCCATGGACGAAGCCATGGCGCTGTCTTTATAATATCGGATGAGAATCAGTTTCAGTATTCATTTACCAGATGCTTTAGAAAGTTTTTGATATATGGAAGTGCAGCACCGCAGGCTATAGGGATTTTTGCATTTACCGCAGTGGAAATATAATGGCGTTCGGTAGGAAAAGCACTGGTATTTCTGATACGGGTTAAAAGTATTTCAATATCATTTTCATTTATGTAAGGCGCAATAGTGCCGCCGAGGATGATATCATAATCAATTACCATATGCAGATTGTCTATGGCAATGGCAAGGTAGGAAAGATATTTTGTCCAGCGTTCCTGATAAGAAACAATACCGTTTCTTAAGTGCCGAAAGAAATCTTCAAGGGTTTCGTTGGGCAACAGCAGGGCAGTAGTAGAGCAACAGGTTTCCATACAGCCTCTTTTTCCGCAATAGCAGGGGGGGCCGTCAGGAATGACCGTCATATGTTCAAAAACACCGCTTTTTAATTCACATCCTTTTAAAAATTTCCCATTTACAATCAACGCACCGCTCAGATTATCCCGGATATGGAAGAAGATAGCATTTTTCCTTTCGGGATGATTCCACAATTCCATAGTAGCAGCTGCTTCTGCATCGTGTATCATCGTACATGGATAGGGAAGGTGTTTAGTAAACGATTCAATGGAGAGACCGGTGCAGTCCAAAATTTTACCATAAGTGACCAGCCGTCCATCGGAGGAAATCAAACCTTGAAGTACAATTCCAACACCCAGGATAGAAAATGAAGGATAGTCAAGTTGTTCGAGAAAAGTCAGAAGCTCTTTTGATACCAGAGAAAAATAGGGCTCTTCATTGGTGAAGGGAACCAGGTATTGCTGTGTACGAATGGGTGTACCCAGAAGATCGATAGCAGCAATAGAAAAAGTATGCCGACGGATTTCCAGTCCAATAGCAATTCGGGCATTGTAGTTACAGGAGATGACCTGAGCCTTACGTCCTCCGGTGGATGCAAAAGAGCCACCTCTGTTAATCAGCTGGGCGTTTTCAAGGCTGAGCAGATTTTGGGTGACAGTTGGAAGGCTAAGTTTAAGTTCATAGGCAATATCCTGTTTGGAAATCTTTTCTTTCTGATAGATCAGGTCATATATGCGCTTTCGTGTGACAGGATTTGGAGATCCGTTCATAATTCTCTGGCTCTCTTTCTTAAATTATTTTTATAATTATAAGATATCATATTCATTTAAAAATGACAAGTTTTGTGATTTTTGCACAAAAATGAACTTGATTTTTTTGTTTTTCTGTCATTGACATACATATCTATATCACCTATACTTTAATAAATTGATTTTACAAAAGATATTTATAAAATCAATTATCGAAAGAGAAGGAGGGAAATAATGAGTGAATTGCCAACAAAAATGAAAGCAGTGGTGGCACATGCACCTGGAGATTACCGTCTTGAGACAGTTGATACACCCAGGGCAGGTGTAGGAGAAATGGTTCTGAAGGTAGAAGCCTGCGGTATTTGTGCAGGGGACGTAAAGGCGTTTCTGGGTGCAAAAAGTTTTTGGGGAGGAGACGGGAATCCGCCATATATCAAGTCTCCTATGGTTCCCGGACATGAATTCGTCGGCACAGTTGTGGAGATTGGAGCAGGCGTTAAAGGAAACTGGAAAATTGGTGACCGGATCTGTCCGGAGCAGATTGTTCCATGTGGAGAATGTATGTTTTGTAAGACGGGCAGATACTGGATGTGTGAGAAACATGATCTGTTTGGATTTCAAAATAATGTAAATGGTGGAATGGCAGAATATGTCAAACTAACGAAAGAGGCACTGCCTTATCTGGTGCCGCAGGATATGTCGTTGGAAAAGGCGGCTTTGATTGAGCCATATGCATGTTCCTTTCATTGTGTGGAAAGGGCACAGGTGAAGACAATGGATTTTGTTGTGCTATCCGGGGCGGGGACATTGGGTCTTGGTATGGTAGGCGCACTGCGACAGGCGAATCCCAGATGTCTGGTTGTACTGGATAGAAAAGATGATCGTCTGGAAAAAGCCAAAGAGTTTGGAGCAGATATTGTAATGAATCCAGGGGAAGTGGATGTGGTGGCGAAAATCAAAGAAATGACAGACGGTTATGGCTGTGATATTTACATAGAGGCCAGCGGTCATCCATCAAGTGTTCAGCAGGGACTGGAATGTATACGTAAATTGGGACGTTTTGTAGAATTTTCTGTTTTTAGCGAGAAAGTGTCTGTGGACTGGAGTATTATTTCGGATCGAAAAGAACTGGATCTTCTGGGGGTTCATTTGAGTCCATATTGTTATGAAACGGTAATTGACTGGATTGCAAAAGATAAACTTCCAACCGTTGGGGTGGTCAGTCATAAATTTCCGTTGGAAAAGTGGAAGGAAGGCTTTCAACTGGCAAAAACAGGTGGTGATGGGGCATTTAAGATAGTTCTTGTTCCGGGAACGTAGGAAAAGGCGAAAGAAGGAGGTAAGTATTTGTATGCAGAGAATTCTGAATGACCCGGATCATATTGTAGATGAAATGTTGGAGGGCTTTCTGAGGGCACATAAAGACATTGTAGAGCCTGCGGAGAATCCAAGAGTGGTACGTTGTGCCTGTAGAAAAAAAAACAAAGTAGGTGTGATCACCGGTGGAGGTTCCGGACATAAACCGGCGTTTGTGGGCTATGTGGGAGAAAACATGTGCGATGCCGCGGCGGTCGGTGAGATTTGTACTTCTCCAACGGCAGCAGCATTTCTTGCGGCAGCTAAATGTGCCGACCAGGGAAGAGGAGTAGCATGTCTCTATGGCAATTATTCCGGCGATAATATGAATGTGAAGATGGCTGTAAAAATGGCACAGGAAATAGGAATAGAAATCAAGACAGTCGTAGCGAATGATGATGTGGCAAGCGCTCCAAAAGATCAGAGAGAAATGCGTCGCGGTGTAGCAGGAGAAATCTTTATGTGGAAATGCGGCGGTGCCAGGGCTGCTTTGGGTGGAAATCTTGATGAAGTGATTGAAGCTGCACAGAAGGCTATTGATTGTACCCGGAGTGTGGGAATCGGTCTGACACCATGTACGCTTCCGGCGGTGGGACATCCGAATTTTGAGATAAAGGAAGGCACTATGGAAGTAGGGATCGGTCACCATGGAGAGCCGGGAATTGAAGTTTGTTCGTTGGAAAGTGCCCAGCAAATGGCACAACGAATGACAGAAATCGTATTGCCGGATTATCCGTTTGAAACAGGCGATGAGGTGGCCGTTATGGTATCAGGGCTTGGAGCTACGCCGGTGATGGAATTATATGTACTGTATGGAGAGATTGCAAAGCTGTTGGAGGAAAAAGGCATTCAGATTTATCGTTCTTATGTGGGCAATTATTTTACTTCTCTGGATATGATGGGGGCAACCCTGACTGTGATGAAACTGGATGAGGAGTTGAAAGAGCTGATGGATCTTTCGGTGAATACCGTTGGATTAAAGCAAATGTGAACAGGGCGGGAAGGGAGGAATATGCGAATGGAAAAAGTCTTTCACAATGCAGACGGTAAGCGAGTATTGATGCGGATGGTAAAAGCAATTCAGGAAAACAAAGAATATCTGGGAGAAGTGGATGGCCTGATCGGAGACGGGGACCATGGAATGAATATGAACAAAGGATTTTCCATGTTTCAAGAACGTTACAAAGAAAACGATATTGATTTTTGCAGCGGTTTGCAGGCTCTTGGACTGGTTTTGCTGGATGAGATAGGCGGTTCTATGGGACCGATTTATGGGACGATGTTCCTTTCTATGGCAAAAGCGGCGGAAGGAAAGGACACTCTTACATTGTCTGATCTGGCTGGTATGATGACGTCGGCACTTTGCGAGCTACAGGGACTGGTTAAAGCAAGAGCAGGAGATAAGACATTGATGGATGCCCTGATACCGGCGACAGAAGCCATAACGGAAGCAAAAATGCAGGGGAAGGAGGTACAGGCGGCACTTGAGATGATGAAACAGGCTGCTAAATCCGGAAAAGATGCGACGAAGGATATGACAGCAAAGTATGGACGTTCCAGCAGATTAGGTGAGCGCTCCAGAGGTGTACTGGATGCAGGAGCCGTCTCTTGTTACCTTCTTCTGGAAAGTATGGCAGATGGAATCATGGAGGCGATGGAATGATAGAAAAGATTGCGATAGGATGTGATGAAGCTGCATATCATCTGAAAGTTGAATTGATGAAACACCTGGATCAAAGAGGTGTGGCGTATGATGATTATGGAGCCAAAGAGGGGGAAACTGTGCTTTATCCTGATATTGCGATGCGTGTAGCCCAAGCGATTATGGAAGGCACTTCCAAAAGGGGAATCCTTGTATGCGGAACCGGTATCGGCATGGCGATTACGGCTAATAAGGTACCAGGGGTCCGGGCGGCAGTCTGTCATGATCCTTTCTCTGCCGAACGCGCCAGAAAAAGCAATGACGCCCAGATTTTATGTATGGGAGAAAGGGTTATCGGCGTTGAGCTGGCCAAATATCTAGTGGATATATGGCTTGGGAGCGAATTTACCGGCGGTGCCTCAACGGCTAAGGTATTAAGAATTGAAGAAGTTGAGCAGATTTATGTGAAGGATAAGTATAGAAAGAGTGTGAATTGCTAATAATAAGTAAGAGGGATTTTGGCCGTATTGTCTGCATAAAACGAAATTTAATTTTATTATTCAAAATTTGAAAGAAGGGAGGGATAAAAAACATGAAAAAAATAAAAAAACCGGAGAATTATCATATTCTGGATTCTATTGATTTGCGTGCATTTGATAATCGAGAAAAGGACTATGGAGTCGGACGTTATTTACATACTTTGGGTTTTTTGCCGGATGCGATCACACTGTTAGAGTGCTCTGTTGAACAGGTTCATGCGTGGCAGGGTACAGTGGATGGTTCTGCCGTACCTTATCTTTGGACCAGTGAACGTGCAATGCCGGGTGGAAATGTCTGGAGCCAACGTCAACTTTACGGACTGGTGGAAGAACTTCATAAGGCAGGAACGAAATTTTTCTTTGGTGCTCTCGCACAGCCCAATATTCATGATGAATATAATACGAGAGCAGAGTGGTTGATGGAACATGCGGAGGAATATGATATTTTTATCATGACAAGAGATGGCGGCACTTTAAAAGACACTACCGGATCCATCAATCCGCTTAGAAGGCTGCCAGATGGGCGTTACTATGAGGACGTATTTCTGGACGATCTTGTACGCTATCTGGAAGACTTTCAGATGGACGGTTTTTTGGCTGGAGACGGCTGGTGTGGACTGGGCGTGTTGTTGAAGGATGGCGATTTTCATCCAGATATGATCAGCCAGTTTGAACAATGGAGCGGGAAACAGGTGCCGGGAAGTACGGTTTCAAAAAAGGCAGAATTTCTTTGGGATATTCCCGAGAATCGTTCTTTGTGGATTCAATTTTATGCCTGGCGGTGGGCGGGCTTTTACAAAAAAATGAAGTGTGTGCTTAAGGAGCATGATAAGGAACTGGTTGCCATGGACCCGTGGGCAAGAGGCGCGGTAGATGCGTTGTATGATTACGGTGTTGATTATAAACTCCTGGCGGAAAGCGGTGTCAGTGCAGTCTGTATCCAGGCAAGGGAAGAAAACTGGGGACACAGAGGTGGCGAATGGCTGTATGTCTGGGAAGCTGGTGAAATTGTCAATTTTGCAACAACCAGGGCCTATGCACCTGATCTGCATCTATATTGGGCAGTAGCAACCTGTAATGCGCCAGAGCACTGGATAGCATCCAAGGATGTGCCAAACGTTTTGGAACGCCAGTCATTATCTTTACCCAGTACGACTTTTATTGACGAGAACGGAGATTATGTCAGGGCTGCGGAAGGTATGCAATTCATCTTTGGAACGGATTTGGATAAACATGACTGGAGATTTTTGAAGACCAGATGGGATATTGGATTTGGAGAGTCGATTTTAAAAACCTGCGGTCCGGTAATTGTATTTTCGGATGCAGTTTATCAGTATCATCTTGAGAGAGGTATTCGATGGGAGATGACTGCACCGGGTTTGAAGGCGATTATGGCAGGCGCATCAATTCATTGTGCGGTTAACAGTAGAAATCTGGCCTGTAGCAATGCAGATGGCTATCTATTGATCAACCCATTGGGAATAACGGATGCAGAAGTGGAAGAACTTTTGGAGAAGCGCCGTCAGGGAGCTGGAATCGTTGTAATAGGGGAGGTGGATAATGAAAGGTTGATAAAAGCGCTTGGCTTGAAAAAGACAGAGCCGGTGGAAGTGGAAAGCCTGCAGATCGATCAGCAGAGGATAGGAACATTCTGGCAGGGAATCGACTGTGACGCTTTGGCTTGTGTCAAGGACGGCAAGTATGTAGAACAAATAGTTTCTGCAAAACCACAATATAGTACAGGAGCGCGTAAAGAGGACAAAGTATTGTTTTTGCCAGCCGGTGCGACAGTGCTGGTAGGGTTGGAAGCGCAAGGCTGCCTTTATGCTGGTACTACCATAAAGGAATGGAAGGATCAGGCTGGAATGATGATGTACAGCAGCCGTGTATATGAATGGCCAAAGACGCTGGCCAGGTGGAATTTTAAATTCAATATGAAAAGTTTTGCCGAGCAGCTGCCGGATGATCTGGATCGTTTGAATGCTCATTTGATAAATGTGGTCTGTGGAGATGTGGCACATGTATCGGAAGGTCAGTTGTATGTCTATCAGATAAAAGAAGACGGAACACTTCATGCAGGGCTTGGAAATATGGGAAATATGTTTTACGGAAAGCCGGTGTTTTATACGGAAAAAAGGTTGCGTTTTTTTGATGATTATACATTTCAACGTTATACACCAGGTGGGTATATGCATTTTGATACAACTCCACATACCATCAAGGTGGAAGTACCTCCGATGGGCAGTGCACATATGAAAGTGAAACGAAAATAACAAATTGAAAGAAGAAAAGGAGAGCATTATGAGAAGGAAAATGAGATCAATATTGGCAATGTCACTGGCAACTGTGATACTTTTGACGGGGTGCGGGAATGGCGGTAATACAGCACAGGACAGTGCTTCTGGAGACGAGCAGGAACAGGTGACTCTGACGACAGAAAACAGTGAGAGTGAAGAAAGTGTGGAAAATGCGGAAAATACTCAGGCAGACAGCGGAGAAAAGATTGTGCTGCGTCTGGTTGGACCAATGGAAAATGAGAATGATACGACCAATCCTGTTACAAAGCAGACGATCCGTGGATATTATGTAATCAAAGAGCTTTATGAAGCGGAGCATCCGAATATTGAACTGGAGTTGACAGGTATACCGTGGGACAGCTGGCAGGCTAAATTGACCACTGCAGCAGCGGCAAATTCTGTGGATATCGTGGTACATGGAGCAAGTATTGTGGATGTTGTGGAAGACCTGACACCCTATGCGGAGAAGGACGGGGAATTTCTAAATGATCTTCTGTTGAAGTATTCTTACAGGAGAGCAGACAAATCTAATTATACGGAGTTGGTACCAACAGGTGTTCCGATTACGGCAGCGGCAACTTCTATTCTGTACGATAAAAAAATATTTGATGATTATGGACTGGAATATCCGGATGAGACCTGGACGTGGGAAGATGTTCTGGAAGCTGCACAGAAGATGACCGGGACTGATCCGGTGACCGGAGAAGAAACTTATGGTTATTACATTGACGGTTCCAGCAGTGACTGGATGGGAAGATCCCTGACGGGATATTTCTTCTCTAAAGATGTGAAGGTTGTGGAATATGCAGACGTTCAGATGGAGACCAAAGTCTCTTATACTTCAGAAGAAGCATTAAAGGGATTTGAATTTGTAAATGAATTGGCAAAAACCTGTCCTAAAGGATTTCTGGAAGGACGTGGCGCAGAAAATTTCGGTACGGAGAATAATAATATAGCCATGTGGTATTCACAGAATCTGGTACAGACTTTCCAGAAGACAGAGAGCCTTGGCTTAACAGACCGCTACGGATATGCTTACTCACCGGTTTTGGAGACAACAGACGGATGGGCTAATTTTACTGGTGACTGGAATATGGCTATTGCAAAGAATGCACAGCATAAAGACGAGTGCTGGGAGTTTATTAAATGGATGGCGACGAATCAGGAAATTGCTGACTGGTGCTGGGAAAGTGGAAAGATTCCAAACAATAAGGAAGCGATTGAGCGGTTGGCGTCTGGGGATATTCCTTTTGCGGACATGTTCTTTAATACATTAGCGGCTACACCGGATAACTTTACTATTTTTGCAAGTGATTATAATGATGCATTTTTGGGAAGCTCTAATGCGATCTTAGCCAATGGCTTATCGGCGATGTTTGCGGGAGATATGACACCCGAAGAGGCGGCAGATAGTATTCAGGCAGCTTTGGAGGAACAAAGTGCTTCCTATAAGTAGGAGGATGGAGTGAGAGAAAGGGAGGATTTTAAATGAAGAAAGCGACCCGATTTCAACAAAAGAAAACGTCTTTTCGGAAGAGAAAAAAGGAACTGGTGTGGTTTACCTTTCTGCTGCCCACTTTTCTGTGTCTTTTAGTGTTGACTTATATTCCGACAATGAAGGCGGTCAACTTCAGCTTTCATGAGGTAAGTGTTGTTGGGGAAATACAGCGCAGTGTAGGGGTTTTGAATTATAAGGTATTGCTGAGCAGCAGCGGTTTTCGGAAATCGATAGGGAATACCATAGTACTTTCTTTGATGGCTTTATTGGCAGTCCCATTTGGATTTGTGCTTGCGTGCGGAATTAACGGAGTGAAGAATACGAAGGCACAGACTGTGTTCAGGTTGGGTTTTTATATGCCAAATATCATTACCGGTGTATGTATCGTCTTGATATTTCAGTACATTTTGCAGGTAGACAATGGACTGATCAATCTGGTGCTGTCAATTCTTCTGGGAAGAAAAATAGAAATTGGGTGGCTTTCGGATCCTTCTTTGACAAAAGTAGGAGCAAGCATCATTCAGGTATGGACGACACTTGGTTATAATATGTTGATCTGTCTGGCCGGTTTACAGGCCATTCCGTCGGAACTGTATGAGGCAGCTATGATGGATGGCGCAAGCAGTCTTCACAGATGGAGGTATATTACGATTCCGTTGATGCGCAACAGTTTTATCTTTTTGTTTATTACAGGGATCATCAATGGTTTCAGCCGTTTTACGGATCTGTATATCCTGTCGGGCAACTCTTCTTCGGGGAAGCCCGCTGGATCTCTGCAGTCAATATTAATGTATATCTATCAGTACAGTTTTGAGAATCCAAGCTATGGGATGGCATGTGCAGGTGCCGTGATCTTGTTCTTGATCGTATTTACGGTTACCTCCATTAACTTGAAAGTGACAAAGACGATTTAGAGGAGAGGCATATGAAAAAGAAGAAAAGGATAGAGCAGATACTTATAATACTTGTGCTCGCTGCATTGTTGTTTATCGTGCTTATTCCTATCTTGTGGGCGATATCGATGAGTTTTGATGCAACGACTATTGATGTGGTACCGAATCCGCCGCGTATGATTCCGGCCGAATTTTCTACATTTAATTATCAATATGCGCTGGAAGCGATACCGATTGCCAGATATTATCTGAATACAATTTTGTTGACGATTATCAATACAGGTATTTCTGTTTTTACAGCAATGACCTGTGGCTATGCATTTTCCAAGGGAAGGTTTCCGTTAAAGGGAATTTTATTTCTCTTTGTTCTGGCGGTCATGATGATTCCTTTTGAAGTGAGGATGATTCCGCTGTTTCTGCAGTACCGCGACTGGAATATGCTGGATACATGGTGGCCATTGATTCTGGGTTCATTTGCGTGGGCGTATGGAATCTTTCTGGCCAGACAGTTTATCGATGGTATTCCGGATTCTTTAAGGGAGTCTGCAGCAATGGATGGTGCGGGAGAGTGGCATATTTTCTTCTCTATCATTTTGCCACTTTGCGGACCGGTTATTGCGACGTTGGTGATCTTTCAGGTAGTAAACCAATGGAATAATTTCCTGTGGCCGCTGGTAGTAGTGTCCAAGCCGCAGAAACAGGTAATTTCTGTAGGACTGGCTATGTTTAACGCCTCAGAAACAGCAAAATATCTGGGGCCAAGACTTGCGGTATCTGTTCTTGGTGCGATTCCGTTGATGGTCATCTATGTTTTTCTGCAGAAATATATCGTGAAAAGTGTTATGTTAAGCGGAGTGAAAGAATAGGAAAATGACGGGAGGAAACAGAATTGAAGCAGTTAATATTGCGTAACAGCGGGTTACAGATTCCGTCTCTTTCTCTGGGAACATGGTCTTTTGGAGGTGATGCGATCTGGGGAGAAACGGATGAGAAACAGGCTGTCAGGACGGTACATTGTGCTGTGGATCTGGGAATGGTGCAGATTGATACTGCACCGGCCTATGGGATGGGAAGAAGTGAAGAGATTCTTGGCAAGGCTTTAACCGGAATAAGGGATAAGGTAATCCTGTCTACGAAATGTGGGCTAAACTGGGAGGTTGGGGCAGAAGGATTTCTTCATGTAGAGAGGGATGGATATCGAATTGTGAGGAATCTTTCGGCAGTTGCGATACGACGGGATCTGGAGAACAGTTTGAGAAGACTACATACAGATTATATCGATATTTATTATATACACTGGCCCGTACCGGAGCCTTACAACGTACCAGTACAGGAGACGTTGGAAGAACTGGAACGCATGAAAAAAGAAGGTAAAATACGTGCTATCGGTGCTTCCAATATGACAGCGGAACTTCTGGAGGAATATCTTCAATATGGAGATGTAGAGATATTGCAGGAAAAATATAGTCTGCTGGATCGCAGACCGGAAGAAAAGTTATTGGGAATATGCCGGGAGAAAGAAATAGTGATGCAGGCGTATTCACCGCTGGAACAGGGACTTTTAACAGAAAGGTTTCGGAATAACAAGGAACCCTTGCATGAAAGGCGCTTTGCAGGTAAAATATGGGAAAAGAAGGAGAATCGTGTAAGATTACGTTCCATGTTGGATGGCTGGCAGGATCTTTATGAAAAATACAGATGTGGTTTAGAGCAGCTTGCGATTGCCTGGCTGTTGGAGCAGGGGAAAATTAATGTGCTTTGTGGTGCCAGAAAACCTGATCATCTGGAAAGCAATATACGTGGTGCGGATCTTGAGCTGATGTCAGGTGATATAGATAGAATCCGAAGAGATTTGGAGGATTTATAAGCCATACCGATTCTTTCTTAATCAGAGTCCTGGAGGTGAATCAGTTGGCGAATATCAAGCAGGAACATAAACTGACGGCGCCAAACCAGTCATCGGATAAACTGTTGACCCTGTTGGAGATTCTTTCTGTTCAGCCAGAGCCGGTCAGATTGCAGGAACTTGCCTGGCAGGCGTCTATGAATACCAGTACGGTATTACGGTTTTTGATGACATTGGAAAAGAGAGGATATGTTGTGCAGGATGGAGATACCGGCCGGTATTCTTTGACGTTCAAATTATGTGGAATTGCGGATAATATTAAGGTACATACAGATATCCGAAATATTTGTCTTCCTTATATGAAGAATGTTTCTCAATATTTTGGAGAAACGGTGAATTTCTCTGTGGAGGAGGATAGGGCTGTCGTTTATCTGGAAGTGGTACAGTGTGCCTGGCAGGCTCTTTGTACCACGCAGAGAATCGGTAAAGGTGCACCTCTTCATTGTACTGGCGTGGGTAAATTGTTTCTGCTGAATTATTCGGAAGAACAGATTATGTCATTATATAGGAAGAAAGGTTTCAGGAAATATACGGAACGTACTCTTTGTACGGTGGAGCAGATAAAAGAACAGCTGATGGAGATTCGTGAGAGGGGGTATGCACTGGACGACGAAGAATGTGAGATTGGAATGCGCTGTGTGGCGGTACCGATCAAGGACTATTCAGGAAAAGTCGTAGCAGGGCTGAGTATCAGTGGCCCGACGACACGTATGATTTGGGAGAACATCGAGCCGAAGATGGACTATCTATTGGAAGTGTCGGAGGAGATATCAAGAAGACTTGGCGCCAGAGTGTAGAATAAGGGATTGGGGCGAGTGACTTATGAGCCTGAATCTTTTATTCATGGAAAAGAAAAGATCTTTAATGATATTGGAGAACGCTTCGAAAAGACAGTTAAGGAGGTCATGGTCGTCAAGGAAGAGCAGGCGGAGGAGTTGAGATGCTGAAGGCATTTTTTTCTGCTTTTAAAATCCGCTGCGCCTAAAGCGGAAGCGGGACTGTTGTTACGGCAGCCTGAAGGTAACGGTATTTTGATCTGTCAGATAGGGGGCGGCGTCTTCGGCTATATTGATCGAACACGTTATTTTCTGCCGGGCTTCCCAGTTCATAATGGATATCACGGCCCGCCATAGCCGGTCGGGACACGAAGGGTGAATTGGAGCTGTGTCGAAAAATAGGCTGTGTTATCGTCGCGACTACCGATCTCCATTCATACCCTTCTTTTGCCTCGTGGCCGTCATCGGGCACGAAGGTCTTATAGTCGGAAAAAGTGATCTTGCCATTGTTAGATCGTCCGAGGTGTTGCACTTATTGATAAAGGGGTACTCTTTGTCAAGCTTCGTTACATATGCAAAATTATGTTGATCAAAATCTGCCGACAGCGTTTCGTCGCATACTTCGCAGGCTGCTGGTAATTTGCCTGCGTCAAAGTATGCTCCAGGGCGCTTCCCTCTGTCTTACCGCATTTGCTGCAGGCCTTCGGTTCTGTGCAGGTGGCCTCCTTCCATTCGTGGTTCATGCAGCAGCCCATCAGCATAGAGCAGATTGCCAGTGTGGTGATCCCAAAGCACTATTTTCCATGTTTCATAGTAAGCGTTCTCCTTTTCGTAAAATAGAGGAAGGGCAAAGATTTTAGACGGTAAATGTCCTTTCTGACGGATGACCGGTGTGGCCATGCCGGGATCAGTATTTGATCCAGAGTCCCATTGCGTAACCTACGTTGAATAACTGATCAGGGACAAGGAGCCTGCCTTCTTTTAGCCGGGCGACTATGGCGATCGCCTTGACATCGTCTAACGGGGCAGACACAGTGAAACATCATAGAACTTTGCAAGTGTGACCGCCAGTTCAAACGGCAGCTCTCTTTTCCCGTTTCGTAATTGTGGTAAGTTGTGCGCTGCATATGAAGAAGATCCGCCAATTTCCTGATCGATAAATAATTGTATCGGCGGCCTGACCAATGATACGACGCCGCCAAACAAAAGACGAGTTTGTCCCCCGTATTGCCGGTATCTGGGGCAAGGGGAGTGACAAACTCATTTTGGTTTCTCGGGGAAGGGGAGATGCTGTCAGATCTCTCCCGCCATGCCGCCGAAAAGGTCAAGGATACTGGTATAGGCCGAAGCCGCGGTCAGGGATGCGGCCGGATTCTCCGGGAGTGGTACGTCCGGAGGGTTGTGGATGCCGGCGGTCAGGAAGCTGTGCCGGCGCATGCTGTTTACATGTTGCTGCTTTGCGTAGGCTTCCTGCAGGAGAGAGCGCTTTGCGGCATCTCTTTTCATATCGCGTTCTACCTGCTCTTTCAGCAGCTTCTTCATTCTTTTATGGCGCTTGATCCACCAGTCTTCTTCGTCGTCATCGTCATCATCATCCGGTTTGCTGCCTTTCAGCGCGGCTTTGTTGAAGCCGTCTCCGCGGTGTTCTTCTATGGAAGCGCCGAAGCGCTCGAAGATGACGCAGCCCTCATTGTTGCCCCAGCCGAAGAAGGGATTATGGACGGATCTGTCCTCCACGAAATACCCCAGGATCCATGCTTCATAGTCGGGATCTTTGCGCATCTGCTCCCAGCCTCTGTCGGAAATGGAGATGGTAGTTGTATCGTTGACCCTTGTGGGATCGTAAGGGATCGTATCTAACAGGGCATAGAACCAGGCCTGGTATTCGGCCATCGTCATGTCTTGGGTGGAGACGCCGGCGCCGTTCTTATCCCGCACCGCCTGGCCGGCCCGCAGCTGTTGGTCCACATGGCTGGCGTGGTCAGGATGCTTTCTCTTGTAGGCATCCACGACGCTTTCCTCCACGAGTTCGCGAAAGCTGCCGGTGCTGTCGCCGGCCCTGGTGGATCCTGCCGTCTGGCCGGTGGCCCTGGCGGATTCTGCCGCTTTGGCGGCGGTGGGTTTTGCGGGTAACGATGCGGGATGACTGATGGCGGATGGATAGGTTATGCTCATATCTGCACCTCCCTGTCTGTTTTGCTGTAGATCATACTTTATTCCTCCGTTTCTGCCGTTGGACGTGGTAAAAACCTTTGTTGCTCTTTTTCTCGGCAGGATCGACCTGTTGTTGAACAGGTAAGCCGTGAAATGAGGAGTTTGTGTCATGAATCGGGGAGAAAAAAGGAATTTGCGAAGCGGGATGTGGAAAAACCGATTGGATGAAAAATGTGTTATGTAAACCCTTGACAACCCCTCTTAAAACCGCTAAAATTTTACCAGAACAGGGCAGCTGACTGGTGAGGAAGGACAGCGGCGCCCGGAAAACAGAAGAGGTAGAAACTATGAGACGAAAGAGATTACTGGCTGCCGCACTGGCCGTTCTGCTTGCGCTGCCGCTTAGCCTGACAGGAATCGGCAGCAGCGTAAAAGCGGAGAACAAAAATAATGAGCGGTATTATTACAATCAGCTGAATGCTGATGCAAAGGGCATCTACGATGCCATGTATAAGATGTATGAGAAGGACATCTTCAAGACCGGAGAACAGGAGTATGATCTTGTGGCAAACGGTCATATTACCAGCGAGCAGCTGGCGGCCTACAATGAGAAAACCATTTTGAGTGTATTCGGTGCGGCGCGGGATGCCTTTTATGCGGACTATCCGGATATTTTCTATGTGGATTTTTCCAGTCTGTCCATCAGTGTGACGGAGAAACCGGCGCCGGATTCCAGTGTGTCTGACAATGATGCGATGGTGTATGGTGCCTCTCTCGGAACCGGCAGGGCGGACACTTATTTTACACAGGGCTTTACCAGTCAGAGTGCGGTGGAGGATGCGATCAAAGCACATGAGAGCAGGATCGATGAGATCGTGCAGGGCGCGAGGAGCCAGTCGAGTTCGGTCGAAGAACAGGTGATTTATGTAAACAACGCGATCATAGATAATACGGTGTATACAGCTGCTACGGGTAATAATGAGTATGTCCGTACATCCTATGGCGCTCTCGTGGAGGGAAAGAGTCTTTGTGAGGGGTATGCCAGGGCGGTGAAGACGGTTCTGGATACTCTGGGCATCAAAAGTGTACTCGTACAGGGGAGCTACCGGGCGCCGGACGGCAGTGATAATCTGCATATGTGGAATTATGTACAGATAGACGGTAAATGGTATGGTCTGGACGCTACGGCCAACGACGGCATGAAAGGCGGTACGGACAGTACCAGATATCTTCTTGCGGACAAAAAAGTGATGGGGCAGAACCACAAGCCGAACGGTGTCATGTCGGGAGCAGGTTTTTCCTTTACCTATCCGCAGCTTACGGACAGCAGTTCCGGGGGCGGGGAAGAGTCGCCGGATGAAGGAGATACGGATGACGGCACTGAGGACAGCGGAGAGTATAAGAAGATTTTCGAAGATAAAGGGCTGTGCGTTGAGTATCGGGACGGAACGGAGTTTGAGACGGAGACGGGTGTCTTTAAGGTCAGCTACAAAGGCATGGGATATCAGGAAGCCGTCGATAAAGAGCAGGTATATATCCTCACGCGATTTTATCAGTATATGCCGGGCACCGGTCAGTATGTAGTCGGGAACTGGGGGTATTCGGACCCGAAACCTTTTGCCATGCCGCAGCTTAAGGACGCGTTGGTCATCGCCAATGGAAACAGCAAGTATATTGAGTTTGCCATTACAAAAAAGGCGCCGGCAGGTCCGCTGTACGGGGATAACCTGACGGTGGAAGATTTAGAGAAAAACTGGAATTTCCAGGGAACGGAAGCGGATTTCATCGTTTCCACCGGCCAACTGGAAAATCCCAAAGGGAATTTTGTACCTGCTCCTTTTGCAAAGAAAATCACGCCCGGCAATACGGGTTATATCACCTGCGGCAAAACATATCATGTGAAGGCGGAATTCAATGAGGCGCTGAAAGTGATCGAGGGGCAGCAGGCAGGTTATGAGCTTACGGTAAGTGACGGATGGAGCGGAGCGGAGAATAGTAAGATCGAGAATTTTAAATTCGTCGGCGACCGGACGGTAGAATTTGATTTTACACCCAGTCAGATGCTGGCGGACAACTATGCCGGCTATACCTTCCAGATCACGGGTGTTATTGGCGCAGGAAGCGAGAAGGCGCCGGACAGCTTTACCTACTATGCGAAGAAAAGAATTGCCATCTGTTCCTATCGGCCGCAGGGAATCGATCTTACATTAGGAGCGAAGCCGGTACTGCTGGAGCCGGGCGACCTTTCTTATAACGGCTGGCAGACCAGTGACGGAAAGAAGCTTGTCGATGTGGTGGACCGGATCAAACTTGTCGCTTCGAAACCGCAGCTGGAGGTTTCTAATCCAACAGCGGAAGAGACGGAGCAGATGCTGGATCAGATTGAGGAAAAACTGGACAGCGACACAACGATAAAAGCCAGCGCTACATATGAACTGCGTCTGACACATTGTAATCATAATGTTATCAGTACAGGAAACAGCGTCAGATTGCTGGTAGGGTTTCCGAAAGGGTTCAGTCCGGAAGATGCAGGCGTAACATATAAGGCGTATCACTTCAGGAAAGGTGAGAATAACGAACTGATCGCCGAGGAGATCAGTTGTGTGGTGATGACTTACGGCCTGATGATCACCTGTAATTCTTTCAGCCCGTTTGCTATCGTTGAGGTGGCGACTCCGGAGGGCTCATCACCGACGACTCAGAAACTGCTGGTTATGAATTCTGAGGGCGGAGATGTGGAGATCAAAGGGGAAGACGGGGATATGATCTGTGAACTGAACGATCAGAAAGAATCCAGAACGATTGCCATCAAGGCAAAAGACGGCTATTCCATAAACAAAATTTATCTGTCTGATAAGGGAGAGCGGAAGATAACGAACAGCAAATCCATGAACCTTACGATCAAATACGAGGATCTGGCCGGTTGCAATAATGTCCTGGACGTGACTTTTACAAAAGATAACCCGAAGCAGGAGTCAACGACGAATACGCCGTCATCACAGACGAAGCCGTCTACAGGTGCGGATACGACAGGAACACAGCAGCAGAATACGAATCCGGCGCAGAACAATGGATCGTCCGGCAGCGGACAGTCGGGAAATGCCGGCAGCAATAACAGCAATAACAATAGCAGCAGCAATAACAATAACAGCAGCAATAACAATAACAATAACAGCAGCAATAGCAATAACAACAGCAATAACAGTGGCAGCAATAATAACAGCAGTAATGCCGGCTCCGGGACAAATGCAGGATCGGGTAACACGCAGGCGGCAGCGCCGCAGGAGCAGGCGCCCACAACGTCGGCAGATACCTATGCGTCGTCTTCCGGTCAGGGAAATGGAAGCACCGGGACAGGTGGAGGTGCGGGAACCGACGCCTCTTCGTTCGGACAGGATGCAGGTATCTCGGAAGAGATCACAACATCTACGGAGAACGGCGAGCAGGTGGCGGCACCGCCGGTTGGTGCGGCCGGTATGCAGGAGATCACAGACGCCGATCTTGCCAGGAAGAAATCGGGACTTGGCGGAATCTTCTGGACGCTTGTCATTTCAGTGGCGGGCGCCGGTGTTATCGTCGGTGCGATCGCCGGATTTGTGAAACTGAGAAGGAACTGGACAGAATAGGAATACATAATAAAGATAAAAAAGCCTTTGGCGGTATGCTGAAGGCTTTTTTTAAGATTTTAAACAGAAGGAAACCATCCTGGTGTTTCATAGTTTTCGGTAATGACGCCGCAGCCGATCTTGTCGCCGGCGTTTCCGGAAGGCTGTGTGGTGAAGTCGTCGGCTGCGCTGTGGATGATCAAAGAACGTCCGATGATCTCCGGCAGTTCAAAGCGGTCGGTATAAAAAGCGCCGTAGGCGTAGCCCCTGTTACCGAGAAGCGGGGGCAGGTCGCCGGCATGCTGCGGATGAGGCAGCCCGCCGGGATTGTAGTGCGGACCGGTCTTATCAAAGGGAAGAGAGCAGTCGCCTGTTTCGTGAATGTGCATGGCGTAGAATTGACTGTAGGGCGCAGCGTCCTTATAAGGCAGGTTGAAGATCTCCGTTTCGATCAGGACACCGCCTGACGGAACCGGATAGAAATAAGCGGTTCCGCGCAGGGCAGGATGATCGGCGTTACCGGTGATCTTTGCATATGCGCTGGGATAGAATTTCATAATAGCAGTCCTGTTTTGTCTGAGGGTTACTATAGAGTATGTGCGATCTGTAAAATGGTGCCGAAAGAGAGCGCTGAGTAAAAGCCTCTTATCTGCTTCAGAGGCTTTTTGTGCGGCAGATGATACGGTGGTCACAAGTCCGGATCGGTTGTTACAATACCAATTTATGGATGTTCATCGGAAAGAAAGTTTGTTACAATAAAAAAGACAACAGTTCGTTAACAGACAGGCACAGGATCTATATAAAATGTAGTAGAAAACTGGAGGGGTATCATATGCAGATCTATGACATGAAGGTAAACCATCTGACCAACCCGCTGGGGTTTCGGATGCCGCGCACCGTTTTTTCCTGGAAGGTGAAGGAAGCGGAAGGCAGAAGACAGGCGGCGGCCAGACTGCAGGTTGCGGCGGATGAAGGGATGGGAGAGATTTTGTTTGACTCGGGTTTTGATGCGGCTGCGGACAGTCTGGCTTATCCGGCAGCGCTGATATTAAAACCATACACCCGTTATTATTGGACGGTGACGGTGCGCAGTGAAGCGGGAGAAGAGGCTGCGGGCGCAGTGCAGTGGTTTGAGACAGCCAAACTGCAGGAAGCCTGGAGCGGTAAGTGGATCACCTGTGACAGTGCGGAGAAGCGGCATCCCTTTTTCGAGAAGGATGTGCAGGTGGACAGGCCGGTAAAAAGGGCCAGACTCTATATCTGCGGTCTGGGGCTGTATGAAGCCTTTTATCAGGCGAAGCAGGGGGACACGGCGGGCGGCCTGCAGCGGATCGGGGAGGAATATCTGACACCTTACAGCAATGATTACAACGAGTGGGTGCAGTACCAGACTTATGATGTAACGGAGCTTTTGCAGTCTTCCGGGCGGCTGTCGGTGCTTCTGGGCAACGGCTGGTATAAGGCGAGATTCGGGTTTTCGGCGTTGGAGGACGTGGGATTTTACGGCAATGACTGGAAGCTGATCGCGGAATTGCGTATCGTTTACGAGGACGGTTCCGAGGCGGTTATCGGAACGGACGAGAGCTGGAGCGTGCGGCGCAGTAAGATCGCCTTTTCCAACCTGTATGACGGGGAGCTGCGGGACGATACGCTGGCGGAGACGGAACCCTGTCAGGCGCAGCTTTGCGAACCGCCGAAGGGCGTGCTGACAGAGCGGATGAGTCTGCCGGTGACGGTGCATGAGACTTTTGAGCCGGTGGAGCTGCTCCATACGCCGGCGGGAGAGCTGGTTCTGGATCTGGGGCAGGAGATCACCGGATTATTTGCGTTGCGGGTAAAGCAGCCTGCAGGGACGCGGATCCATGTCCGGACAGGCGAGATCCTGCAGGGCGGCAATTTTTACAATGAAAATCTGCGGACGGCGAAGTCGGAATACATCTACATAGCGGACGGCAGTGAGCAGGTGATCGTTCCTCACTTTACGTTCTATGGGTATCGGTATGTGAAGATTGAGGGCATTCCGGATCTGAAAAAGGAAGACTTCAAAGGGCTTGCGCTTTACAGCGATTTTCAGGAGACTGGTTTTATGAAAACAGGTAATGCGCTTCTCAACCGTTTTATCGAAAATGTGCGCTGGGGGCTTAAGGATAATTTCGTGGATGTGCCCACCGACTGTCCGCAGCGGGACGAACGCATGGGCTGGACGGGAGATGCCCAGGTATTCTCGCCGACGGCTATGTATCTGACGGATCCTTACGCGTTCTATGCGAAGTATCTGTACGATATGGGGAAGGAGCAGCATGCCCTGGACGGCGGGGTGCCGCATGTGGTGCCTTCCTGCGGGGTAGAAGATTCTGCCTGCGTGTGGGGCGACGCGGCCTGCATCATTCCCTGGAATCTGTATCTGTTCTTCGGAGATAAAAGCATTCTGGAGGAGCAGTTTGAGAGTATGAGAAGCTGGGTGGACTATGTCAGCAGGGTGGACGGGGACAACCACGGCTGGCGGGAGGTGTTCCACTTCGGCGACTGGCTGGCGCTGGACCATCCGGAGGGCGGTTCGGAGCAGGTGCTGGGTGCTACGGACGAGGGCTTTATCGCCAATCTCTACTATGCGGTGAGCGCCGGACTGGTGGCGAAGGCGGCAGGGGTGCTTGGATACAGGGAGGAAGAAGAGCGGTATCACAGGCTGTCCGAGGAACAGTTCGCGGCTGTGAAAAAGGAATACTACAGCGCCACCGGCAGGTGTTGTATCAAGACCCAGACGGCATTGTTACTGACCTTGAAATATCATTTGACAGAAAACGAGGAATTGGCGAAGAAACAACTCCTGCAGCTGTTCCAGTTCAGCCACGGCAAGCTGCGGACGGGTTTTGTGGGTACGCCGCTTATGAGCAATATCCTGTCGGACAACGGCATGGACGAGCTGGCATATCATTTGTTATTGAATGAAGAATATCCGGGCTGGCTGTATGAGGTGAAGCTGGGCGCGACTACGGTGTGGGAGCGGTGGAACAGCCTGCTGGCGGACGGTACTATCTCCGGAACCAGCATGAACAGTATGAATCATTATTCTTATGGTTCCGTGCTGGAATGGATGTTCCGCCACGCTGCCGGTATTGACAGTGTGGATGAGGCACCGGGCTTCCGGCAGGCCAGATTTGCGCCGGTGCTCAACTGGAGAGTGCGCAGCATGGAGGCTTCCTACGACTCTGCTGCCGGTGTCTATGCCTGCAGCTGGAAACTGGCGGACAGAGAGCATGTGACGGTCTCGGTAACGATTCCCTTTCAATGCAGCGCATTTCTGCACCTGCCGCTGGCGCCGCAGGAAGTCTATGCGGATAAGGCGAATCCGATGTTTGCGGATGTACAGGACGGCGTATGCCATCTGCCGGCCGGAACCTACACGGTGTCTTATCGGTTGACGGAGCCGCTGCGAAAGACTTATGATATGGACACGCCGATGTGGAAGCTGAAAGCGGAACCGGAAGTGGTGCAACGGCTTTCGGGGCTGCTTGACCTGCAGGGCATCGCGGAAGAGTATATGGGACGTTCCGTGGCGGGATACGCGGACATGTTTAAGGGCATGATAAGTGATGAGCGGCTGGAGCAGATCAGGGCAGCGCTGGCGGCATGTGAATAGGGTGAGAAAACCCGGCGTTGTGCGAAAGATTACTAATGCCGGAGGAACAGGGCGTTGACCGCAGGGATATTCGCTGCTGTACGGATAGAATCAGACCGCAGGTCCGGGGTGGATGAGAGACGGAGATTCCGGAGAAAGGAGGCATATAAAATATGAGCGAAGTAGATGACGTGATCAGAATGTTGGACAATATGGCGCAGGGCGGCGTGAGCCGCATCAAGGTGGAGACGTCCGAAAAAGTGGCGGACGGAGCCGTCAAGAAGGCTTATCACCACGGAAGATGTGATGTGGACAGTCCCTTTGCCACCGGGAAGCTGTTCGACGCGGAGGAGTCGGACTGCGGATAACGGTGATAAGGTGCAGGAACCGGCTGCAGAGGCACAGGGAGCGCGCCTTTGCGGCGGCGTCCGGCAGATAACCGCAACGGTCACAGTGCTGATACAGCCTGCACAAAAAAACCGCAAAAAAAGTAACGCGGGAAGGTGGATGATAAGTATGAATCATGTGGAGAGAAGAGATGCACAGATGGCATATATTTCGGATGAAAGTATTTTTGAGGAACAGGCGGTATGCAGGAAGAAGCTGCAGAAGTTAAACTTTATGGACCGTTCTGATTTTGACGGCCTTGGAGAGGCGGTGAAGGATCTTCTGGGAAAGTCGGAGGGTGCTTTTATCAATCCGCCTTTTTACTGTGATTACGGCAGCCATATTGAGGTAGGCAGGAACTTTTTTGCCAATTATAACTGTATGATCCTGGACGTGGCGAAAGTGAAGATCGGTGATAACTGTCAGATGGCGCCTAATGTAGCCATCTATACGGCGGGGCATCCGGTACATCCTGTCACCCGTAATTCTGCCTACGAGTACGGCAGGGAAGTGACCATTGGGGATAATGTCTGGCTGGGCGGCAACACGGTGATCTGCCCGGGCGTGCATATCGGCGACAATGTGGTGATCGGCGCCGGCAGTGTGGTGACGAAGGATATTCCGGACTGGTCCATCGCCGCAGGCAATCCCTGTCGCGTGATCCGGAAGATTACGGATGCGGACAAGAGGAAGCTCTTCCGGGATGAGGAGATCGATGACGAGGCCTGGGCGGATATCTGTGACAGGATGGAATTTTGAGAACGGGATTTCCAGAATGGGATTTTGTGCAGAAAAATGTTGCAGACTGTGCGAAAATGTAGTATAAAGAAAGAAGATCGCAGTGTAATAGAATAGCAGGGGCGCTGGACACAAGTCCGGCTGAGATGCAGAGGCGTAATGTCGCTTCCGGTCCCTTGAACCTGATCCGGGTAATGCCGGCGTAGGAAGAATATTCGACAAATAGAATACTTGTCGTTTTTTTCGTACCGCGTTGTGCTGTTTACACCGCGGTACTTTTATTTTGGAGGAAACGACAATGACACAAAAAGCAACCAAAGTCCGCGCCCTGACAGAGGGCGCAATCATGATCGCTGCGGCTACGGTATTGGGGTATCTGCGGATCTTCCGCTTTCCCTTCGGCGGTTCCGTGGATCTGGCGCTGGTGCCGATCCTTGTCTACTGCCTGCGCTGGGGGCCGAAATACTCGCTGCTGTGCTGTTTTGTCAACGGCGTGCTGCAGTATTTTCTGGGAGGCGGCATTGCGATCTCCTGGCAGTCCATGCTGCTTGACTATGTAGTGGCCTATACGCTCGTATTCCTGTGCGGCTTCGGCGCCGGCAGGAAGCTTGGCTGGCTGTGGGGAACGCTGCTGGGTTCCTTCGGGCGCTGGGTATCGCTGACGCTGTCCGGCGGCCTGCTCTGGTACATGTACATGCCGGAAACTTTTCTGGGGATGCCCATGGTGGATCCCTGGGTCTACTCGGTGCTGCTCAACGGTGTGCTGGTAGTGGTGGTAATGGCGGTGGATCTGGTGGTGCTGGGCATTATGCAGAGTGTTCCGGCCCTGCGCAGGCAGGTGCTGGCGAAGCAGACTGCAGAGTAAGGCGGTCGGTGCGACCGGCTTAAGGAGACGGTTTTGAGGCCGGATTGCAGCGGGAAAACAACAGAGTCTGCAAAAAAAGACTGGAAAATAAAATGCCATATTTGACAGGTTATACTTTGAAAACGTATAATAAAGGTCAGATATGGCATTTTATGTCAGCTGTTTTGCGCAGGCGGCAGCGGCGGAAGAGGCAGCCATGCCCATGCTTGCGAATCCTGCCGGCATATGGTAGTATGGCAGAGGATATTGCCGGAAACGAAAACGGCAAACGAACCGGTAAAGCAGCAACAGTACACGAATAAGGGTACAAAAACAGTAAAACAGTACAAAAGCAGTACAGCAGTACAGAACCAGTACAACAAAAACCAGATACAGACTGATGGAGGGGCGCATTATGGGCGGATTTTTTGGAGTGGCATCAAAGGAAGATTGTGTGTTTGACCTGTTCTTCGGGACGGACTATCATTCCCACCTGGGGACGAGAAGGGCCGGTATGGCTGTGTATGATGATAAAAAGGGTTTTGACAGGGCCATACATAACATTGAAAATGCTCCGTTTCGGACAAAGTTTGACAAGGATGTCAATACCATGCACGGTACCTTTGGCATTGGCTGTATTTCCGATTATGAGCCGCAGCCGCTGATCATCCGTTCCCACCACGGCACTTACGCGATCACGACGGTGGGTAAGATCAATAATAAAGATAAAATCATAGAGGAACTTTTTCAGAGCGGGCACGGACATTTTATGGAGATGAGCGGCGGCGACATCAATTCTACGGAGCTGGTGGCGGCTGTGATCAACCAGCGGGATAATATGATCGAGGGCATCCGTTATGCACAGGAGCTGATCGAGGGTTCCATGACCATGCTGCTGATGACAGGCAAGGGCATCTATGCGGCCCGGGACAGATACGGCCGCACGCCTGTGACCATCGGCCGGAAGGAGAACGCCTGCTGCATTTCTTTTGAGAGTTTTGCCTATTTGAATCTGGGCTATGCACCGGAACGGGAGCTGGGGCCGGGCGAGATTGTGGTGGTGACGCCGGAAGGAGCACGCACGCTGGCGGCGCCGGGCAGTGAGATGAAGATATGTACGTTCCTCTGGGTATATTATGGTTATCCGTCTTCCTCCTACGAGGGCATCAGCGTGGAGCAGATGCGGTACAACTGCGGCGCCATGCTGGCAAAGAGAGATGATGCGCAGCCGGATATCGTGGCGGGAGTGCCGGATTCCGGAACGGCCCATGCCATCGGCTATGCCAATGAGTCGGGGATTCCTTTTTCCAGACCTTTTATCAAATATACGCCGACCTGGCCCAGATCCTTTATGCCCACCATCCAGAGCAGGAGAAACCTGATCGCCAAGATGAAGCTGATTCCGGTGCATGATCTGATCAAGGACAGGAGCCTGCTTCTGATCGATGATTCCATCGTGCGGGGAACGCAGCTGCGGGAGACTACGGAATTCCTTTACCAGAGCGGGGCAGCGCAGGTACATATCCGCCCGGCCTGTCCGCCGCTTCTGTTTGGCTGTAAATATCTGAATTTCTCCAGAGCGACTTCGGAGATGGAACTGATCGCGAGACGCACGATCCAGGAGATCGAGGGAGAGAATAAGTATCCGAATCTGACGGCCTACGCGGATCCGGACAGCGCGGAATATCACGCCATGCTGGAAAAAATAAGAGAGAAGCTGAATTTCACTTCTCTCCGGTATCATCGTCTGGATGATATGATAGAGTCCATCGGTATGGACAGGTGTAAACTTTGTACTTACTGCTGGGACGGACGGGAATAGGGATCGATGCGCTGCTGGCGCAGCCAGATCTTCATAACGGCCCGCTGCGGCAGCAGTTTGGCGCCTATGTGGCAGAAGTTGACATAGAGACCATAGATTGAGAGGTCTTTCCCTTTGTCGGCGTCTGCCACTGCTTTTCTGGCGATCCTGTCCGGTGCGGTCATGCCGAAAAAGTTGCTGGTGGCCTTGACGGCTCCGATATCGGCCCTGTCATAGAGATCGGTCTTCAGCCAGCCCGGGCAGACTGCGGTGGCGCTGATCCCCCGGTCCTTTAATTCCACATGCAGCGCCCTTGTGTAGTTGCGCACAAAAGCTTTCGTGGAGCTGTACAGGTTCTGGTAGGGCAGCGGCTGGAATGCGGCCTGGGAGGCGATGTTGATGATATGGCTGCCGACCGGCATGTAGGGAATGCAGGTTAGCCCCATGGCCACCACACCGCCAATATTCAGATTGATCATGTTCAGAGAATCCGCTACGCTTAAGTCTCCGTAGGAACAGAACTTGGCATAGCCGGCATTGTTAATGAGGTAACAGATCTCGACGCCGCTCTGGGCAAGTCTGTGGCCCAGCTCTTCGATCCGGGCAGGATCCGACAGATCCATGGAGATGGGAATGACCTTCGCTCCCATCTGGCGGCGGAGTTTGTCCAGCTTGTCCCGGTGTCTGGCGATGGCCCAGATCTCGTCGATCTCCCGCTTATCCTTGATGATCCTTACAAATTCTCTGCCAAGCCCCGTGCTGGCTCCGGTTATGACTGCTATCTTCTTCATATACGATACTTCCTGTGTTCTTTATTCCCGCAGGCAATGAGTCAGGTGCCCGGCCTGCGTTACGGCTGCTTATCCTGCATCCAGTATACCAAAGGATATGCCAAATGAAAAGTTCTTATTCAGAAAGGAAAAAGTATCGGGAAAAATAAAAATTTCCAATTTGAATTGACGGACCCGTGAGGTCTGTATATAATATAGCATAAATGAGGGAGTAATCGGCGCAGCTTCACAGCAGGCGGCGCGGTATGCCAACATACTGACGGCAGCACAGGCTGGCGTCTGGTATATCTTAATTGATGAGACTCATGTATGGTGTTTTCGGCCGTGCGTGTGTCTGCGAAGGAGTGACAGGGATAGATGCCGCATGGTATTTATCTTTTTTTGTGCATTCCTATTACGATCAGAGAAAGGAACGGTAACGGAAATGGTGATTTTTTTGACGGTGTTGGCGACGATCTTTATTGCGGAAATGGGAGATAAGACGCAGCTTCTTCTGGTGGCGATGGCGGGGAAATATAAGATTCCCCATATTCTGACGGGAACCTGGCTGGCTACTATTGTGTTGAATCTGCTGGCGGTGGGCCTGGGAGCGGCGCTGGGCAATTATCTGGATATGAGAGTCATTAAGACGGTGGCCGGCATCGCCTTTTTCTGGTTCGCCTACGGGGCGCTGCGGGACGAGGGGGAAGAGGAAGAAGAGAAGGAGATGAAGCATAATCTGGGGCCGGTGCTGGCGATCTTCGGGTCCTTCTTTATCGGCGAGCTGGGAGATAAGACGCAGCTGTCAGGCATCACGCTGGCGGCCAACTACGCGGATCACAGCGTGATGAATGTCGTATACGTATTTCTGGGCTGCACGCTGGGCCTGATCCTGGCGGATCTGATCGGTCTGATCGTGGGCGTGGTGTTGAAGAGTAAGGTACCGACAGGGATCCTCAATAAAATATCATTCGCTGTTTTTGCAGTATTTGGGGTACTTAGTTTCAGGGAGGCGATGGCGTTGATCTTCGGAGCGGGAAGTACGGCCGCTCTCGGAGGATGGATTGCGATAACGACTGTTTTTGTGATCTGCTGTCTTTGCGGGACGTACCAGGAGAGGAAGAGGCGGGCCGGAAAATAAATAGTGTTTTTTTCACCCTTTTCTGATAAAATGAGATGAGAAAGGCAGGAGAGGAACCGGCATGATTTTTAAATGTAAGAACTGCGGCGGCAATGTGGTGTATGAGCCGGGCAGAGGCAGGATGTACTGTCCCCATTGTGAGAGTGAGGACAGCGAGGAGAAGATACAGGGAGGAACACTGGCGCAGTGCGTCAACTGCGGCGCGCCGCTGGAGGTACAGGACTATACTTCGGCCAGCAGGTGCGGCCACTGCGGGAGTTACATAGTATTTAACGAGCGGGTGGAAGGCGTATACGAGCCGCATCTGCTGCTTCCGTTTTATATCAATAAGAAGGCGGCGGTGGAGGCGCTTTACAGGGAATTCTCCAGGCGGCTTTTTACCCCTTCGGACTTTCTGTCGGCCAAAAGTCTGGAGAAGATGGAAGGGATCTACGTACCGTTCTGGCTGTACGATTATAAAGCATGTTATGACTATACGGGAGAGGGCGTGCGGGTCAGAATCTGGACGTCGGGCAATACGGAATATACGGAGCGGTCTTATTTCGAAGTGATCCGGAAAATGGAACTCGATTTTGACAGGGTGCCGGTGGACGCCTCCTATGCGATGGAGGACGGGATCATGGACCTGATGGAACCTTATGACTACGGGCAGCTGCAGGGATTCGACCCGAAATACATGTCCGGCTTTTATGGGGAGGTCTATAATCAGGAGGCGTCACAGCTGGAAGACAGGGCCAGGGAGAAATCCCGCAGCGCCGCGGAAGAGCTTATGCAGGAGTCGCTGCACGGTTACACGACGGTTAAGCCCCTGCACAGGAATCTTGACCTTAGAGGAACCGGTACCCGCTATGCACTGATGCCGGTCTGGCAGTACCTGTACCGGTATAAAGGGGAGGTCTACCAGTATCATGTCAACGGGCAGACGGGCAAGGTGATCGGCACCACACCGGTGTCCATGGGCAAAGTGCTTGGTTACAGCGCGTCCGTGTTTGCGGTGGTGACTGCCGTGTGCTGTCTGGCGGTGCGTGTGCTGGAAATTTTATAGGAGGATAGATCCGGCGCCTGCGTTCCTTTTTGGGGGAACGTCTGTGCGGCGGCGTATGTGGAGTATCGTTATGAGAGAGTATTTTCGATATTTTAAATGGATGTATATCGTACTGGGCGCCGTGGCGCTGCTGCTTGGTATGTTGAGCGGCGGACACTGGGCGTTATCCAGGATGTCTGGCCATGAGAGAGACAACCAGTCCTGTACGACGCGGGAGCGGGTGTTCGATTACGGCGACGTGCTGACGGAGGAAGAGGAAGAGAAGCTCAGGAAGCTGATCGCGAAGCGGGAGGAGCAGACGCGCTGCGACATCGTCCTGATCACGCTGCAGGAGTCGCTGAAAGACTATGCCCGGTCGATCGAGCCGGGGGTGAGCTATGACCAGTTCGTGCGGGTCTATGCAGAACAGTTCTATGAAGAGCACGGCTTCGGCTACGACAGGCCCAACGGGGACGGTATCGTGCTGGTGGATAACTGGTTCCGGGAAGATGACGGCAGGATCTACACATGGCTATGCACGACCGGCAAAGTGAAGGAGAAGTATTCCGATGCGGCGGTGAATCATATTCTGGACAATGTGTACCGCTATGTGGAGAAGGATCCCTACAGGGCCTATAAGACGTATATCAATGATTTCTATCATGATATGATGGGGGTACAGCTGTTTACTCTTTATGTGCCCGGGTATGTGCCGTGGCTTGTCGGTTTGCTGTCGGCGGTGATATTTGCTTTCTGCAACAGGAGATCGAAGAAAGGCGATAAGACGACTACGGCCCTGACTTATACTGGCGGGATGCAGCCTGTTTTCCGGATCAGGCAGGACAGATTCCTGCGTAAATCGGTGGTGTCACGCAAGATCCAGACGAGCAGCGGCGGAGGCGGCGGGCGCAGCGGCGGTGGAGGCGGAGGCGGCAGCCACGGCGGGGGCGGACACAGCCGGTAAGCAGATCCCGCAGCATAAAAACGACAAAAAAACACTTCCTATGACGGCAGGAAGTGTTTTTCTTTTCATATGCTTTATGCTCAATGCTCAGATCGAACAGATGTTTTATGCCATCTTATTCACGGCAACGGCAAGACGGGAAATTTTTCTGGCAGAAGTATTCTTGTGATAAACACCCTTCTTGGCAGCCTTATCAAGCGCGGATGTAGCAGCAGTCAGCGCAGCCTTAGCCGCTTCCTTGTCATTGGCTTCGACAGCAGCGTATACCTTCTTGATCGCTGTCTTAACGCCGGACTTGACAGACTTGTTTCTCTCAGCCTTGGTTCTGTTCACTAAGATTCTCTTCTTGGCAGATTTGATATTAGCCATGATCACACCTCCGATTGAATATTCTTTAATGTATTAGGACGTGTCTCATTAAAGCCGGACACGGACGTTTTAATGGAAACACACGCATATTATTGTAGTTTATGAGATTGATGATGTCAATACATATTTTGTTTATTTTTGCAAAAAATAGAAAAGAATGCAGCGGGGAAAGAACCCGGACTGCAATAAAAGAATGTCTGGAAGAAAATCATGAGATAAGCAATTTAAAAAGATACGCATATTAATAGTAGTAAGATATAGTAAACGACATAACAAATTTCTGTTTCCGGCTCTTGCAGGAGCCATATACGGTAGCTCCTGCAAGGCCGAAAACGAAATTTCTAATGTCGTTAACTATAAAATGCGGGAAATGAGGAGAGGGCTATGGATAGCTGGTCAACAGTCAGGACAGACTTGGCGTTGGAAGCCAGAGAGTGTGTCGATGAAAAGGCGGAAGGACTGCATGGAGTCACAGTGGAAGAGGCATACGACGAGCCGGGCGATGTGCATATCACGAAGGTGGTGATAGAGACGAAGAACGGCGCGAAGATGCTCGGCAAGCCGATGGGAACTTATATCACGCTGGAGGCGCCGACCATGACGGAGCCAGAGGAGGATTATCACCAGGAGATATCGGATGTGCTGGCCAGGGAACTGCACGGTGTGCTGCCGGATCCGGACAGGGAGCAGTCGATCCTTGTGGTAGGGCTTGGCAACCGGGAGGTGACGGCGGACTCTCTGGGGCCGAATGTGGTGGATAATCTGCTGGTCAACAGGCATATTGTCAGGGAGTACGGCAAGGTGGCCTACAACCGTTCCAAAATGCACCAGATCAGCAGTCTTGTTCCGGGGGTCATGGCCAAGACCGGCATGGAATCCGCGGAGATCATAAGGGGCGTGATCGGAGAGACGAAGCCGGATATGGTGATCGTGATCGACGCGCTGGCGGCGCGCTCTACCAAAAGGCTGAACCGCACGATACAGATCACCAACACGGGCATTCACCCCGGTTCCGGGGTGGGCAACCACCGCAATGCGATCACGCAGGAAAGTCTGAGCGTGCCGGTTTTGGCGCTGGGGGTGCCGACGGTGGTGGACGCGGCGACGATCGTGGGGGATGCCATGGGAGAGCGGCCGGTGGCGCTCAAGGAGTTGAATAACATGTATGTCACGACAAAAGATGTGGATCAGCAGATCCAGCAGATCAGCCATATTATCTGTGACGGCATCAACAAGGCGCTGAACTGCGAGGAAGATATGGCATGAAGTCATGTCTGTGCCGCATATAATTATCTAGTATGAAAATGAAAAAGAAATTATTGCGGCTAATTATAATAACACTTGTTATAGTGTCTGTTTTCTTTATCCTGACAGAAATCGCAGAGACGGTACAAAAAAAAGAAGACGGAGGGAAAACATTTCCGGGGTGGCTGCAGAGCGTGTTGATGGAGCCATATCTCCCCGGGTTACATAGGATGAACGGGGGTACGGAAAGTCAGATCGTGGGTGATATGAGGAACCGGTGGCTGCTTGCGGAGCTTCCCGTTTTTTTGTATGACATGGAAAAAGAAGGGGAAGATACCTATGCCCGTGAGAGCGATTATGCCAGGCTCCTCATGCTGGAAGGCAGCGACGAGGACAACAAGGCGATCGCACAGGAAGATCTGGAATATGACGAGAACGCGATGCATCTGGAGCAGGGACTTGCGGATGCGCTGCTTGAGGAGAACGGGATGTACCTTGAGAACCAGACCGGGCAGGAGAGCGGGATCGGGGAACAGGTGTCCGGAAATACGCCGCAGGGGTTTGTGCCGGTGTCAAATAAGAGTTACAGCTACCGTTGGGAGGATCTGGCAGGGTATGAAGATCTGGTAAAGGCATTCTATGCCGTGGACAGCACCACGAAGGCGGGAGAGGAACTGCTGAAAGCGGAAAAGCTGCTGGCGGCGGACATGCGTATCACGGGCAGCGCGGACAGCCCGCAGATTTTGATCTACCATACCCATTCCCAGGAGGCTTTTGCGGATTCCGTGCCGGGAGATGCAGCAACCAGCATCGTGGGCGTGGGGGACTTTCTGGCGGCGCTTCTAAAAGAGCGCTACGGCTACAATGTGATGCACTATACGGAGAGCTTCGACAAAGAATCCCGGGATTATGCCTACGGTAATTCTCTGCCGGTGATCGAGCAGCTGCTTGCGGAGCATCCGACGATCGAGGTGGTGATCGACCTGCACAGGGATGCCATGCCGGAAGACCGGCGGCTGGTCATGGATCTGCAGGGGCGGCCTACTGCCCAGATCATGTTTTTTAACGGTTTAAGCCGCACGGCCAAAGGGCCGATCGAATATCTGGAGAACCCTTATCTGGCGGATAATCTCGCCTTTTCCTTCCAGATGCAGGCTGCATGCAACGAGTACTATCCGGGACTGGCCAGAAGAATCTATCTGAAAGCCTACCGCTATAATATGCATCTGTGCCCGAAGACGCTGCTCATCGAGATGGGTGCACAGAACAACACGGTGGAAGAGATGAAGAACGCCTGTGAACCGCTGGCCCATGTGCTGGATCTGGTCCTGAGCGGAGAAGAACCGAAGCGCTGATTGCCGGTACCCGCCAGCCTGTCATAAAACTGTATAAAATTCGGGAAAACTTACGCCTTGAAGAGTAGACAGCGTTTCGGTGATTTGATATACTGTTTTCTGTGTCGCCGCTTGTGTGCATCCCATTCCCTGCGTACTTTGGTGCCGGGAAGCTGTGGCAAAGCTGCCGTGAAGGTGCAGGCAGGAAGGCGATAAGACAGAAAGGCAGATAAAAGAGGTTGTGCGGGAGGATATTATGGCAGCCATAGACCAGAGTAAGATCAGGAATTTTTGTATCGTAGCGCATATCGATCACGGTAAATCGACGTTGGCGGACAGAATCATAGAACAGACGGGACTGCTGACCAGCAGGGAGATGCAGTCTCAGGTGCTGGACAACATGGAGCTGGAGCGGGAGCGCGGTATCACGATCAAGGCCCAGGCGGTGCGTATTATCTACAATGCCAAGGATGGCAATGAGTATGTGTTCAATCTGATCGACACGCCCGGGCATGTGGATTTTAACTATGAGGTGAGCCGCAGTCTGGCAGCCTGTGACGGCGCAGTCCTTGTGGTGGATGCGGCGCAGGGCATCGAGGCCCAGACGCTGGCGAACGTATATCTGGCGCTGGATCATGATCTGGACGTATTTCCGGTTATCAATAAGATCGATCTGCCCAGCGCCGATCCTGAACGGGTGAAGAATGAGATAGAGGACGTAATCGGCATCGAGGCGCAGGATGCGCCGCTGATCTCCGCCAAGAACGGTATCGGTATCGAGGAAGTGCTCGAAGCGGTGGTGGAGAGGATTCCCGCCCCCGGCGGCAGTGCGGACAACCCCCTGCAGGCGCTTATTTTCGATTCTGTGTACGATTCCTATAAGGGTGTGATCGTGTTCTGCCGCATCATGGAGGGCAGAGTGGCGAAGGGCACTTCGATCAGGATGATGGCTACGGGGGCCACCGCGGAGGTGGTGGAAGTAGGATATTTTGGCGCCGGACAGTTCATCCCCTGTGAAGAGCTTTCCGCGGGCATGGTAGGATATCTGACCGCCTCGATCAAAAATGTCAAGGATACGGCGGTGGGCGACACGGTGACGGACGTAAACAATCCCTGTGCCGAGCCGCTTCCGGGCTACAAGAAGGTTAATTCCATGGTGTACTGCGGCATGTATCCGGCGGACGGAGCGAAATATCCGGATCTGCGGGATGCACTGGAGAAGCTGCAGTTAAACGACGCCTCCCTGCATTATGAGCCGGAGACGTCCATCGCACTTGGCTTCGGTTTCCGTTGCGGTTTCCTGGGGCTTCTGCATCTGGAGATCATTCAGGAGCGGCTGGAGAGGGAATACAATCTGGATCTGGTGACGACGGCGCCGGGTGTTATCTACAGGGTGCACAAGACGGACGGCGAGATGATCGAACTGACGAACCCCTCAAACCTGCCGGATCCGGCCCAGATCGATTATATGGAAGAACCGGTGGTGAGCGCGGAGATCATGGTGACGACGGAGTTTATCGGACCGATCATGCAGCTGTGTCAGGAGAGGCGGGGACGTTATATCAGCACGGAATACATCGAGGCTTCCAGAGCGCTGTTAAAGTACGATCTGCCGCTGAATGAGATCATCTATGATTTCTTCGACGCGCTCAAATCCCGTTCCAGAGGGTATGCTTCTTTTGACTATGAGTTAAAAGGCTATGAGACCTCGAAGCTGGTGAAGCTGGACATCCTGATCAATCATGACGAGGTGGACGCGCTGTCCTTTATCGTCCATGCAGACAGCGCCTATGAGCGGGGCAGGCGGATGTGTGAGAAGCTGAAGGAAGAGATTCCCAGACATTTGTTTGAAATACCCATACAGGCGGCGGTAGGCGGCAAGATCATCGCCAGAGAGACCGTGAAGGCCATGCGCAAGGACGTTCTGGCCAAGTGCTACGGCGGTGATATCACCCGTAAGAAGAAGCTGCTGGAGAAGCAGAAGGAAGGCAAGAAGCGTATGCGGCAGGTGGGGAATGTAGAGATACCGCAGAGCGCGTTTATGAGTGTACTCAAGCTGGACGACAAATAAACAGCCGCGGTCATGACGGGACAGGATAAGACGGATAAGATCTGACAGGACAGATCAGATCAGAACAGATAAGACAGATAAGACAGGACAGGAGCAGCAGATGAGAGAACTGAGCATTTATCTTCACATTCCCTTTTGTGTCAGGAAATGCCTTTACTGCGATTTCCTGTCTTTTCCTGTTGGGGCGGGGGCGGATGATAAGCGGATTGAGAGTTATGTAAACCTGTTAAAAGAAGAGATCGTCAAAGAAGCGCCAAAGTACAGAGATCATCAGGTGATTTCTGTCTTCTGGGGCGGCGGGACGCCGTCGCTTGTTGCGGCAAAGGCAGTGTCGGAGATCATGGAGACACTGCGGCGGTATTACCGGCTGGCGGCAGATGCGGAGATCACGATCGAGGTCAATCCGGGAACCGTGACGGCGGATAAATTACAGACGTACATAACAGCCGGTATGAATCGTCTGAGCATCGGCCTGCAGTCTGCGGACGACGGGGAACTGGCGCGGATCGGCAGGATCCACGATTACCGGACGTTTCTTGAGACTTACCGGCTGGCGCGGGAGGCCGGATTTCGGAATATCAATATTGACCTGATGGCGGCGCTGCCGGAACAGAGCGTGGATTCTTACCGGGAGACACTGCGCAGGGCGGCAGCGCTTATGCCGGAGCATATCTCCGCCTACAGCCTGATTCTGGAGGAAGGGACCCCTCTGTATGAGAAAAGGCAGGCCTGCCGTTTCCCTACGGAGGAGGAAGACAGGGAGATGTATCTGCTTACGGATGCGTACCTGTCAGCCTGCGGCTATCACCGGTATGAGATCTCGAATTATGCCAGAGAAGGATACGAGTGCCGGCACAATAAGGTGTACTGGCAGCGCGGCGATTATGCGGGATTCGGGCTGGGCGCCGCTTCCATGGTACAGAATGTGCGCTGGCAGAACCCCGCGGAGCCGGAGCGGTATGAAAGGTATGTCAGGTACGGAATCCCTGCGTCTGATACAGGGGCGGATGAGGCTGCCGGGACCGTGCAGATGCAGGAGGGGGATGTGCTGGCAGGACAGATACGGGAAGAGCATGTGCTGGCAGGGCAGATACGGGAAGAGCATGTGTTGGCAGGGCAGATACAGGAGGAGCATGTGCTGACCGTGCAGATGCGGGAGCGGCATGTCCTGACCGTGCAGGAGCAGATGGAGGAATTCATGTTTCTCGGCCTGCGGATGATCTGCGGGGTGAGCAGGGAGAGATTCGCGGCGCAGTTCGGACGGCAGATGGAGGAAGTCTACGGGGCCGTGCTGGAGCGGATGTATAAGCAGGCGCTGCTGGTGCGGGAGGAGGACAGGATCCGGCTGACGGAGAGAGGGCTTGATGTCAGCAATTATGTGATGGCGGAATTCCTTTTCTGACAGCGGAGCAGTTCAAACTCTTTTTAGGGTGGAAAGGCACTTAAGAAGTCACCGGTTCATAGAATAGAGTAAATGGACTTTGGGGGCTTCTTTTGAAAACATTTAAGCAACCATTAACTGCGAAGGAAGAGGCCGTATACTTAAATATGATGGAGACGGGCAGCGAGACGGAGCGCGCGCAGGCCAAGGAAACGCTGATCGAGCACAACCTGCGGCTGGTCGCCCATATCGCCAAGAAGTATCAGAATGTGGACGAAGAGACGGAAGATATGATATCCATCGGCACCATAGGGCTGATCAAGGCGATCGATTCTTTTGATTCCGGAAAAGGGAAGCTGAGTACTTATGCCTCACGCTGTATCGACAATGAACTGCTGATGTTTCTGCGGGCCAGAAAAAAGACGTCCAGAGAGGTCTCGCTCTATGAGCCGATCGGGACGGACAGGGAGGGCAATGAGATCAGCCTGCTTGACATCATAGAGCAGGAGCCGGTGGATGTGGTCGAGAGGCTGGAGGCGGAGAACAAATTGAGCAGGCTGCCCGGCCTGATCCATGACAGGCTGAACGAACGGGAGAAAGAGATCATCACACTGCGCTACGGGCTCACAAGCGAATATGAAGTGACCCAGCGGGAGATTGGAAGAAAACTGGGAATCTCAAGAAGTTACGTGTCCAGAATAGAGAAAAGAGCGCTGGAAAAACTGCGGGAAGCCTACGAGATGGCGGAAAAAACATAGAGGATATGAAAAAAAGGGGCGGACATAAATTCGAAAGAACCTCGGTAAGTGCGGAAATTTGAGCGGAGGTTCTTCCGGAATTTGCTCCAGAAAGCGGCAGACATACGGGAAAAGGGAACGGAGACAATGTGCACAATACAAGATATTGTGTATTTTTTTGCAATTCTTTTCGTAAAGCACAATATATGGCGTAAAAGGGACGCGCAGATCTCCCACGGAGGGAAAATTTTCTACGCACGGAAGGAAGACAGGGGCTTGTCCGGAGTAAATCTATATGCTATATAATAAGGAAGAATTACAATTATCGTTTGAACGGGCGGCAGACAGGCGCCGTCAGACGATATCGGGATATCATTTCTCTGCGGCAGACAGGGTGCAGATCAGGCTGCATCCGGCCGGACAGAGAGTCTTATCGGCAGATCGCCGGAGAATCCAAAGGAGGAGCGCTTTTGTTCAGTACGATAACGGCAGGGACTGTCTGCGGGATTAACAGTTATCTTGTTCAGGTGGAAGTTGACATTTCGAAGGGACTGCCCTGTTTTCAGATGGTGGGCTTATTGAGTTCGGAGGTCAGAGAGGCGAGGGAGCGGGTGAGGGTAGCCTTGAAAAATGCAGGGATCAGCCTGCCGCCTGTGTGCATAAATGTCAATCTGTCGCCGGCGGATGTGCGCAAAGAGGGGACGATGTTCGACCTGCCGGTGGCGGTGGGGATTCTTATGTCGCTGGGGCATCTTAAGCGGGAGGCGGCAGTGGGAACGGTGCTGCTTGGCGAATTGGGGTTAAACGGTGAGATCAAGCCGGTGCGGGGCGTGCTGCCCATTGTCGCCCGGGCGAAGGAGAGTGGCTTCAGAAGGTGCATTCTGCCCAGCGATAACGCACGGGAGGGGGCCGTGGTAGAGGGTGTGGAGATTATCGGGGTGTCGGATATCAAAGAGACGGTGGCTTACCTGCAGGGCGGGGAGGAGGCCAGGATCGAGCCGACGCAGATCGACGTCATGGCCTTGTGGGAGAAGGAAGGTCCTGCGGGGCAGCTGGACTTTGCGCAGATCAACGGGCAGGAAGCCGTGAAGCGGGCGGCAGAGGTGGCGGCGGCAGGCTTCCACCATCTGTTGATGATCGGGCCGCCCGGCTCCGGTAAGACCATGATGGCCAGGAGGATCCCTTCGATCCTGCCGCCTTTGTCCCTGCAGGAGAGCCTGGAGGTATCGACGATCTACAGTGTGTCGGGGCTGCTGCAGAGGGCGCAGGAGATTTTGATCACCCGGCGGCCTTTTTTGAATCCTCATCATACGATCACGGGGCAGGCGCTTGCGGGCGGCGGGAGAGTGCCCGTACCGGGGATGATCAGTCTGGCTCACCGCGGCATTCTTTTTCTGGATGAGCTTCCGGAGTTCAAGCGGGAGACGCTGGATATCCTGCGACAGCCGCTGGAAGATAAAGTGGTGCAGATCGCCAGAAGCAGCGGCGTCTATACGTTTCCGGCGGATTTTATGCTGGTGGGCGCCATGAATCCCTGCCCCTGCGGTTACTATCCGGATATGGGCAGATGCCGATGTGCGCCTTATGAGGTCAAACGGTATCTTGGAAGGATATCGGGGCCTGTGCTGGACCGGATCGATATCTGTGTGGAGGCGCCGCCGCTGTCATTTCAGGATATCGCAGGGCGGCCGCAGGGAGAGACGAGTGCACAGATCAGGGAACGGGTGATGTTGGCCAGACAGATACAGGAGGCGCGTTTCCGGGGAACGGGACTGCGGTTTAATGCGGATATGGGCGCTGCGGAGGTGGAGCGGTACTGTACGCTGGGAAGAGACGAGGCACGCTATATGGAGCAGATGTTCGGCGTCATGCATCTGTCGGCCAGAGGCTATCACAGAATACTGAAAGTGGCGCGGACGGCGGCGGATCTGGAGGGAAGCAGCCGGATCAGAGAGGAGCATCTGGCAGAGGCTATCTGCTACAGGCAGGTGGATGCCAAATATGAGTGAAGAGACAGGTGTTTCCGGTACGGCCGGGAGAAGGAAAGGAATGGGCATCGAACAGGCGGTGAAAGGAGTAGGAAAGGAACAGGCAGCGAAAAAACAGGCGGTGAAAGCAGAAGGAGAGGAACAGGCAGCGAAAAAACAGGTGGTAAAGGGAAAAGGAATGGAAGAGGCAGGAAACAGAGCAGGAAGGGAAAGGAACAGGCGGGGATATGACAGAAGCAGAGAAAGCGGCAGAGACAGAAAAGGCATATGTGCACTGGCTGTACAAAGCAGCAGGAGCGGGCAGCAGGGGCCTGTTAAAGAAACTGGAGCGGGCCTGGACGGCGCAGGAGATTTACAGGATGGCCAGAGAGGGCGTGCTGGCAGATAAGCTGGATGCCAGACAGCGGAAACAGGCCGAGCGGATCCAGGCGGCGGCAGACAGCCGTGATGTGACCGGGGAGTATGAGAAACTGCGTGCCAGAGGTATCTGCTTTGTGACCGCGAAGGAGGATGCTTATCCGCGGCGGCTTAAAGTGATCCATGACGCGCCCTACGCGCTTTACTATGCGGGCAGACTGCCGGATGACGGACAGAAATCCGTTGCGCTGATCGGGACAAGAAACTGTTCGGAGTACGGTAAGGGCATGGCGGGGGAGTTCGGTGACGCACTGGCCCGCGCCGGGATCGCGGTGGTCAGCGGTATGGCCAGAGGGATTGACGGAATAGGGCAGTGGGCGGCGCTGCGGGCCGGCGGCTATTCGCTGGGGGTTCTTGGCTGCGGCGTCGATGTGTGCTACCCGGCCGAAAACAGGGCACTTTATGAGAAACTGCTGACGGAGGGCGGCGTGTGCTCGGAATATCCGCCGGGCACGGCGCCGAAGGCGGTGCTTTTTCCGCCCAGAAACAGGATCATCAGCGGCCTGTGCGACGGGGTGATGGTGATCGAGGCCAAGGAGCGCAGCGGCACGCTGATCACGGTGGATATGGCTTTGGAACAGGGCCGGGAAGTGTATGCGCTTCCAGGACGGGCCACGGATACGCTCAGTGCGGGCTGCAACAGGCTGATCCGGCAGGGCGCGGCGCTGGTGACGTCACCGGAAGAACTGCTGGAAGAACTGCAGGCGGCGTTACGGCCGAATCCTGAGAAGACGGTCTACTGTCAACAGTCGCTTTTTGAGCCGGAGGGCCTGTCGGGGGAACTGCTGGCACTGCTTGATTTTACGCCGAAACCGCTGGATCTTCTGCAGGAGGCCTATCACAGGGCTTATCAGACCCGGATTCCCGTTCCCAGATTATGCCATGGCCTGCTGCAGCTGTGCGCGGACGGATATGCCGGACAGAACGCAGGCGCCTATTATAGGAAGAGCGGACAGCGGCCGGTTTAACATTTTTTTAATCTTTTTCCTCTTGTCAGCGTAAAGAATATAGTGTATAGTGATTCACGTTGACGGCTCCTATTTAAGAAATGGTATTAATTATAGAAGATATCAAATTTGTTAAATTAAGGAAGAAACAGGGGAATATTCTATGGCAAAGTATCTGGTAATTGTGGAATCACCGGCCAAGGTGAAGACGATCAAGAAGTTTTTGGGGACTAATTATGAAGTGGCGGCCAGCAACGGCCATGTGCGGGATCTGCCGCGCAGCACGCTCGGAATTGATGTGGAGCATGATTTTGAGCCTAAGTATATTACGATCCGGGGGAAGGGAGATATTCTGGCGAATCTGAGAAAAGAAGTGAAGAAAGCCGAGAAGGTATATCTGGCAACGGACCCGGACCGCGAGGGGGAGGCTATTTCCTGGCACCTGCTCGCGGCGTTGAAACTGGAAAACAAGAAAGTTTACCGTATTACTTTTAATGAGATTACGAAGACAGCGGTCAAAGAATCGTTGAAGAACGCCAGAGAGATCAATATGGATCTGGTGGATGCCCAGCAGGCAAGACGGTGCCTGGACAGGATGGTGGGTTATAAGATATCGCCGGTATTGTGGGCGAAGGTCAAGCGGGGACTGAGCGCGGGGCGTGTCCAGTCGGTGGCGCTGCGCATCATCTGCGACAGAGAAGAGGAGATCAACGCCTTTATTCCGGAAGAGTACTGGACGCTGGATGCTTCCTTTGCGGTGGCCGGAGAGAAGAAGCCGCTTCTGGCCAAGTATTACGGCACTACGGAGGCGAAGAAGACGATCTCTTCCAGAGAAGAGCTGGAGAAGATCAAGAAGATACTGGATCAGGCACAGTACGAGGTGTCCTCTGTAAAAAACGGCGAGAGAATCAAGAAGGCGCCTCTGCCTTTTACCACCTCCACGCTGCAGCAGGAAGCCAGCAAGGTACTGAACTTTTCCACGCAGAAGACCATGCGGCTGGCGCAGCAGCTGTATGAGGGCATAGATATCAAGGGCAACGGCACCGCAGGTATCATTACCTATCTGCGAACGGATTCCACCAGAGTCTCCGACGAGGCGGCGAAGGCGGCCGGCGCTTTTATCCGGGAGAAATACGGGGCAGAGTACGCGGCGGAGGCCGGCCAGGAACAGAAGAGCGGACAGAAGATCCAGGATGCCCACGAGGCGATCCGTCCTACCGATATCGCCAGGATTCCGCTGGAGATCAAGGAATCGCTTTCCAGAGACCAGTTCAGACTGTATCAGCTGATCTGGAAGCGGTTTGTGGCAAGCCGGATGACGGAGGCTGTCTACGAGACGACTTCCGTGAAGATAGATGCCGCGGGACAGCGGTTTACCGTGGCGGCATCCAAGGTGAAGTTTGACGGCTTTATGAGCGTCTATGTGGAGGAGGACGAAAAGGAAGAAAACAATACGCTGATGAAAGGGATCACCAAAGATACGAAGCTGACGCTTAAGGGGCTGGAGGAGAAGCAGCACTTTACCCAGCCGGCGCCCCACTATACGGAGGCTTCTCTGGTGCGTGCCATGGAAGAGCTGGGGATCGGGCGTCCCAGTACCTATGCGCCTACGATCACAACCATTCTGGCCAGAAGATACATCGTCAAGGAGAACAGGAATCTCTATGTAACGGAGCTGGGCGAGGTGGTGAACAATATGATGAAGGAAGCGTTTCCTTCGATCGTGGATGTGAACTTCACGGCTACAATGGAGGCGCTTCTCGACGGCGTGGAAGAAGGCAGCGTGAAGTGGAAGACCGTAGTCTCCAACTTCTACCCGGATCTGTCGGAAGCCGTAGACAAGGCGGAGCGGGAACTGGACGAGGTGGAGATCGCGGATGAGCTTTCGGATGAATTCTGTGATACGTGCGGCAGGCAGATGGTCATCAAGTACGGCCCCCACGGCAGGTTCCTGGCCTGTCCGGGATTCCCGGAGTGCCGCAGTACGAAGCCTTACTTCGAGAAGATCGGCGTGGCCTGCCCGAAGTGCGGCAGGGACATCGTTCTCAAGAAGACGAAGAAGGGCAGAAAATATTACGGCTGTATCGACAATCCGGAATGTGACTTTATGGTGTGGCAGAAGCCGGTGGAGGACAGATGCGACCGGTGCGGCGCTATCATGCTGCAAAAGGGCAATAAACTTGTGTGTTCGGACGAAGGCTGCGGGTTTGTAAAGGATGCGCAGAAGCAGGAGGCGCAGAGCAGCGTGTGATAAATTGTCGCGGATGTCAGAAAATTCCGTGAAACAGTGTGAATTGTGGGAAAAACAATGCAAAATGTGCTCAAAGAACATTGATTACACTCGAATGTTGTGATAAAATCATATTATAAAGAATTGTGTAACTATTTGGTATACAGATCATAGGGCAGACAACAAGAGTGATAAGGAGTTGGGTTCATGAGCAGTGTTCAGTTATTGGATAAGACGAGGAAGATCGGGAAGCTTCTGCATAACAATAATTCAGGCAAGGTGGTGTTCAACGACATCTGTGATGTGCTGAAGGATATTCTCGGTTCCAATGTACTTGTGATCAGCAGGAAGGGGAAGGTGCTCGGGGTCGGGGATCTGGATATGGTGGAATCCATCATGGAACTGATCGTGGATCACGTAGGTGGCTTTATCGATTCGATGCTGAATGAGAGACTTTTGTCGGTACTGTCCACGAAGGAGAATGTCAATCTGGAGACGCTGGGATTTGAGAATGTCGATACCAAGCGTTACAGAGCCGTGATCACGCCCATAGAGATTTCGGGAGAGCGGCTGGGCACACTCTTCCTCTATAAGTGCGATGCACAGTATGACATAGATGACATCATCCTGTGCGAGTACGGCACCACGGTGGTAGGGCTTGAGATGCTGCGGGCGGTGAGTGAGGAGAACGCGGAGGAGAACCGGAAGCTGGCGGTCGTGAAATCTGCGATCAGCACTCTGTCCTTCTCCGAGATGGAGGCGATCACGCATATCTTCGACGAGCTGGGCGGCATGGAGGGAATCCTGGTAGCCAGCAAGATCGCGGATAAAGTAGGCATCACCCGTTCTGTTATCGTCAATGCCCTGCGCAAATTTGAAAGTGCGGGCGTTATTGAATCCCGCTCCTCGGGTATGAAAGGCACATATATCAAGGTGCTGAATGATGTGGTCTTTGAGGAAGTAGAGAAGCTGAAGGAACAGGGAAGGTTCTGAGGCGCCCGGCGTCTGCGCGGTACTGTTATGCATACACCGCATACGGACACATATAATTATAGAAAAAATACAGGATGTTATGATTGTAAAAGGATTTACAGAGAAGATGAATGGAACTGTGTGAATCCTTTTTTCCATTTATCTTTCCAGATATTACTGCTAATTATTTCTGAAAAATGAATCGAAAAACCTTGTATTTTCTTTTTGATATCTTTATAATGGACTATGGATTCTATTAGACTAGGAGGGTTATGATTATGAGTACCTTATCAAATACCAATGCATTTGATTATATCAATGTGCTGGACAGGGCGGCGGACGCGTCATGGCTGCGCCACGATGTCATTTCGAATAATATTTCCAATGCCGACACACCGGGATATAAGAGAAGCGATGTGAACTTTGAGACGCAGCTTGCGAAGGCGCTCGGGCAGTCCAGATATACTTCCATGGACAGTAAAGTGGCTGGCCTGAATCGGAACCTTGGCCGTCTGAAAGCCGTTTCTTACAGCGATTATTCGGGTTATTCCTACCGCGTTGACGGCAATAACGTGGATCCGGATACGGAAGCGGTATATCTGGCGAAGAACCAGGTGGTGTATCAGGGCCTGACCGCGTCGATCAGACAGGAATTCAAGAACCTGCAGATGGTCATGAAATAATACCTGACAGCAGGATACAGATGTGAATGGCCATGCGGCCCGCTAAGCGGCAGGCTGAGCATGATGGAGGTTTACTGTGCAGGATGGGCCTGTGCAGCGGTTTGTGTAAGACGGGAATAAGGAGAATGAATTATGGGAATGTTTACAGCTTTTGACATTAATGCCACAGGGATGACTGCGGAACGCTATCGTATGGATATCATCTCCCAGAACGTAGCCAACGCGAACACGACCCGTACAGAGGACGGCACGCCTTACCGCAGGAAGGTGGTCGTATTTGAAGAGAAGAATTCCCAGGCGCCTTTCCGCCAGGTGCTGAACAAGGCCAAAGGCCGTTACAACGGCACGGGCGTCAAGGTGACAGGAGTTTACGAAGATACATGGACAGAGGGCAATATGGTATATGACCCGTCCCATCCGGATGCGGATGAGAACGGTTATGTAATGTATCCCAATGTCAGCACGATCACGGAGATGACGAATCTGATCGATGCCAGCCGTGCCTATCAGGCGAACGCTACGGCGTTCAATGCCAGCAAGAGCATAGCGACATCGGGACTGAATCTTTTGAACGGTCAGTAAGTGTTTAAACTGTGAGAACAGTATGTGCAGGACAGGACAACTATAATCGGAGGAAGATAAGACATGGCTTTGGATATTACAGCGCTTCATAATGTATCCTCGGAAGCGATCAAGGAGGCTGCGAAGACAGCGGCCACGAACAGACCGGATACATATAAAGAGACAGGCTTTGACAGTTTGCTGCACACGGCAATCGATAATCTGAATACGACCAATAATTATTTATCAGACGCGGAGAATGAGGAGATCAGGTGGATGCTCGGAGAGACGGAGAATACGCATGACCTCAGTATTGCTCTGCAGAAGGCGTCTACTGCCCTGCAGTATACGGTTGCGATCCGCGACAGGCTTCTGGATGCGTACAGAGAACTCATTCAAATGCAGGTTTAGCGCTTGACTGAGAATAAGGGGAAGGCTGAAGGAGAGAAGTTGCTGTGGATAAATTAGTAGTCAGATTAAGAGAATTGGGAAATCGAATATTAGAGTGGTGGAACCGCTTTACGGCGAAGCAGAGGACACTGCTGATCGTAGGCATGGCTGTGGTGATCGTGGCTGTCGTTGCCGTAGTGACGACGCTGACCAAACCGAAGTATGTGCTGCTCAGGGAATGCGAGACGGCAGCGGAGGCCTCGGAGGTCAAGGAACTTCTCGACGCGGAAGAGATGAAGTATACAGTTTCGGATGATGCGCTGACATTCCGGATTCTGAGTGACCAGCAGTCTGACGCGCGTATGCTTCTGGCATCGAATAATATACAGGCTGTCGGTTACGGGATTGACCAGGTGACGGACGGCAGCTTTTCCACGACGGAGTCCGATAAGCAGAAGAAGCATGTCGTATATCTGGAGAAGTATCTGCAGAAGGATATGCTGGAGAGCTACAGGGCGATCAAGACGGCGAGAGTGAAGCTGGATATTCCGCAGAATGACGGCACATTGCTCTCTACGGAAGAGGAGACTTCGGCCTGGGTGCTTCTGGAACTGCAGGATGAGTTTACGACCGAGAATGCGGCGGCGCTGGCCCGTGCTGTGGCTACGGGAATCGGCAACGAGACGACAGAACATATCGTGATCACGGATTTTGACGGCAATATGCTGTTCTCCGGCGATCAGGAATACAGCGTGACCGGTGCGGCTAACGCACAGCTGAGCGTGAAGGCGGAAGCCGAGAAGCTGGTCAAGAGCGAGGTGCGCAAGGTGCTGCTTGCGACGAATCAGTTTGACAGTGTGGAAGTGGCGACCAATCTTGTATTGGACTTCTCTACAACAGAATCGACGGTACATAGATATTCGGCGCCGGATGGGCGTACAGAAGGTATGGTGGCCACTGAAGATATCTTCAACTCCGAGAATGAGAGTACCGTGGCAGGGGTTCCGGGAACGGACTCCAATGATGATGACAGTACGTATGTTCTGCCGGACAATGGCGGCGGTAATTCTTCGACTTCCGAAGAGTCCCGGACTTATCTGCCGGACGAGGAGATTACGAGTAAGACCACGCCGGGCGGCGGGATTGATTATACCAGATCTTCCCTGATGGCCTCGATGATCCAGTACAATATCGTGCGGGAAGAGGATGCGAAGACAAGGGGTGAGCTGGAGGGCGTCAGCTGGGAAGAATATAAGCTGGCCAATGAGACGCGCACGCGGCTTGAGGTTGATGAGGATCTGGTGACGGCGGTAGCCAATGCGACGGGTATCTCCGCAGAGAGCATTTCCCTTGTGGCTTACAGCGAGAATGTTTTCTTTGACGCGGAAGGTTCCGCCATCTCTGTGACGGATATCATACAGATCGTGCTGATCATTGTGATCCTGGCACTGCTTGCCTTCGTTGTACTCAGAAGCATGCGCGGCGAGAAGCATGAAGAGGTGGAAGAAGAACTGTCCGTGGAGACTCTGCTGCAGTCCAATCCCGAGATGCAGCTGGAAGATATTACAGTAGAGGGTGAATCGGAAGAGAGAAAACTTATCAATAAATTCGTGGATGAGAACCCGGAGGCGGCGGCGAACCTGCTGCGCAACTGGTTGAACGAAGACTGGGGGTAGAATAAATGGCAAAGGATACCGAAAATGTCAGCGGACTTCAGAAAGCGGCTATCCTGCTGATCGCTTTAGGGCCGGAGAGATCCGCTAATGTTTTCAAGCACCTGAAGGAAGACGAGATCGAGGAACTGACATTAGAGATCGCCAATACCAGGAATATAACGCCGAAGGTAAAGGATGCGGTTATTTCCGAATTTTATCAGGTATGTCTGGCACAGCAGTATATCGCGGAAGGCGGTATCAATTATGCCAAGGAAGTGCTGGAGAAGTCTTTCGGTGCAGACAGGGCGATGGACGTGATCGGCAAGCTGACAGCATCGCTGCAGGTAAAGCCGTTCGAGTTTATCAGGAAGACGGATGCATCGCAGCTGCTTAACTTTATTCAGGATGAGCATCCGCAGACGATCGCTCTTATCCTGTCCTATTTGTCGGCAGCACAGTCGGCGCTTATCCTGTCGGCGCTTCCGCCTGATAGACAGGCTGATGTGGCGAAGCGTATTGCGATCATGGACAGAACAAGTCCGGAAGTGATAAAGGAAGTGGAGAAAGTGCTGGAATCCAAGTTGTCTTCCCTGGTCAATCAGGATTACACGATCATCGGCGGTGTGGATGCTGTCGTAGAGATCTTAAATACAGTAGACCGTGGTACAGAGAAGCATATCATGGAGACATTGGAGATCGAAGAGCCGGAACTGGCGGACGAGATCAGGAAGAAGATGTTCGTATTCGAAGATATCCTGCTTCTGGACGACAGGGCGATTCAGCGTGTGCTGCGTGACGTGGATAACGGCGATCTGGCGACTGCGCTTAAAGGTTCCAATGAGGAAGTACAGAATGCGATCTTCAACAACCTGTCCAAGCGTCTGGCGGCCATGATCAAGGAAGACATGGAATTCATGGGTCCTGTACGTATGAAGGATGTGGAGGAAGCACAGCAGAAGATTGTCAACGTGATCAGGAAGCTGGAAGAATCCGCAGAAATTGTTATCTCCAGAGGTGGAGGTGACGAGATCGTTGTCTAAGAATTTATATAAAGCGGCCTGGGTTGTGGTGTCCGGTGACGAGAAGCATGTCATCGACTCGAACAGCCTGATGGAAAAAAGAATGGAAGAACTGGAAGTGCTCAGAAGAGCAGGCGGCCAGCAGCCGGAAGAGGGATATGAAGGCGGGGACGCGGAAGGATTCATGGGCGGCCTGGGCGCGGAAGCAGTGGATGCACTGCTGAGCGACAGGGACGGCGGCAGCGGCATCATCAAAGCCGCGCCGGCAGAGCCGGTTCCGGATCTGGAAGAGATCAGGGCACAGGCACAGCAGATGATCGACGATGCGCAGGCGCACATTGACGAGATGCAGCAGGCGGCGGAGAGTGAGATCGAAGCGAAGCGGCGCTGGGCCATGGAAGAAGGTAAGAAGGAAGGCTACGGGGAAGGCTATCGCAAAGGCATTGCCGAGGCGGATGTGATGAAGCAGCAGTTGATAGCCGAGAAACAGCAGCTGGAAGAGGAATATGAACGGCTGATCGAAGAGCTGGAACCGAAGTTTATCGATGCGATCACGGCGGTTTACAGCCATATCTTCGGTGTTGAACTGATGGATAACAGAGATATCCTGGTGCATTTGGTAGACTCCACGCTGAGACAGGTGGAGAGCAGCAGGACTTTTATTGTACATGTTTCCAAGGAGGATTATCCTTTTGTCAATATGCAGAAGCAGAGTCTGGCAGAAGGAGCGGCGGCCGGCAGAGGAACAGTTGAGATTATCGAGGACATTACCCTGGGACAGGGAGAATGTATGATCGAGACAGACGGCGGCATTTTTGACTGCGGTATCGATACGCAGCTTACGGAATTGAATAAGAAATTACAGGTGTTATCTTATGAGTGACCGCTTCCGGGCGATCTTTTTAGAATGCTTTGAGAAAGCAGAAAAGTGGTTGAAGACAGTTCATGACTATAACGGTTGATTTTGATAAATACAGCAGAATAACAGAGGAAACCTTCTTTAAGAGAAAGGGCCGGGTGGAGAATGTGGTCGGCTTGACGATCGAGTCCGCCGGACCGGAGGCGAAGCTGGGAGATCTGTGCAGGATCTATCCGGCGAAGGAGGAATATAAGCCGATTATGGCGGAGGTCGTCGGCTTTAAAGACCGTAAGACACTGCTGATGCCCTGTGACAAGACAGACGGCATAGGGCTGGGATGTATCGTGGAGAATGTGGGCGAGCCTTTGTCGGTACCGGTGAGCGGGGATCTGCTCGGCAAGGTACTGGACGGTCTGGGAAGGATTGACGGCAACTATATGCCGGGTGTTCCCTACAGTGTGGAAGCACAGCCGCCGGATCCCATGGACAGGAAGATCATCGCAGATGTGCTTCCGCTTGGAGTCAAGGCGATCGACGGCCTGATGACGGTCGGCAAGGGACAGCGTATCGGTATCTTCGCCGGTTCCGGTGTGGGAAAGTCCACTTTGATGGGGATGTTTGCCCGTAATACAAAGGCGGATATCAATGTGATCGCACTGATCGGAGAGCGAGGAAGAGAAGTGCGGGAGTTCGTGGAGCGTGATCTGGGCGAAGAAGGTATGAAACGTTCGGTGGTTGTGGTTGCCACATCCGACAAGTCGGCGCTGGAGAGAAACAAGGCGGCCAAGACCGCTACGGCGATCGCGGAATATTTCCGGGATCAGGGCAAGGATGTCCTGTTGATGATGGACTCCCTGACACGTTTTTCCATGGCGCAGAGAGAGATCGGGCTTGCCAGCGGGGAACCGCCGGTATCCAGAGGGTATCCGCCCAGCGTATATTCGGAAATGCCAAAACTCCTTGAGCGGGCAGGCTGCGCACAGGTCGGATCGATCACGGGCCTGTACACGGTGCTGGTGGACGGCGACGATATGAATGAGCCGATCACGGATACGGCGAGAAGTATTCTGGACGGCCATATCATGCTGAACCGTAAGCTGGCTCACCAGAATCACTATCCGGCCATAGATGTGCTGCAGAGTATCTCCCGATGTATGTCACAGATCGTGGACAAAGAACACAAAGTGCTGGCCGGCAAATTAAAGAACGTGCTGGCAACTTACAATGAAGCGGAGGATCTGATCAACATCGGCGCCTATAAGAGCGGAAGCAATCCGAAGATAGACCATGCCATAGAGAAGATCGATGCGGTGAATGAATTTCTGATGCAGGATGTGGATGCCAAATACGATTATGAACAGGCGGTGGATATGCTGCGGGAGCTTTTTGAAGATTAGGGAGTGACCGGCCATGGCGAAATTTGTATACAGGATGCAGAGCCTTCTAAATATCCAGTATCAGCTGGAGACACAGGCGAAGATGGAGCTTGGCAGGGCACAGATGCGGCTTACACAGGAGGAAGAGAAACTGCAGGGCCTGATCGACAGGAAGACGGCTTATCTGGAAGAAGGCCGGCGGCTGCGCAGCAGCAGGCTGCATATCATGGATCTGAAAGATAACAGGAACGCCATGCTGATCATGGATGAGAAGATAGAGGATCAGCGTGAACAGGTAAAGTTTGCCGAGAAGCATGTAGAAGAAGCAAGGAACAGGCTGCAGGAAGTCATGAAGGAGCGCAAGATGCACGAGAAGCTGCGGGAGAAGGCTTTTGTGGAGTTCGTGCGGGAGGAGAACGCCGCAGAGCATAAGGCGGTGGACGAACTGACCAGTTATACTTACGGACAGCGCAGTAAAATAAAAGGGGAGCAGTAATGGCAGAGGAAGTTGTAAACTTGAATACCGGGGCGGACGCCGAGGTTGACAGGAAAAAATTAAAAGAAGAACGCAAAAGATTAAAGGAAGAACAAAAGGCGCAGAAGAAGGAAGCGAAGCAGAAGGCCAGAGAACTTTCCGAGCAGATTGCCGGAGACGACGAGCCGGGCGGTATTTCCGTATTTCTGGTAACGGTTGTTATTGTTGTAATCTGGATCGCGATCCTGTGCCTGCTTGTGAAGCTGGACGTGGGCGGATTCGGTTCCGGTGTGCTGGCGCCTGTCTTAAAAGATGTGCCGGTGGTGAATATGATCCTGCCTGAGGAGGCGGTGAATTCCACGGACGAGGAAGAGTCCTACGGCGGTTATACGAGCCTGAGGGAGGCGGTTGATTATATTACGGAGCTGGAACTGGAGCTGGAGAGGGCGCAGTCGGCAAGCAACAGTGATTCCGAGGAGATGGATCAGCTGCGGGCAGAGATCGAGAGACTGCAGACATTTGAGGATGCACAGGTTGATTTCGACCGGATCAGGACGGAATTTTATAATGAAGTAGTCTATGCCGAGAACGGGCCGGGAGCGGAGGAGTATCAGAAATATTACGAGACCATGGATCCCACCACGGCAGAGTATTTGTATAAACAGGTCGTACAGCAGCTGGAAGAGGATAAGGAAGCCAAAGAGTATGCGCAGACTTATGTGGATATGAAGCCCAAGCAGGCGGCCGCTATCTTCGAGGCGATGACCGATGACCTGGATCTGGTTGCCAGGATACTGAGCCAGATGAGTACGTCGGACAGAGGAAACATTCTCGGGGCCATGGATTCCGAGATTGCGGCGAAGATCACGAGAATGATGGATCCGGAGTCGTAAAGGTAAAATATAGCATGAAAAGAGCGCTTGCGGAAGATGCGGGTGCAGCCGATATATAATATGTAGAGACAGGGGTTACCAGTCACGGTGCCCTGCACCCTGCTGCAGGGCATCCGGCCGATAACTTTACGGTTTCAGACAGGAACAGCCGGTATCCTGTGCGGATGCTGCTTTACCGGAACGTAATATAGAGGCATATCAAAGTGTGATATATACTGCTGTGGCGGGAGGGGTAACAGATCTTTTGCCGGAGCATTATATATAGATGCCCGGAAGGGCAGGGAACCTTGAAAATTAAAGAAAGGAGGAGAGAAGGAGTATGACGGTGAACAATGTGAACGCACTGCTTGCATATGCAGGCCGGGCGGACGCGGCAGGAAGCGTGGCGGATGAGAGTGCCGACGGGAGTTTTGAACAGATCATGTCGAAGGTAAACGGTAAGACAGACGTACCCCAGACAGGCATTTCGAACGGCAATTCCACGGCAAACCAGACGGTAGTACCGGCGGTGAACACGGTGAAGAAGGATCTGGCTGTGGAGCAGAAGCCTGCGCAGAATGCAGACAAAACCGACCAGAAGTCAGATACGGTCCACAGGGATCAGGACGGGAATGTCGCACAGGATACCAGAACGGACGGCAGAACGGATAACGATACCGCTGCGGCGGAGGAAGTGGAGAAGTCCGCAAAAGATCTGGTAGAGGATATCGCTGAGAAGATGGATATGACTCCGGAGGAAGTGGAGAAAGCCATGGAGATTCTGGGGCTTACGGCGGTAGAACTGTTTGATACCGACAATCTGAAACAGCTTTTGCTGAGTTTGTCCGGCAATACGGATGAGATGGCGCTTTTGACAGACGAGACGCTTTATGGCAATCTGCAGGATCTGTTGGGGACTGTAGAAGAAAGTCTGACAAATCTGCAGGAAGAGCTGGGACTGAGCGATGAAGAAATGGAAGCGCTCATGAAGCAGATGCTTGCAGGGCAGGACGGCACAGGCGTTGTAGAGGAGCCTGAGGTGAATCTGGAAGGGATGAAGGATTATACCGTATCCGTACAAAAAGACGGAGAGACCGTACAGGTGAAAGTGACGGTGGATGACGAGAGCGGCAACAAGAGCGTTCAGGAATCCGTGACAGGCACATCGGCCAAAGAAGTACAGGACAGCCAGAAAATGCAGGAGAGAGATGCTTCGGCAGGGAATGGCAGAGAAGGCAGGGAGGGCCACGCGGCCGGTCAGGCGCTGCTGCAGGCGGAAGCCCCGGCAGAGATACCGGAAGCCCCGGCAGAAGCCCCGGCAGAGTATCGGTCCATGCAGACACAGGAGATCATGAACCAGATCGTCGAGTACATGAAGATCAATGTCAAGGCCGATACACAGACGATGGAACTGCAGCTGCATCCGGCAAGCCTCGGTACGGTTAACGTACAGATCGTGGCGAAGGACGGAGGGCTTACGGCACATTTCACGACACAGAACGAGACGGTCCGTGCAGTGATCGAGACACAGCTGATTCAGTTGAAACACCAGTTCGAAGAACAGGGAATCAAAGTGGATGCTGTGGAAGTAACGGTTGCCAATCACGCGTATGGAGAGCAGTTCTCACAGGACGGCGGGAACACGGAACAGGATCAGTCGAAGGCATCCAAAGGCAGACGGCGGATCAATCTGGACCAGCTTGAAGGTGAAGAAGAACTGGAAGAGATGGAAGATTCCGACCGGATCGCAGTGGAAATGATGCAGGCAAACGGCGGCACAGTAGATTATATGGCATAAGAAAGGAGAGACAAGATGGGAGTAGTACAGGAAGTAAAAGACGGCAAATTTGTGGAGAGCAACTCCGCGCAGTCTCTGGCTAAAGATAAGTCGAAGGTAAAGAATGGTTCCAATCTTGATAAGGACGCATTCCTGCAGCTTCTCGTGGCACAGATGAAGTATCAGGATCCGTTGGAGCCGACTTCCAACACGGAATATATCTCGCAGTTTGCGACATTCTCCGAGTTGGAGCAGATGCAGAATATGAGCGCGACACTGGAGCTTTCCAGAGCATCTACGCTCGTAGGGCAGACTGTTTTGATGAAAGTTACCGACAGTTCCGGCAGACAGACCACGGTACAGGGTAATGTGGATTACGTGATCTATGAGAATGGCAAGGCATATCTGTCTATCGGCGGGCAGCCTTATTCTTTGGATGATCTGGATACTGTAGCAGACAAGAAGTATCTGGAAGCGTACAGCATGGGAGCCGAGTTTATGACTATCTACAAGAAACTTCCGAAACTGGATGCACTTTCGATAGCGGACCGGGAGAACGTGGAGAAACTTGAGAAGATCCTCGGCGGCATGAATGATTATCAGAAGTCGTTCCTGACAGACGATTATATCGAAGGCGCTGAGAAATATATTAAGAAGATGAAGGATCTTGTTGCGATAGCAGACGCAGACAAGGGAGAAGACGGAGATAAAGACCCAGTCCCGACGGAGCCGGATGGGGATGGCGACGAAGATTCCGGTGAAGAGAGTAAGAAGGTATAAGAGGCAGACGGATCTGCCGATGGATCATAGTCGGAGACGGCTGCGGTCATCTCAGGGAGGAGAGAGAATATGAAGATTCAGGGAAATCAATTCCTTTCCATGGAGCGGCTGCAGGATCGGTATTTAAATCCAGGCAGGCAGCAGACGGAAAATACACAACAAAACGGACTGAGCTTTCAGGATATCCTGTCCGGTAAGACAGACGGGATCCGGAGTGAGGGCGAGGTAAAATTTTCCAAACATGCGGCGAACCGGCTGGTTGACAGGAACATCGAGTTGACCAGGGAGCAGATGGAGCGCCTGAACATGGGAGCGGCCAAAGCAGGAGCGAAAGGGATCAATGAGTCGCTGGTCATCGTGGATTCGCTGGCGTTTATCGTGAATGTACCGAATCAGACGGTCATCACGGCGATGGATCAGACAGAGACCAGTGCAAATGTATTTACCAATATTGACGGAGCCGTTATTATGTAACAGCCGGACCTTTACGGAGGCTTGTGCCCATGACTGACAGAATGGGCAGAGAGGATGCTGTTTTTACGGACAGCGTCCTCGGGCGGTTTCGTTGTATGGATATTTAAGGAGGTCATTTTACTATGATGAGATCATTGTTCTCTGGTGTGGCGGGCCTTACGACACACCAGTCAAGAATGGACGTTATCGGTAATAATATCGCTAACGTTAATACAACGGCATATAAGGCACAGAATATGGTATTCAGCGATCTGCTGTACCAGACAACGCAGGCGGCATCCGGCGCCAACAGCAATACCGGACGCGGCGGTATCAACCCCAGACAGGTTGGTCTGGGCGCCAAGACGGGTGCGATCTCTACGGCGATCGCACGTCAGGGTTCCGCACAGTCAACCAATTACCCGTGGGATATCATGATCGAGGGAGATTCCTTCTTCGTCGTGAGCGACGGTTCTCAGAACTTCTTTACAAGAGACGGTTCCTTCACCGTGGACGGTTCGGGTAATCTGGTTATGGCCAACACCGGTTACACGGTCATGGGCTGGCAGGTAGACCCGAACACGGGAGAGATCAAACAGGATATCGTATCCGCGCTGAAGGTAATGCATCCGGATAACATGCACTCCGATCCGGAAGCGACGACGAAGGGTTATATTTCCGGTCTTCTGGATAAGAAGGATACCAACTTAAACAGCCCGGACGGCCTGAAACGTACCATGTCCTTCTTCGATTCGCAGGGTTATAAATATACGGCAGTATTCTCATTCCATAGTATAGGGGAAGAGGATCGGTTCCGTGTGCAACTGGATGACATACTTGATCAGGATGGCGTTTCTCTGGTCAAGTTATATAATCTGAGTAATATTGAACAGATCGCCACTTTCGGAGAGTCTGATGTTAAGACTACGACCAGCAAGTATACGATGGATCCGAATGCGAAGTACGATGCGACGAATAATGAATTTACCATCAATCTGGCGATGGAAAAAATACTGGACGGCTACAGCAAAAATGCCATGGTCGTGGCGGCAGGAAAGAATATCCAGATCAAGACGCCGAATGCAGCAGGAGCGGTTGCCGAAGGTGCAGATGTCACCGTGACCGGCACCGTGACTTTGACAAAAGCACAGCTGGAAGCAGAACCCTATAACCTGATCTACAATACGGCGGATTCCTCATATTATAAGAAAAAGGATGATGGAACCTCTGAAAAGGTAACGGACTGGGCAGCAACGCTGAAGGGTATGGATGGACTGGACAGTGTAAGCAATGTGACGGCAACCCCCGGAGATCCGCCGGAAAATATTGAGATAAGTTTCGAGGCAACTTTCAAAACGACAGAGGCGTCCAATTATGATGGTAAAGGAAACTTTGGCGTTACGTTGAAAAATGAGGAGGCCAATCAGGCAGCGATCTTAGAGCAGGTATATCATATCAAAGACGGTGATGGTAAGACTTATACGATAGACTATGTCGGCCCGGACGGTTCAGCGCAGATCAACATGAAAGAGAACTTCAAAGGCAATATGATCGTGTTTGATCATGGTACCGGTAAGTTCTCTTATGTTGGCGGACAGGGCCAGAACGAGGCGACACTTACGTTTAATTCTTCTGCGCCTTCTCTGGATGGTAATAATATTGATTTGACCCAGTTCAGCAATATTGATATCGACTTCTCTTCCATTAGCAACGTCGGCAACGGCGGAAAGTGTACACTGGAGATGACCAACGGCTCCAAGGACGGAAGCACCATCGGCGCAGGACGCAAGCAGGGTGAGCTGATCGGTATCGAGGTAGGGCAGGACGGTAAGATCACGGCTTCCTATGATAACGGACTGTCGAAGCTGTTAGGCCAGATCGCGGTAGCGGAATTCGCCAACCCGTCCGGTTTGTCCAAGGCCGGTAACAATCTGTATTCCGCGACGCAGAACTCCGGTGAGTTTGACGGTGTCGGCAAGGACATTACAGCCGGCGGCAACGGCAAGATGACTTCCGGTTATCTGGAGATGAGTAACGTGGATCTGTCGAGTGAATTCACGACCATGATCACGACACAGCGTGGTTTCCAGGCGAACAGCCGTATTATTACCGTATCCGACACTTTGTTGGAAGAGCTTGTTAATCTGAAACGATAAACAGACGACAGGATATAATTTCGGAAGGGACTTTCTTCACAGGGAAAGTCCCTTCTGTAAATTTTTCGGTCAAAATCCAATAAATTCCTCTCAAATTCTTTTATTTGCTTTGCAGTTTTCTCTGATATGTGGTAAAATTTAAAAGTTGAATGCAGTCAGCCCGTGAACGGATGTACAACAGGTTGACATAATTAACGACTTGACTACAATATATGGAAGGACGTGAGAACAGGAAGATGATAGAAGTCACAAAGATCAACGGGGTCAAAGTCCTGATCAATCCGGATCTTCTGGAATTGGCGGAGGAGACGCCGGACACGGTTTTGTCCTTTACGACAGGGCGGAAATTAATTGTAAAAGAAAGTAGACAAGAGATAAAAAATTTAGTAAAATCGTATAGAAAGGACATTTTTGCAGATTAGTGTAAAGACGGGTGAATACAGATGGATATAGCTTCAGTAATTGGATTAGTTCTATGTTTTGCTTTGATGATTTTCGGTATGCTGGTCGGTCAGGACATTTCCGTTATTATGGGATTCCTGCATGCGCCGTCGGCCCTTATTACATACGGAGGTGCTCTGGGGTGTATGATGGCGAGCTGTACCATGCCGGACTTTATCGCGAATTTGAAGAGCATCGGTCTGATTTTCAAGATGTCATCAATGAATGTTCCCGAGATTATTCAGAAGATCATAGATCTCTCCAATGTTGCCCGTAAGGAAGGCCTTCTTTCTCTGGAAGAAGCGGCGGGTGAGATTGAGGATGAGTTTTTGAAGAAGGGTATTATGCTGGTGGTAGACGGCACAGACCCGGAATTAGTGCGTGCAATTATGGAGACAGAGCTTGCAAGCGTGGAAGAGCGTCACAAAGACAAGATTGGTTTCTGGGACGGACTCGGTGCCATGGGTCCTGCCTGGGGTATGATCGGTACCCTGATCGGTCTGATCAACATGCTGCGTGACCTGTCAGATTTTGCGTCTATCGGTCCTAACATGTCAACGGCTTTGATCACTACCTTCTACGGTTCCGTGCTTGCCAACTGGATCTGCGCGCCGGTAGCCAGCAAGCTGAAGAGCAAGAACGGCGAGGAAATGATGGTGAAGGAGATAGAGATCGAGGGACTTCTCTCTATCCAGGCAGGTGAGAACCCGCGTGTTATCGAAGAGAAGCTGAAATCCTTCCTGGCGCCTAAGGACAGAAGCGCGCTGGGTGATGACGGAGGTGAGGCGAATGGCTAAGAAGAAGCAGGAAGAAGCACCGAAGGGTTCACCCGCATGGATGGCCACTTTCTCGGATCTGATGAACCTGTTGCTCTGTTTCTTCGTATTGCTGTTTTCCATGTCTTCGATCGATGCGGCGAAGTTTGAGAAGGTCGTAGAGTCTTTTAACCAGACGTTCTCGGTCTTAAACGGCGGCGCCTCGGCGATCGGCGACGGATTATTGATCAGCAACGGCGTCAGCCAGTTAAATGAACTGGATGATTATATCAACAGTACCGGTAAGATGGATGAAGGGCAGATCGTCGATGAGGATGTGGCTGCCGTACAGGAGAAGCTGGAAGAGGCTAAAATGGAAGAATCCGAGCAGCTGGCGGAACAGATTCAGGAGGCTGTTGACGAGAAGGACATGGGAAGTGAGATCGACATTGAGTTCAACAGCCAGTATGTACTGCTTACCATGAAAGGAGCTCTTCTTTTTGATTCGGGAAGCGTGCTGTTGAAGGAAGAAGCCAAGCCGGTGCTTGACCAGGTGGGACTTATTCTGGAGCGGTATGCGACGGGGTTGATTGAGATAGAAGGACATACGGATAACGTGCCCATGTCCGGTGCGAAGTATTCCAACAATAATGAGCTGAGTTCCGGCCGTGCACTTTCGGTGTTCGATTACCTGATGTCGATCACGAATCTGGATCCGGCACATGTAAAACATGCAGGCAGAGGGGAATATGTTCCGGTCGCGGATAACTCCACGGCGGAAGGCAGAACAAGAAACAGGCGTGTTGAGATCAAGATATACAATGCGCTCAGTTCGTATGAATGATAAGAGCTTATTTTAATTAAACTTATAATAAAGGAGAACAATACAGTCATGAAGAAGAATCTGATTTCCATTATCATTTTAGCCTTGCTGATCGTGAATATAGTGCTGACAGCGATCATGATGTTCAGCGTGACGGGTACCGCGACGAAGACTTCGGCGCTGGTGGATAATATCACAAGGGCATTGAATCTGGAGCTGACGGCCAAAGGGGATGCCGGTGCGAGCGCAGTTCCGATCTCTGATATTGCGACCTATGATATTGCCGAGATGACAATAGAACTTCAGCAGGATGCGGAAGGCAATCAGCATTTCTTCGTGGGCTCCATCACATTGTCCATGAATACCAAGGACAAAGACTACAAGACCTACGGGGGAGATATGGAATCAAGAGAGAGTCTGATCAAGAGCGAGATAACGGATGTTATTTCTTCCTATACGGTCGAGGATGCAAGAAGCAATCAGGATACCATCAAGAGTGAGATTTTGGAGAGAATCCAGACATTATTCAATTCAGAGTTTGTCTTTAATGTGGCGTTTAGTGACATTCTGATCCAATAACCTATTAGTCGTGCCACAGGAGGTGAACTTTCGTGGGAGAGGTACTGTCTCAAAATGAGATTGATAGTCTGCTGGCCGCTTTGAGCAGCGGTGAAATCGATGCAGAGGAAATGAGCGATGCCAGTGATAAGCAGGTAAAAAACTATGACTTTAAGCGTCCGACCAAGTTTTCAAAGGAGCACCTGCGTACACTGGAGATCATATATGAGCATTACGGCCGGTTATTATCTACCAGCCTTCCGGTATATCTCAGAAAGAGTGTACAGGTCTCGGTGATGAGTTCTGAGGCGATCGTTTTTTCAGAGTTTACGAACGCTCTTTTTAATCCGGTCATTCTGGGAGTTGTGAACTTCCAGCCGCTGGGAGGAAATATCATCGTGGAGATGGCGACGCGGCTTGGATATGCGATGATAGACAGAATGCTCGGCGGAGAAGGGGCACCGCTTGAGAAAACGAGAGACTTTACGGAGATAGAGCTGACGATCATCGAGAAGGTGATGTCGATCTGTATGCAGCATATGCGTGAACCGTGGAAGAATGTAATGGATATCAACCCGGTACTGGAGAGGATAGAGACCAATTCCCAGTTTGCGCAGATGATATCTCCCAATGATATGATCGCGATCGTCACGCTGAATATGAAGATTGGCGACGTGGAGGGATTTATGAATATCTGCCTGCCGTTCTTTACGCTGGAGAGTGTCATGGACCGGCTGAATACCAAGTACTGGTATGCGAACATGCAGGAGCAGAAGGAAGAAGAACTTGAAGAATATATCGAAGCGCTGATCAAGAGGGTCGATGTTCCTGTCAAGGCGGTACTCGGCAGGACGACGATAGCAGTCAGCGATTTTGTCAATATACAGTTGGGGGATATTATACGGCTGGATACTGATGTGGAACAGGATCTTAAGGTGTATGTCGGCAATATAGAGAAATTTACCGCTTTACCGGGGTCCAGCAAAGATAAATATGCTGTGCGTGTGACGTCGGTAATGAGAGAGGAGGAATAGAGCATGGACGGAATGTTATCACAAGATGAAATAAATGCACTCTTGAGCGGTATGGATGAGCCGGGAAGTGAAAGCGCACCGGAAGATGCAGCTGCTGCACAACCGGATTCCGCATCTGCAGGCAGTGATCTGGATGAATCTGTCCTGACGGCGATGGAGAAGGATGCCATAGGAGAAGTTGCCAACATCAGTATGGGCTCCTCGGCGACGACGCTTTCATCACTGGTCAACCGCAGAGTCAACATCACGACGCCGGTGGTGACACTGGCCAGGTGGGAGAATGTCCTGCGGGATTATGAGAAACCCTGTGTATTTATTCAGATCAAATATACGGTGGGACTGGATGGCTCTAATATCCTTGTCCTGAAAGAGCATGATGTGAAAGTTATCACGGATCTGATGATGGGCGGCGATGGCAGCAACGTAGAAGGAGAACTCGGGGAGCTGCATCTGAGTGCGATTTCGGAAGCCATGAACCAGATGATGGGATCCTCGGCCACCTCGCTGTCTACGATGCTTGACAAGATGATCGATATCAGCCCGCCGGAGGCAAGTTTCGTCGATCTGTCCACTTTCAAATCAGGGGGAGATATAGCGCCGTTTCTGGCCGATATTTTTGTCAAGATCGCGTTTCGAATGCAGATTGATGATCTGGTCGATTCCACGATCATGCAGTTGTATCCGATAGATTTTGCGAAGGAATTGTGTGATACTTTCTTAAAGAATCAGTTGAGTGATACAGCATCTGAGCCTGCACCGCAGGCGGCGGCTCCACAGGGAGGCATGGCACCGCAGATGGATATGAACCAGATGGGAATGCCGCAGATGGGAATGCCACAGATGCAGATGGGAATGGGAATGCCGCAGATGGGAATGGATATGAATCAGATGGGAATGCCACAGATGCAGATGGGAATGGGAATGCCGCAGATGCAAGCGCAGATGGGGATGCCGCAGATGCAGCCTGGAATGGGAATGCCGCAGATGCAGATGATGCCGAATATGAATATTCAGCCGGCGCAGTTCCAGAGTTTTTCCAGGGATACGGGTGCGATGCCGGGTCAGGAGACTATAGGGCTGATCAAGGATGTGCCGCTTGAAGTTACGGTTGAGCTGGGCAGAACATCCAAGTCGATCGCGGAGATTCTGGACTTCACGCCGGGAACTATCATAGAACTTGATAAGATCGCCGGTGAGCCGATAGATATACTGGTGAACGGCAGACTTGTCGCCAGAGGTGAAGTTGTTGTGATTGAGGAGAGCTTCGGAGTTCGTGTAACTGAGATTATCAAATAATATATGATAGGAGAAAAGAGATGGCAAAGAATATTTTGATATGTGATGATGCAGCGTTCATGCGTATGATGATCAAGGATATCCTGACAAAGAACGGATATAATGTGGCCGGTGAGGCCGAGAACGGCGCACGTGCCGTGGAACAGTACAGTGCGTTGAAGCCGGATCTTGTGCTGATGGATATCACGATGCCTGAGATGGACGGCATTCAGGCGCTGAAGAAGATCAAGGAGAGCGATCCGGGTGCCATGGTCATTATGTGTTCGGCTATGGGACAGCAGGCGATGGTTATCGAGTCCATCCAGTCCGGCGCCAAGGACTTTATCGTTAAGCCGTTCCAGGCTGACCGTGTTATAGAGGCTGTCAAGAAGGTAGTAGGTTAATGGCGCTGCTCACGATATCCGAAAGTGCGGATTCTTATATACAGTTTATGACTGTTCTGATCCTGTTTGTTCTGGTGCTGGCGATCACGTATTATGCTACCAGATGGATGGCCGGATATCAGAAGAGCAGAGTCTCCGGCTCCAATATAGAAGTGGTGGAGACTATGAGTCTTGCGGGTAATAAGTATCTGCAGATCATACGTGTCGGGCAGAAATATTTGGCAGTGGCAATCTGTAAGGATACTGTTACAATGTTAACAGAGATCCCGGAACAGGATCTGGTCTTCTCTGATGGGAGCGTGTCTAAAGCGATGAGTTTTAAAGATATTCTGGATAAAGTACAAAAAAGAAATATTCTGGAAAAAGAAGATGGGCGAGACGAATGAAGAGACATTTTTCCGGAAATCATTTGGCAAAATTAGTATGCCTGCTGTTTCTGGCAGGCATATTGTGTCTGGGATTCGGGAACAGGGCGTATGCGGTGTCGGATACGCCTTACCGGGATTCTAATCTTACGGGAACCGAGCAGGAGAGGACGAACGAACGTGACCCGGGCACTTCACAGAATGCCGATGAATTAGAAGAATTGAATATAGCCAATACGGTGACGGTTAATGTCGGTAACGGGAACGGCAGTGTGAATGGCAGTCTGCGCATTCTGGTCATTCTGACTTTGATTGCCGTAGCACCGTCATTGATTATAATGCTGACCTCGTTTACCAGAATCATAATCGTTCTGCACTTTACGAGGCAGGCACTCAACACACAGACGGCGCCGCCTAATACAGTTCTGATAGGTATTGCGCTCTTTTTGACGTTCTTTATCATGCAGCCGACGCTGACAAGTATATATAATGAAGCGGTGATCCCTTATGAGGCGGGGGAACTGACGAATGAAGAGGCGCTCACGAAGGCGGCAGAGCCGTTGCGGACGTTTATGTATAAGCAGACGCAGAAGAAGGACGTGAGCCTTTTTATGAGCATCAGCCGGCTGGAATGGAGCGGAGAGCTGGATGATATCCCGATGAGCGTACTGGTGCCAAGCTTTATCATCAGCGAGCTGCGAACTGCGTTTATCATCGGTTTTCTGATCTACATTCCTTTTATCGTGATCGACATGGTCGTAGCGTCTACGCTTATGAGTATGGGTATGATGATGCTGCCGCCAACAACGATCTCCATGCCGTTCAAGATCCTGCTGTTTGTGCTGGCAGACGGATGGTATCTGATTATCAAGAATCTGGTGGAGAGCTTCTAGCAGACGCATTTTGGGAAAGGAAGGGCAGCTATGGTTATAGATGATGTCACTGCGATCGCCTCGACTGCGATCTATACGATCATTAAGTGCGCGGCGCCGCTTTTGCTGGTGTCTTTGTGCGTGGGTCTGATCATCAGTATCTTCCAGACGGTTACGTCCATTCAGGAACAGACGCTGACCTTCGTTCCGAAGATCCTCGCAATTTTTCTGGCGCTTATCCTTATGGGACACTGGATCATGAATAATATGGTAGAGTATATGACCAACCTGTGGTCTGACTTCAATGTTTATATCCGATGAACCGGGTGCAGGCGCCCTGATTTTTGCAGATATCTGCGTTAAGGCTGGCATGGGGGTGCAAGTATGATAGATATTACATTTACTTATGCGGATCTGGAATATTTCCTGCTGGTTCTTGTGCGGATTACCTGTTTTGTTTATGTGGCTCCGTTTTTTTCGATGAGCAATACACCCAGGATGATCAGAGTCGGATTCAGTATTTTCCTGTCATATCTGGTCTATATGGGAATAGACCGCAATGAAGTGGTATACAATACGCTGTTAGGATATGCAGTGATCGTCATGAAGGAGGCGTTGACCGGATTTCTGATCGGATGGGGCGCACAGATCTGTACGACGGTCACTTCCCTGGCCGGCAGTATCGCCGATATGGAGATCGGTATTTCCATGGTATCCCTGATGGATCCTGCAACCAGACAGCAGGCGACCTTTACCGGCGTATTTTATCAATATATATTTACTTTGTTTCTTATGATAACCGGCATGTATCAGTATCTGCTGCGTGCCCTGACTGACAGTTTCACGCTGATACCCGTTAACGGTGCGGTGTTTAAGTCGGAATCCCTGGTAGTATCTGTTATCACATTTATGGGGGACTATCTGACGATGGGCTTTCGGATCATTCTTCCGATCTTCTGTACCATGATACTTTTGAACAGCATTCTCGGCGTTCTTGCCAAGGTGTCTCCGCAGCTCAATATGTTCGCGGTCGGTATGCAGCTGAAAGTACTGGTGGGAATTGGCATCCTGTTTCTGACCGTCAGGATGCTGCCGAGTGCGGCCGATTATATCTTTGACGGGATGAAAAGGATGATCGTATCTTTTATGGAGGGAATGACGTGACACTAAAGTATGATCTCCAGTTTTTCGCCAAGGACGGTCCGGGCGGAGAGAAAACAGAAGAGCCTACATCCAAGAAGCTGCAGGATGCCCGAAAGGAAGGGCAGGTTGCCAAGAGCAAGGAGGTGACCAGCGCTTTTGAACTTCTGGCATTCTTCCTTGTGCTTTACGGCTGGGTCGAGTATATGGGACGCTTTTTTACAGGCGATATGTATGATGTGTATTCCCAGATACCGGAATATATCAAGCTTTATGACGGTTATATCCAGACGGAGACGTTCAGGACGCTCTTTGTACAGTCGATGCTGAGGATCCTGCTGGCCATGGTGCCGTTTCTTCTGGTTGGGTTTCTGGTGGCATTTGTGACGAATGTGGTGCAGGTGAAATGGCAGGTTACCACCAAGCCGCTGCAGCCGAAGTTTAATAAATTGAGTCCTGTCAGCGGGGTTAAGCGTATTTTCTCCGCAAATTCGCTGGTGGAGCTTGTAAAGTCTCTTTTGAAGCTGGGACTGATCGGCTATGTGGTGTATTCTTATTTGAAGAAAAACATGCCGCCGCTCTATCTGTTCTATGATATGCCGCTGAACCAGGGGATTCTGTTTGTGGGTAGGCTGGTGGTGAATCTGGGTATCCGGATATCGCTTTTTTATATGATCATCGCCCTGCTTGACTATATCTATCAGAGGGTCAAATTCAAGAAAGACATGAAGATGACGAAGCAGGAAGTCAAGGATGAATACAAGAATCAGGAAGGTGATCCGCAGATCAAGGGCAAGCAGCGGCAGAGAATGCAGGAGGCATCCAGACGCCGTATGATGCAGCAGCTTCCGCAGGCGGACGTGGTCATCACGAACCCGACGCATTATGCGGTGGCGATCAAGTATGATCCGCAGGTCTATGATGCGCCTTATGTGATCGCCAAGGGCGCCGATTATCTGGCGCAGAAGATCAGGGAGACGGCGAAGGAGCATCATATAGAGATTGTTGAGAATAAACCGCTGGCCCGTATGCTTTATGCCAATGTGGATGTAGGCAGCGTGGTGCCGCCGGAGCTCTATCAGGCGGTGGCAGAGGTTCTCGCCTTTGTATATCACCTGCAGGGGCGTGTGTGATAATTTTTTTCAGGAAAGGAGAAAAGAGCAGTCATGGGAAAGTTGAAAACGGCCGATCTGGGCGTAGCCATTTATGTGCTTACTGCGTTTATCATGTTGATCGTGTCTGTTCCTGCGGGAGTCCTTGACGTTCTGCTGGCATGCAATATCGCGGTGGCATTTACGGTTTTGTTTGGCTGTATGTTTGCGAACGAAGTGCTGAACATGTCGTACTTCCCGACGATTCTGCTTTTTACTACGTTATTCAGGATCGCCCTGAACGTTTCTTCCACCAAGTTGATCCTCACAACCGGTGATCCCGGTAATGTGGTGCGTACTTTCGGACAGTATGTAGGTGGCAATGATATTGTTGTCGGCTGTATCGTGTTTATCATTCTGATCATCGTACAGTTTATGATCATCAACAAAGGTTCCGAGCGTGTGGCAGAGGTTACGGCCAGATTTACACTGGACGCCATGCCCGGTAAGCAGATGGCGATCGATGCCGATCTGAATACGGGCGCGATCACGGACGCGGAGGCCAAGAGGCGCCGTGAGAAGATCCAGGAGGAATCGAGTTTCTTCGGTTCCATGGACGGTGCCGTGAAGTATGTTAAGGGAGATGCCACTGCAGGACTGCTCATCACCATGATCAATATCGTGGGCGGTATCGCCATGGGCGTGCTGCGGCAGGGTATGGAGCTGAATGATGCGCTGTCAACGTTTACGATCCTGACGATCGGTGACGGTCTGGTGAGCCAGATTCCGTCATTGCTTATTTCGCTGTCCACCGGTATTCTGGTCACGAAGGGCTCCAAGGATGCCGACTTCGGTACCGTACTGATCGGACAGCTGTTCGGTGTGCCGAAGGTGCTGTATCTTGTGGGAGCGGTGATGGCTTTTCTGGGTATCGTTACACCGCTTAATTCCGTTGTCTTCGTGGGACTGGGTATGGTATTCATTGTGGCCGGCAGAGTGATAGCGGGTACGATCGAGACCGCGGAGATCGAGCACGAGGCGGACGAGGAGGAAGCGGCAGCCGAGGAGATACGGCAGCCGGAGAATGTCACATCTCTGCTGCAGGTTGACCCGATCGAGCTGGAGTTCGGTTACGGTATCATTCCTCTTGCGGATGTCAACCAGGGCGGTGATCTGTTAGACCGCGTAGTCATGATCAGGCGTCAGATCGCGCTGGAACTTGGTACGGTAGTGCCGATCATCCGTCTGCGTGATAACATACAGTTAAACCCCAACCAGTATATCATCAAGATCAAAGGGGTGCAGGTCAGTGAAGGCGAGATCCTGTTCGACCACTACATGGCTATGAATCCCGGATACGTGGAAGAGGAGATCACGGGTATTCCGACCTTTGAGCCGTCCTTCCATCTGCCGGCGATCTGGATCACGGAAGGACAGAGAGAGCGTGCGGAGAGCATGGGTTATACCGTGGTAGATCCGCCGTCCATCATAGCGACGCATCTGACTGAGATCATCAGGCAGTACATAGCAGAGCTTCTCACCAGACAGGATGTGCAGAATCTGGTCAACAATCTGCGGGAGACCAATCCGTCTCTTGTGGATGAACTGGTGCCGAAGCTGCTTGGGCTTGGTGAGATACAGAAGGTACTGCAGAATCTTCTGCGGGAAGGCATTTCCATCAGAGATCTGCTCACCATATTCGAGACGCTTGCCGATTATGCGGCGACGTCGAGAGATACGGATATCCTGACGGAGTATGTGAGGCAGAGCCTCAAGCGGGCAATATCCAACAAGTTCTTTCCGGCTAACGAGACGACCAGCGTGGTGACGCTGGATCCGAAGCTGGAGCAGGAGATCATGGGCAGCGTGAAGCAGACCGAACAGGGCGCTTATCTGACACTGGATCCGGCCAAGACGAGGGCGATTATGGATTCCGTGGGTGTGGAGACCAGGAAACTGGAAGATCTGGGTAAGATGCCTGTCGTCATAACTTCTCCGATCGTGAGGGTATACTTTAAGAAACTTACGGAAGATTATTATAAGGATCTGGTTGTTGTATCGTACAATGAAGTGGAATCCAATATTGAATTACAGTCTGTTGGGATGGTGACAGCATAATGATAATCAAGAAATTTACGGCAAAAACAGAGAATGAGGCGATTGCCAACGCGAAAAAGGAACTGGGAGAAGGCGTGGTCGTGATGAATGTCAAGGAAGTCAAGGCCAAGGGCTTCTTTGCGTTCCTGAAACCGTCAACGGTGGAGGTAACGGTTGCACTGGAGGAAGAAAGCGAGAAATATACGGCGGCCGTGTCGGCCATCAATAACGTGATCGCTACCAACCAGCAGAAGGAACCGGCGCCTGCGCCTGTTCCCGCGCCGGTCGAGACTCCGGAGCCCGAGGAGAAGATCAAGAAGGACAGCAGCGCCATAGAGGAGAAACTTGACAGCCTGCAGTCTCTTTTAGAGCAGCAGCTCCAGAAGCCCGAGGAGGAGAAGGACAAAGAGAAAGAGGACCGGGAAGATAAGGACGATAAGAAAAAGGAAGAGACGGAAATCGACAAGTTCATGACGCTGCTTCATGATACCATGCTGGACAACGAAGTGGACGGGAAGTATGCGGCAGAGATCCTTGAGGAGATCGGGCAGGTCAATAAGCCGAATATGCCTTTTGACTATGCGCTTGCCAATATCTACCAGAAGATGATCCTCAAATTTGGCAAGCCCGAATGCATCAAACCGGCTACGGACGGCATTAAGATGGTATTTTTCATTGGCCCTACAGGGGTCGGCAAGACAACAACCATCGCCAAGCTGGCTTCCATATTCCGGGTGGATCAGAAGAAGAAGGTGGCGCTTTTGACAGCGGACACCTATCGTATCGCTGCCGCCGAGCAGCTGCGCATCTATGCGAATATTCTGGAAGTGCCCTTCCGTATCATCTATACGGTGGAGGAGATCGGGAAGGCGATGGAAGACTTTAAGGATTATGATTATATTCTTGTGGATACGGCCGGCCATTCTCATCAGAATACGACCCAGAAGGAGAGCATGGGGAATTTTATTCATTCTGTGGACGGCAAGGTGGACAGAGAGGTCTATCTGGTATTAAGTGCCACGACGAAATACAGAGACCTGATCAGCATAGCGGATTCCTACAAAGAGATAGCAGATTTCAAACTAATCTTTACGAAACTGGATGAGACGACCACTCTTGGCAATCTGCTGAATCTGAAGCTGTATACAGGGGCATCGCTCTCCTACGTGACATACGGGCAGAATGTTCCGGATGACATCGAAGAGTTTAATCCGCAGGGTACGGTCAAGAAACTGCTGGGAGGGAAAAACTAAGGAGGAAGGCCGATGGATCAGGCGGAACAGTTAAGAAATATAATCAAAGCGAACAACCAGCCTCAGCGGCCTCTGGCGAGAGTGATCACCGTTACCAGCGGCAAGGGTGGCGTGGGGAAATCCAACACGGCGATCAATCTGGCGATACAGTTCAGGAAGATGGGGCAGCGGGTTATCATACTGGATGCGGATTTCGGGCTGGCGAATATAGAGATCATGTTCGGTGCTGTGCCAAAACATAACTTGTGTGATTTAATTTATCAGGGTAAGAATATCAAAGAGATCATCACCTGGGGGCCTATGGAGGTCGGTTTCATTTCCGGAGGGTCCGGTATCGCGGGTATGTCAAACCTGAGCAGGGATTATCTCAATTATATCGTACAGAATCTTGTACAGCTGGACGAAATGGCGGATACGATCATTATAGATACCGGAGCGGGGATATCCGATGCAGTGCTGGAATTTCTGGTGGCAAGCGGGGAGATCCTGCTGGTGACGACACCGGAACCTACATCCATTACGGACTCCTACTCGTTACTGAAAGCATTGAACAGGCATCCGCGCTATTCTGGTGAGACTACTTCGGTCAAGGTGATCGCCAACAAGGTGGCGGACGAGGAAGAGGCAAAGGCACTGTTCGCCAAGCTGGAAGCGGTGGTGGTGCGGTATCTGAGAGTGCCGGTCACGTATCTGGGCATGATTCCCCAGGATCAGCTGCTGGCGCGGGCAGTGATGCAGCAGATGCCGGTATCTTTGGAGAATCCGCGTGCCAGATCGACGCTTGCCTATGAGGAGCTGGCGGCGAAGCTGATGAATAAGGAACTGAACAGAAATTTGACGAAGCGTGGTATGGCTGCATTTTTCTCTCATATCATAGGTAAGAGATAGGGAGAATATGAAACATAGAAACAATCTGAGGCAGATGAGAGTGCCCGGAGAAGGAGGAGAATATGGCAAATCTTTTGTCTAAATATGTGGTTCCAGGCTGTCGTGTGGACTTACAGGAGATCGAGCATACCGAACTGGACGATGAAATGGATGAGGGTTATACACTCAGAACGGCGGGCAGAGGATACCAGAGCAAGGTACTGGACATTCTGTCGGAAGACAAGATAGAGGTGCTTATGCCGATGGAGAAGTCCAGAGTGGTTACACTGCCGGTTGACGGTGAATATGACCTGTACTTTTTTACCGAGATGGGGCTGTACCAGTGTTATGCAAGAATCTCGGACCGCTATAAGGACAGCAATGTTTTCGTTCTGGTGATGGATCTGACCAGCAACCTGCGCAAGTACCAGCGGAGGGAGTACTATCGTTTAAGCTGTGCGCTGGAGATGGATTCCAGACCGCTGCAGGCGGACGAGGTACGACTTGCGGAGGCGGGCAGAAGAGAGAAAAGGATGCCGGAGCTGCCGCTCAAGAACAGTATCATAGCGGATATCAGCGGCGGCGGACTGCGCTTTGTGGCGGATTACGCATATGACAAGGAGAGCCTGATCATGTGCAGATACCGTCTGCAGGTAGATAAGGAAGAGAAAGAGTACAATCTGGTGGGCAAGGTGCTGGATGTGAAAGAAGTGGAGAACCGTCCGGGTACGTTTGAACACAGAGTGCAGTATATTAATATGGATACAGAGGAAAGAGAAGAGATTATCAAGTATATTTTCGACGAAGAGCGCAGAACACTCAGAAATCAGAAAAGATATTAATAGACAAACGGGAGGTGTGTTGCGATGAAAAAAATATTGGTCGTTGACGACTCTGCACTTATGAGAAGGGTCCTTTGTGATATAATCAACAGCGACAGCAGATTTCATGTGGAAGACCGGGCGAATAACGGTGTGGAAGCGCTGGAGCTGTTAGGCAGGAAATCATATGACGCCGTAGTGCTGGATGTCAACATGCCGCAGATGAATGGCCTGGAACTGCTGAAAGAGCTGCAGGACCGCAGGATCGCGGTAAGAGTCATGATGGCCAGTACCGATACCAGGGAAGGCGCGAAGACAACGTTGGATGCACTGGATCTGGGGGCGCTGGATTTTATCCACAAACCCAACAATGCCATGGACTGCAGAGGGGATTCCTTTAAGAACCGGATGCTGAGCATCCTGGCTGTGGTGGCGGATTCCAGGCTGCCTGTCTTTAAGAGCAGGCCCAAATCCGTGGAGTCGGAGAAGACATCCAGGAAAGTGCTGGAACTGGTCGGCAGGCACACATCTTCCGTGATGGGCAATAAAGTTATAGCGCTCGCAAGTTCTACGGGCGGTCCCAAGGCACTGCATTCGGTGATCCCGAAGCTGCCCGGAAACCTGAACGCGCCGTTGGTCATCGTACAGCACATGCCGGCAGGCTTCACGGCCTCTCTCGCAGAACGGCTCAATTCCTTAAGCCAGATCAGTGTCAAGGAAGCGGCCGAGGGGGATGTGTTGGAAGCAGGTAAGGTGTACATAGCCAAAGGCGGTAAACATTTGAACATTGTGTATTCCGGAGGCAGGCACATCGTCCATTATTCGGATGAGCCTACCAGAGAAGGCGTGAAGCCCTGTGCCAACTATATGTATGAATCTCTGCGGGACAGCCGTTATGATCAGGTTGTCTGCGTTGTACTGACCGGCATGGGCGCCGACGGTACACAGGGGATCAGGAATCTCAAGGCAGCCAAGAAGATTCAGGTGATTGCACAGGAAGAAAGTACCTGCGCGGTGTATGGAATGCCGAAGAGTGTGGTAAAGGCAGGCGTGACGGATCAGATCGTGCCGCTTGAGCAGATCGCACAGGAAATTATAATGAACGTGGGGGTAAAATAATATGGACGTAAGTCAATATCTCGAAATTTTTCTCGATGAAACAAGTGAACACCTGCAGAATCTGAATACTCAGATTCTTTTACTGGAGCAGGAACCGGATAACATGGATACGATCAACGAAATCTTCCGTGCCGCTCATTCCCTGAAGGGTATGGCGGGAACCATGGGGTATAAGAGAATGCAGACGCTGACCCATGACATGGAGAATGTCTTCTCGGAGGTCCGCAACGGCAATATCCATGTGAAAGCGGAGATGATCGACGTACTTTTCCAGTGTCTGGATGCCCTGGACGAATATAATGCAAATATACGTGAGAGCGCTGATGAGGGCACTAATGACAATGAGCCTTTGATCAAGCAGTTGAATGATATCATGAATGAGGGTAAAGAAGGCGACGAGAGTTCTTCCGAGGAAGCGGCAGCCGCGCAGCCGGCAGGCGAGGCCGGCTGCAGCAGGTGGCTTGACATCAAGCTGGGAGACAGCGAGAGGGCTGTTTTGAAAGAAGCCGTGAAACAGGGCAAGGGTGTATACGGTATTACGGTTACCATTCAGGAGAGCTGTATCCTGAAGGCGGCCAGAGCGTTTCTGGTATTCAAGGCGATTGAGGAAGACGGGGAGATCATTGTCTCCGATCCGCCGGCACAGGAGATCGAGGATGAGAAATTCGGATGGGATTTCAGCCTGATCGTGGTGTCCGACAGCCCATTGGAGAAAGTGCTGGAGGCAGCGAAGAACGTGTCTGAGATCAAGGAAGCCACAGGCGATGTGGTAGATCCGGATCAGGAGACACCGGCGGCAGAACAGAAGGAAGAAGTGGCGCAGAAGCCTGAGGAAGAGCATGCGGCGGCACCGGCTGCGCCTGTTGCAGCTCCCGCGGCACCGGCTAAGAGCGCCAAGAAGGCCGAGGAGAAGAAGCCTGCGGCGAACAAGCCGGTAGTAAACAGGACAGTCAGGGTTGATATAGAGAAGTTGGATACACTGATGAATCTGGTCAGCGAGTTGATCATTGCCAAGAACTCTCTCGTATCCGCGGCCACGGTATCCGGCACGTCCAGTACGGCGGTGAATGAGCAGATCGAATATCTGGAGAGCGTGACCACCTCTCTGCACGAATCCGTAATGAAAGTACGAATGGTGCCGATCGAGAGTACGGTGAGCAAATTCCCGCGTATGGTACGTGACCTGCAGAAGAAGCTGGGCAAGAAGATGGAACTGTACATGTCGGGTGAAGAGACGGAGCTTGACCGTACCGTGGTGGATGAGATCGGCGACCCGCTGATGCACCTTTTGCGTAATTCCGCAGACCATGGTCTTGAATCTGCGGAAGTCCGCAGGGAGAGAGGCAAGCCGGAAGTAGGATCTATTTTCCTGGATGCTTATCAGGATGGTAATAACGTTGTGATCGAGGTGCGTGACGACGGTAACGGTATCGACACGCAGGCAGTCAGGAACAAAGCGATCGAGCGCGGCATCATCACGCCGGAGCAGGCTGAGAATATGAGCGAGAAGGAGAGTATCGGACTTCTGTTCAGCGCCGGCTTCTCCACAGCCAAGGTAGTGTCTGACGTATCCGGCAGAGGCGTAGGCCTTGACGTGGTGAAGTCCAAGATCGAAGCCCTGAGCGGTGAAGTGGAAGTAAAATCCAAGCTGGGAGAAGGCAGTTCCTGGATCATCAGGCTTCCGCTTACGCTGGCGATCATTCAGGCGCTGATGGTTGATATCGGCAATGAGAAATACGCGATCTCTCTAGGCGCGATCCAGACGATCGAGGATATTCCGCCCCGGGATGTGAAGCTGGTACAGGCGAAGGAAGTGATCCAGCTGCGTGACCTCGTTATTCCGCTGATCCGTCTCAATGAGATTCTGGACATCGAGAGCAAGAGGGAACCGGATGAGAATATGGTCGTAGTCATCGTCAAGAAGGGTGATAAGCTGGCCGGCCTGGTGGTAGACGAACTGATCGGACAGCAGGAGATCGTAATCAAACCGCTGGGCAAGTATGTGAGCAAATGTAAGGTTATCAGCGGCGCAACCGTATTGGGCGACGGCGAAGTAGCTCTGATCCTGGATGCCAATACACTGATTTAAGCTAAGGGAGGAACGATGACATGGAAGAATTAAAAGTATCCGGCGGCTCCACACAGTTTATCGTGATCAAGCTGGGAGATGAGCAGTACGGAATTGATATCAAATATATTGAGAATATAGTCAGGATGCAGCACATTACGAGGGTGCCGAAGGTTGACTCCTATTTAAAGGGTGTGATCAATCTGCGCGGCGAGGTTATTCCGGTAATGAGTATCCGCATCAAGATGGGACTGGAGCCGGACGAGGAGACGAAGTCCAGCCGTATCATCATCCTGAAGCTGGATATGAATGGCCAGATTGGTATCATTGTGGATGAAGTGAAAGAAGTCGTTACGCTGGAAAGCGACCAGATCGAGAAGATAGCGTATGATTCCAAGGAGGAGAAGGACGGATTCCTGTGTGGAGTCGGCAAGTGTGCAGGCGGGCTGATTTCCCTGCTGGATCTGAATTCGGTCGTGCTTGAGAATATTTAGGAGGATATAGCGTGGGCGGGATTACATTAGAAGAAATGTCTGATGAATATTTTGACGTTCTTAAGGAACTGGGGAATATCGGGGCCGGCAATGCAACTACGGCATTGTCGCAGATGATGCAGTGCAAGGTGGATATGTCGGTTCCGCAGGTCAGACTGATGGAGTTTAAAGAGCTGGGTAAGATCATGGGCGGTGAAGAGATCATCATGGCCGGGATATATCTGGGCATTGAAGGCGACATCGCCGGCAGCATCATGTTTCTTCTGGAGAAACAGGCGGCCAGGCATCTTGTGGATAAATTGATGGGAATGTCAATGGAAGGGGAAGAGTTTTCCGAAATGGAATTTTCGGCGCTTAAGGAGGTCGGCAATATCATCACGGCCGCATACCTGAATTCGCTTTCCAGCCTGACAGGACTGCGGATACAGCCGTCGGTTCCTGATTTGACAGTGGATATGGCAGGAGCAATTTTAAGTGTGCCTGCGATTGAGTTTGGTACTCTGGGCGATAAGATGCTGCTGATACAGACACAGTTTTTTGATGAGATGGTTCTGGACGGATATTTTATCCTTGTCCCGAATCTGGACTCCTATGGTAAGATTTTATCGGCGTTAGGGCTAGTGCATTAGGCATCTGAGGCATGATAATGAAATATGTAAACTGGCAAATGGAAACAGGAGATGTCATATTATGGGCAATGTGATAAAAGTCGGTATGGCTGATTTGAATGTATGTGTCAGTCCTGACAGCATTACCACGTTAGGACTGGGATCCTGTGTCGGAATCGCACTCCGTGATCCGGTTACAAAGATCGGCGGGTTGGCGCATGTCATGCTCCCGGACAGCACTATTATTCGCAATAATACGAATATTCCCAAATTTGCGGATACCGGAATTGAAGAATTGGTAAAGCAGGTAGTGGCAAGGGGCGCCAACAGATCGCGGCTGGTAGCCAAGATCGCGGGTGGTGCGCAGATGTTTGCTTTTCAGAGCAAGAACGATATGGTTCGCGTGGGAGAGCGGAATGTGGAGGCGACCAAAAGGAAGCTGGCGCAGCTTCGGATTCCCGTGATCGCACAGGACACAGGAAAGAACTATGGTAGAACCGTTATTTTTTATCCGGAGACCGGGGATTTTGTGATCCGCGCGGTCGGCAAGCCGGAGAGTACTATATAAGCGGCCGGGCGGCTGTGGAAGGGTTGGAAATTGGATAACGAAGCAGTAAATACCGTTGAAGAATTAGAAAATGAGATCGAGAACCAGCCCGGGGTGGAGAGCCCCGAAGAGAAGAAGGCAAGAGAGAAGCGGGAGGCGGAAGTGCGCGCGTTCAGAGCCAGAAAGCGTAAACTGATCCCCCCTCTTATCATGCTGACCGCAGGTGCTGTCGTCAGCATTACGCTGCGTGTGCAGCATTATGATACCAGCTCCATGCTGATCATCCTGCTGTGTGTTCTGGTAGGGTTTTATATAGCAGGATGTATTCTCAAAGGTATGCTGGATATATTTGAACATCAGATAGAAGAAGCCGACATGGAAGAGGGCGAAGTCATCGAGAAGGAACTCAATTCAGAATCGATCGTAAAGGATGAATAGAGCGTAAATGGACGAGGCAGGCAGAAAGAAACTCTGGGAGGAGTATGCAAAGGCAAAGTCTCCCGAAATCAGGGAAAAGATCATATTGGAGTATGCCCCGCTTGTAAAGGTTGTGGCAGGCCGTTTGAGTATGTATCTCGGTTACAATGTCGAGTATGAAGATCTGGTCAGCTATGGGATATTCGGTCTCATTGATGCTATTGATAAATTTGATTTTCTCAAGGATGTTAAATTCGAGACCTATGCAAGTCTCAGGATCCGTGGAGCTATTCTTGACCAGATCCGCAAGATGGACTGGATTCCGCGTACCATCAGGCAGAAACAGAAAAAGATTGACGCGGTGATCAGGGATATTGAGGCCAGATACGGCCGGAGCGCTACGGATGAAGAAGTTTCGAGCGGTCTGGGGATCACAGAGGAAGAGTATCTCGACTGGCAGTCCCAGATGAAAATTACAAACGTAGTTTCTTTAAGCGAATTTCTTGAGCAGGGCAGCGAAGTGCCCAATGAGGCTTCACAGAGCAGGAGTTCACAGTTCGACAGTCCGGAAGAAGTGCTGGAGAGGGACGAGTTGAAGAAAATGCTGACAGAGTCGCTTGAGCTTCTGACGGAGAAGGAACGTAAGGTTATTGTATTTTATTATTATGAAGATCTGACATTGAAGGAGATCAGTAATATCCTTGGCGTGTCGGAATCCAGGATTTCCCAGCTTCATACGCGTGCGCTGCAGAAGATGCGCACGAAGATGGGGAATTATATCGGTATATTGACACAGACCGGGGATAAGAGAAGAAGATAGAGACAGTTGCAGGCAGAAGCGGTCAGGCTATGACAGAGGGTGGTGCAAAGTGGCAATAGGATTTGTAGAAATGCAGGGGCAGATCACGAGAGCCCAGGATTTTACAGCAATCAAGCATAACGATGATACGAAGAGCATGGTGCAGCAGGCCAATTTCGGCCAGCAGATGACCAAACAGATCGAGAAGCAGGTCAAACGTGTCAATGAGGGAAAGCAGCCGGAGTATCATGAACGCAAATTTGACGCAAAAGATAAAGGAAGCAATGAATACCGCGGTGACGGTGGGAAATCCAGAAGAGATAAACGGGAGCAGGAGCCGGAGCCGGACGGCAAGGTGATCATGAAGAAACTGGACATAAGGCTCTGAACGATTCTGCGTAAATGTTCTTTCGGAGGTTAAATAATGGGTGTAACAGAGTTCATTTTGGTCGCGGTGGGAGTCGCGGTCTTCCTGCTGGGATATCTGCTGCCTGCCAAAAAGAAGGATATGGACGAGGAAGTGCAGATGATCAGCGAGGATGAGATCCGCAGGCTGATCGCCGGTGAGACGGAGAAGGTTAAAGACAGGATTGCCGATATCGTGGACGAGGCAGTCAGCTATTCGATCGAGAAGACAGAACGGGCGATGGAGCGGCTGAGCAACGAAAAGATCATGGCGATCAACGAGTATTCCGACACCGTTCTGGAGGAGATCAATAAGAATCATAAAGAAGTAGTCTTTCTGTATGATATGTTAAATGATAAACATGACAATCTGATGTCTACGATCAATGAGGCCACTGTGGCATCTGACGAGATCAAGCAGGCTTTGAAGGAGACGGAGACGGCGGCGCAGGAAGCTGCGGGCAGGGTCGGAGACGTGCTGCGGTCGGTGGATGAGGCATCCGGACGGATCAATGACGTGCTCCGTACCGCCGATGATGCGGTCAAGGGCGTATGGGATGCGCAGAACGCCGCGCGGGTAGCCAGAGAAGCGGCGCAGGAAGCCATCCGGATTGCGTCGGAGGCGACGGGCGGCGTGAAGGGGCATGCAGCCGCGCCCCAGGGCGGACAGGCAGTCCAGCCGGCACGCACGGCGCAGAGGCCGCCACAGCGGGCACAGAGACCGGCGACGGCGCAAAGACCGGCGCAACCGTCGAATGCAGCCGGACGAGCTGCGGTGGCGGCAGGTGCGAAGCCGGCAGCTGCGGGTGCTGCAGTGCGCACGCCTGTAAAGAACGAGCCGGCACAGGAAGTATGGATCACGGCAGCAGATTTAAAGAAGGAAGCGGTAAGTCCTGCGCCTGCGCCGGAACCGAAACCGGCCGCGGGCACAGAGTTCAAACCGATCGCACCGAAGAAAGTAGAAGTTATCCGTCAGCCGGAGGAAGAGGCGCGGCCGGAGCAGGGGCCGGGCAGGCCCACAGAGGCCGGACAGGCAGCCGGGAGGAGACCCGGACCTGGAAAGGACGCTGAAGGCAGTGCGGCGAAGCCCGTGGAGGAGAGCACACCTGCGGTGGATATTCAGTTTGCAAGCGGGCCGGATAACGGCCGTAACAGTAATGAGAGAATTCTGGAACTGCACAAGGCCGGGAAATCTAATATGGCGATCGCCAAGGAGCTTGGACTTGGTCTCGGAGAAGTCAAGCTGGTGATCGACCTGTTTGAAGGAATGTAGAGACAGTCCGGTCAGCAGAGGATCTGAGAAGGGAAAGTATGGAACGGAGATATTATTTGCGCGGCCTTGGTGTCGGCATTGCCGTGACTGCGGTCATCATGGGAGTCATGACATCCCGTGACGCTAAGATGACAGACAGAGAAGTCATAGCCAGGGCCAAAGAGCTGGGTATGGTGGAGAGCACAGTGCTCCTCGATGAAAACGATGAAGCTTCGAACGGGGAAGAAGGGGCGGATGCAGATAACGAGACAGAGGAGGAAGCCAGCGCTGCAGGGGAAGATCCGGCCGGAGACGGAACAGTGCCTGATGCAGGAGAAGAGGCCGGCGGTAAAGATGCGAACGAAGCCGTGGATGTGACGGGAACCGGCGCGGAAGACGACCGGAGCGGGAGTGAAGCGGGCGATATGCCAGAGAATGAGGATACAGGCGAACCGGACACGGATGACGCAGACAGGCAGACGGCAGCGGACGGCGGACAGGAGCCGGAATCAGCAGAAGAAGATGCAGGGCAGGAAGATAAAGTGACATCGGAAGAAGAGAAGAAGGCGCTCATCACTTCGGCGGCCGTTAAGAAGATCACGGTCAACAGCGGCGACGGTTCGCATACCGTAGCGCAGAAGCTGGCAGATGCCGGAGTGATCATTTCCGCACAGTCTTTTGACGATTACCTGTGCCGGTACGGTTATGACAAGAAGCTGCGCACGGGAACCTTTTCGATCCCGGCAGATGCCAGTGACGAGCAGATCGCGAGGATCGTGACGGGCGCGGAATAATGAAGAAAATGCGAAAAAACCCTTGTAAAAGGGTTTTTTTTATGGTATCTTATTTAAGTGTGTGCAGAGATGCACGTAACAAGTAATCACATATGTCCGGAGGCTGCCGGTGCTTCATAACGCAGGAGTGGCAGCAGAAGCAGGACATATGGAAGAGAAACCAAATGGAGGTAGAACAATGAGCGTTATTTCAATGAAACAGTTATTAGAAGCAGGTGTGCATTTCGGACACCAGACAAGAAGATGGAACCCTAAGATGGCTCCTTATATCTTCACAGAGAGAAACGGTATCCACATCATCGACCTGCAGAAGTCCGTAGGTAAGGTGGACGAGGCCTACAGAGCGGTATTCGACGTGGCTTCCCAGGGCGGCACGATCCTTTTCGTAGGTACGAAGAAGCAGGCGCAGGACGCAGTTAAGACAGAGGCGGAACGTTGCGGCATGTACTATGTCAATGAAAGATGGCTGGGCGGTATGCTCACGAACTTCAAGACGATTCAGTCCAGAATCGACAGACTGAAAGCGATCGAGGTTATGTCCGAGGACGGCACTTTTGACGTACTCCCCAAGAAAGAAGTCATCAAGATCAAGAAAGAATGGGAGAAGCTGGAAAAGAATCTGGGCGGTATCAAGAACATGACCAGAATTCCTGACTGTATCTTTGTAGTAGATCCCAAGAAGGAAAGAATCTGCGTTCAGGAGGCTCATACGCTGGGTATCACACTGATCGGTATCGGCGATACGAACTGCGATCCGGAAGAACTCGATTACATCATCCCCGGTAATGATGATGCTATCAGAGCCGTGAAGCTGATCGTTTCCAAGATGGCTGACGCTGTTGTGGAGGCTAATCAGGGTGCGGAAGAGTATGTTGACGAGGCGGAAGCACAGAAAGTAGAAGAGACCGACGAAGAGAACGCGTAAGTATATCATATTAAGCAGAGATGATTTGGAGGAAAGATAGATGGCTATTACAGCAGCAATGGTAAAAGAATTAAGAGAGATGACCGGTGCAGGCATGATGGACTGCAAGAAAGCCCTCGGCGAGACAGACGGCGATATGGATGCAGCGGTTGAGTATTTAAGAAAGAACGGACAGGCAAAGGCAGAGAAGAAAGCCGGCAGAATTGCAGCAGAAGGTCTTTGCCGCGTATCGATCAAGGATGACAAGACTGTAGCGGTAGTGGAAGTGAATTCCGAGACAGACTTCGTGGCGAAGAATGCTGATTTCCAGGCATATGTGGAGGCGGTTGCGAAGCAGGCTGTTGAGTCCGAAGCGGCAGATATGGATGCTTTTCTGGCAGAACCCTGGCACTTGGATTCTACCAAGACAGTGAAAGATGCTCTGGTTGATAAGATTGCCGTGATCGGTGAGAATCTGACGATCAGAAGATTCGAGAAGGTTGTTGCGAACGACGGCTGCGCGGTGTCTTACGTGCACGGCGGCGGCAGAATCGGCGTTATTGTGGAAGCAGCGACAGACGTTGTTAACGATGCAGTGAAGGAAGCGCTGACAAACATTGCAATGCAGGTTGCTGCGCTGTATCCGAAGTACGTTTCCACGGCAGAGGTGTCCGAGGAGTACAAGGCTCATGAGAAAGAGATCCTCACAGAGCAGATCAAGAACGATCCCAAGATGGCAGGCAAGCCGGAGAAGGTGATCGAGGGCGCTGTGATAGGCCGTCTCAACAAGGAACTGAAAGAAGTATGTCTGTTAGAGCAGGTATATGTTAAAGCTGAGGATGGTAAGCAGACGGTAGCGAAATATATAGAACAGGTTGCCAAGGAGAATGGTGCGAATCTTTCCGTTAAGAGATTTGTTCGCTTCGAGACAGGCGAGGGCCTTGAGAAGAAGGAAGAGAATTTCGCGGAAGAGGTTGCAAAGCAGATGAATCAGTAAGCTTTTGAATGAAAATGATTTACGGACCCCTGAAAATCCCATAGAATGGGCATTTTCAGGGGGTTTTGCGTTCTAAGGAGAGGTATAAATTATCGTAAATTACCGTATTTTGAGTGCTGATTTGGGGAAGGGGTATCCCCAAAATGGTGTGTGAAAGTTTGCCTGTTTCTTTTTGCAAACAGGGAGAAGTTTGCTTCTTGTTTCTTTTTGTGGGATCTGCCATGGGATCCTATGGTACAGGAACGATGCCGATGACCACAGCCCTTTTATTATAGAGAGTTGGTGCTTTTTTTCTATCCACTATCTTATTTGACGCTTACGTTGCATATGCGACTAAAAAGTATTATGGTGTTTAATTTCGCTGTAAACGTAGATAAATCCCTATGCCAAAAGGATTTGACATAGGGATTTTGGCTAAAGTCAAATCTTTTTGGTAGAAGATTTGTTTGTTGAATGATAAGATTCTGGTGGTTCAAGGATACAAATCAATCGAAAAACGAAGGAAGGAGGAAGAAAATTGGAAGTTGGCGCACAAATAAAAAAATATCGCAGTAGTATGGGGATTTCTCAAGAGGAACTGGCAGAAAAGGTTTATGTGAGCAGACAGACAGTTTCTAATTGGGAAACGGGGAAAAACTATCCAGATATTCATAGCGTAGTACTGCTAAGTACTGTATTCAACGTATCTCTTGACCAACTAATTAAAGGAGATGTTGAAATTATGAAAAAAGAAATCAAGGAAACAGAA
>ERZ808046.117-NODE-117-length-102497-cov-16.419235_pt1 | contig 102497 bp, 94 predicted proteins | sample MGYA00380196_ERZ808046 | MGnify/ENA primary metagenome ERZ808046 (study PRJEB31490, sample SAMN06133421) | mouse gut metagenome | isolation source: Z6_2 | host: mice | place: China: Chengdu | collected 2015-05 ... | reverse complement strand
GGAAAATTACTGTCTTTATCCAGTTTTCTTGAATACTTTGATTGGAACAATACTACATTTAATTGTGAATCCTGTGCTTCCACAATATAAGCTGCGTCAAATCCCCCATCGTTTCCCCCATCAGTCAAAAACTGTACTGCCTCCATCAGATCAATGTCTAAATAGGCAGCAACTCCTAGCAGCAAAAATGCTTTGGAACGATTTCTCTCATTATCGTTATCCGTAAAAATTTCCTGATTATCTGCTAATATCTTATTTATTCTTTGGTCAATGATTTGTTTTGCTATATCCATTATAGACACCTACCTTTAAGATTCATTACATGATCAAACATTTATATATAATACAACAAGAATATAATAGTGTATTTTCTTCAGTATTACAAGAGTTTTTGTGTAGTCATTACTTCTTATCCCCGGCATTGATGTGAATTGTACTTTTTTGGTGTGAAAAGGCAGCGGCAGTATTTTATTCCCAAAAACGGTCGTTTTATTCCATTTTATCAATACAAACGGATCACTCTGCCGATATTAACATAAGAAACTCTTTTGAAAGTGAGGAGTATCCTGTGTCTAAACCGATGGAATTCTATTTTTCTTTTATGCAGTTTGTATTATTTCTGGCTCAGGGATATTATCTGCAGTATTTTTACGGAAGCTTCCTGGAGTGCAGAGTGAAGGGCCGGTGCGGCGGTCCCATTGCGGCGGTATCCTATACGCTGCTTCGGACTTTGCTTTATGTGATCTGGCCGGCAGAGTATGAGAGCCGTGCCGTGATCGGGAAGCAGGCGGTGTCGCTCTGTATTCTTGCGGTTCTGGCGCTCTTCTTATATCAGGCGCGCCATGCGGTCACATGCTTCCTTGCGGTCGCATTCCAGGCTGTGATCGGCGTCAGCGTCTATCTGGCAGTCATATTGATGGACTGGCCGTCAGGCCTGTTACTCTCCCTGTGGAACTGGTGTCTGAAGACGGGAACGTTCACGAAGCTTGAGACCTTCCGGCTTCTGTCAGAAATCAGCGTGGCAGGGATGCATTTCCTTCAGATCATGATAGCGGTTCTGTTGATCCGGGGTTCTCTTAGGCGCATTGTGAGGGATTACCGGGAGAAGGATATTGATATGCCGAGAACGCAGCTTTTGTTCATCCTGATTCCGGCGTTGTCGGCATTGCTTCTGTGTACCTTGCTGCGGGTGACATTCGTAATAGTAGAAGAGAATTCCCAGGAATTCCTATACCACAGATATCCGGTACTGATGGCTGTGCTTCCGGCGATTCTTCTGCTGTCTCTGGCATCGGTCCTGTACGGGGTCAAGTCCATCCAGGATATCCTGAAGCTGAACAGAGAGAAGAACAGCCGGATCGTTCTGGAGAAACAGGTGGAAGGTCTTAAGGAGCATATCGGAGAGATTGAACGGCTCCATTCCGGGATTCAGAGTATGAAGCATGATATGAGGAATACTCTGGCTGTCGTTCAGCAATTAGCTTCGGTGAGCGAGGGACAGGGGACAAAGGAGCTTAAAAGATATCTGTCCGAGATCGATCAGACTATGGATCAGATGGAGCCTGCATTCCGGACGGGGAATGCGGTTGTGGACGCCCTCCTTAATATGAAATATCACGAGATCGTCCGCAGCATACCGGAGATTGAACTGAATGCTGAGGAGCTGCTCTTTCCGGAGGCGCTGCATATCCGAAGCTATGATATCGGTATGATTCTCGGAAATGCGCTGGACAATGCCATGGAAGCCTGCGTGAAGCTTAAGAAGAGAGATGCGTCGGCGAAAACATATATCCGGCTGGCAGCTTTGGTCAGAGGGCAGTTATTGCTTTTGAAGATTGAGAATAGCTTCGGCGGCAGCGTGAGGCGAAAGCCGCAGGCGGAGTTCCCGGAAAGTGATAAGGAAGGCAAGGGAATGCATGGGATCGGGATGATGAATATCAAGAGCGCGGCGGAGAAATACCAGGGGACGGTTGACTGGAAGGTGAAGGGCAGGACATTTATCCTGGCGGTAATGTTAAGGAATGATATGATAATGAAGGGAGAAGAGCAAGATGAAGGCAGTATTGAACACGATTGAGGATCTAAGATCCGGGCATTTTAAGAATTCATACGGGGTGGAGGGGATGCTGGTTACCGGCAGATCGGACTATAAGAAGATCATCGATGTGTCCGATGAGATGAAGGAGCATGTTCTTAAGAATGTGAAGCAGGCATATTATAAGTATAACGGGATGTCGGGGGACAATGCGGCGGAGGAGAGAGCCTATCAAGGAACCTTGAATGAATATTACAAGACGCTCGACAGGGAAGACCGTCTGTCTGCGTGCTGGACACTTGGGCAGTTGGGACTTAAGCTTTCGCAGGAGGTTTCTGATTCGATCAAGGAGAAGGTGCCGGGATGGACTGCGGGGAAGCCGATACCGGAAGGACTGCTTGACGAGATCTTCGCAGGAGACCGTATTGCAGAGATCATGGCAGAGAAGCCGGGGAACACGGAAGGGAATGCGAAGGATTCGGATCTCCTGAAGGAGAATCAGTTTGACGAATTGCAGATCGGCGCCGATCAGGCGCAGGGTGCGGAGGAAGAGAAGAAGCCCTCAGGCAAGGTTGGATTTAACCAGGGGAAGCGTGCAAGACAGCTTGCCTCCGCGAAGACGCCGGAGCAGGTGCAGATGGTCATAAGCCTTCTGAAAAAGGATTTATCAGACTGTGAGAATGGTCTTGCCAACGATATGTGCGACGAGAATGAGGTCAAGAAGGTCAAGGCGATGCTCGCGAAGGCGCAGGAGCGCATGGGCCAGGTCGCCCAGAATGCGGATGATGAGAAGCAGGAGGGGGACAATAGCTTTCTGATCAATATGCTGATGTAAAGAGCGATATAGATGCTTGGTATAGATATTTTTAATAAAATATTGACATAATAGAAAAAAATTGTTACAATAAAAATATAACAAAATCGTATTCAGAATCAAGGAGTTTGTCGACCTTTCACAAAGGTCGCAGGCTCCTTTTTTGTTACATGGAAGATGCATGCTTAATCCTTGCAATCTTGAGCCGGTACTGTTTGGAAAATATTTGGGATTGAATTTGAATTCTCATCCTGCGTGGCGATCGGCCTCTTGTTTGCGATCAATTCTCTGCAGGCAGTAGGGGATGTGTCGGCCACGACAATAGGCGGTATGGACAGAGACGCAACGAGCCAGGAGATCACGGGCAGTATTATAGGGTTCGGTATCAGCAATATAGCCGGAGCATTTCTGGGAGGACTTCCGAATGTAACATTCAGCCAGAATGTGGGAATTGTCAGCACGACGAAGGTGGTGAACAGATGGATCGCGGCTCTGGCAGCTATTATCTTAGGTGTTGCCGGTATAGTGCCGAAATTCGCGGCATTTTTGACCAGTATTCCGCAGTGTGTGCTGGGCGGAGCTACCCTTTCTGTATTTGCGGCGATCACAGTGACAGGGATCCGTATGATCAGCAATGCGGGGCTTACGGCAAGAAATGCAGGAATCGTAGGTATAGCCGTGGCGCTTGGCTCCGGGCTGGTGCAGGCGTCAGATGCGTTAGGCGGCTCTCCGGCATGGGTTGCGACTATTTTTGCGAAGACACCGGTGGTGGTTGCGGCGCTTGTTGCGATCGTGCTGAATCTGGTCCTGCCAAAGGACAAAAAGTAAGAGTATTGGAATATAATAAAAAGTGGGCGAGGAGCCGTAGAAGGATGTAAGACATTTTTGAAGATGTACATCCTGTTTTTTTATTTTTGGGAACTTTTTTGCGAGAAAGGAAAGTGCAATGAATAAACGTAAAGATGTTTTAGCAAAAGTAACTGGCAGGGCGGTCTATGCCAATGATATTGAATTGCCGCAGATGGTATACGCTAAGGTTGTCCGCAGCACGGTGCCGAATGGAATCATCCGTTCGATCGACTGCAAGGAGGCGTCCCGGATGCCGGGAGTTATACGGATCATTACGGCTGAGGATATCCCCGGCATCCCGTCGCTGCCAAGAGAGCGGCCTGTTCTGTGTCCCGAGAGGGTGCGTTATATCGGTGACGGCGTTGCGCTGGTAGCGGCGGAAAGCCTCTCTGCTGCGGAAGATGCGGCAGAGAGGGTCAGGGTCGAATATGAAGAGCTCCCGGCTCTTCTGGATGCAACGAAGGCATTGGAACCGGATGCTCCACAGGTTCATGAGACGGGAAATCGTATCGCGAGGTATATTACCCGGCGGGGAGATGCCGAGAAAGCATTGGCCGAGGCTCCGCACGTGATCAGCCGCAGTTATACGACTCCGCGGGTGCAGCACGTGTGTATCGAGACGGAGGCGGCGGTGGCTTCCTATGATCCTGCCACAGGGGAAACGCTGGTGCGCTGTCCGGTGAACAGTCCGTTTCCCATCAGAAAGGTAGTTGCGGAGACGCTGGGATGTCCGCTCACGGATGTGCGTGTTGTGCTGACGACTATAGGCGCATCTTTCGGAGGGAAGAATTATGATATTGCAATGGCATCCGCCCGGGCGGCGTTAGTGAGCCGCCTGCTTGGACGTCCGTGCAAAATGGTTTTGAATCGGGAGGAATCTATTATAGAAGGCACGAAGCGTCACCCGCTTTTTGCGGATTATAAGGTTGGGTTCGATGAAGAGGGCAGATTGCTTGCGATGAAGATCCGGCTGACATTGGACGGGGGCGCTTATACCAGTAAGACATTCCCGGTCACCAGCCGTATGGCGATCGAGGCTTCCGGCCCTTACCGTGTCCCTGCTATCGATACGGAAGCAGTAAGCGTATATACGAATCAGGTCTATTCGGATGCGCTGAGGGGCTTTGGTTCCCCGCAGGTGGACTTCTGCTCAGAGATGTTGATCGATGAGATAGCAGGATATCTGGGGAAAGACCCGATTGAGGTCAGGAAGCTGAATATGCTGGAAAATGGAAAACCCTCCGCATTCGGTCAGATCATGGAGGATGTTACCCTCCCCGAGTGTCTGGAAGCATTGGAAGATGCGGTGGATTTTCCGGCGCGGCGCGAAAGGATCCGGCAATATAATGATACACACCAACGAAGCAAGAAGGGATTAGGGATATCGCTGCTTCACAGAGGAGAATCCTTCGGGGCGGCAGGCCAGGGGATCGATACTGCCAGCGGAATGGTTTCTATTCAGGCGGACGGGAGCGTATCGGTCTGTTCCAGTATCGCGGAGGTAGGCCAAGGAGGCAGTACGATGGTGGTACAGATCGTTCACGAGGCTTTGGGAATCCCCCATGAAAAGATCCGTTACAGCGGAGTGGACACGACCTTCCTTACGGATGCGGGACCGACGGTGGCGACCCGGGGAACGGTGTTTTCCGGTGGCGCGATCTACCGGGCGGCAGATGAATTGCGCGGGAAACTGATCGCTTATGCGGAGAAGTATCTGCATACCCGGGAAGTCGATTTTAAGGATAATAAGATCATTGCGGCCGATCAGCCGGACAAGGAAGTTTCGCTTCAGCAGGTGATCGGCGATGTGTTCGCGGCGAGCGATCATCTGAATGCCCTTGGATATTATGCGGCCCCGCCCCTGGAATATGATAAGAGCTGCGGTGTCGGCGACGCATATCTCTCCTATGTATACGGGGCTGCGGCTGCGGAGGTAACGGTGGATACGCGGACAGGATTCGTAAGCGTCGATGAATTCTTTGCTGTGCACGACGTAGGGCACGCCTTTGACAAGGCGGAAGCCGAAGGGCAGATCCGGGGCGGTGTGAGCATGGGGGTAGGTTATGCCGTTATGGAAGAGGTAGAGCTTCATAAAGGACAGATCATGAATCGTAATCTGGACGGTTATCTGATCCCTACATCACTGGACATGCCGAAGACGACGCCGATCGTATTGGAGATTCCGGGCAGACATGGACCTCTTGGCGCAAAGGGGTTAGGAGAACCGGCGACCTGTGCGGTTGCGCCTGCCATCGTGAACGCGATCGCGGACGCAACGGGTCGCAGAATCAGGAACCTGCCTGCGAATCTGGAACAGGTGGCGTTAGGACACAGTATCAAAAAACGGTAATTTGCGGGATAGAAATGCCCTGTGCAGTCTGGAACAAGGAACTGCACAGGGCATATTTTGATGATTGTTTTTGGAAAATATGTATAGTACAATAAAATGATACTATGAAATGAGGAGGAAAGCATATGTCCCTGCAATTCATATTCGGGCCGTCAGGCTCCGGCAAATCATATCACCTGTATCATCATATCATCGAGGAATCTATGCGCTGCCCGAAGCAGAATTACATCGTCCTTGTGCCGGAGCAGTTCACCATGCAGACCCAGAAGGACCTGGTTACCATGCATCCAAGAAAAGGGATCATGAATATCGACGTATTAAGCTTTGCAAGGCTTGCATACCGCGTGTTTGAAGAGATCGGGGGAGAGATGCTTCCCGTGCTGGATGACGAGGGGAAGAACCTGATCCTTCGCAAGCTTGCGGGAGATTACGAGGAAGAGCTGTACGTCCTTAAGGGGAATATGAAGAAGCTTGGTTATATCAGTGAGGTCAAGTCGGTCATCTCTGAATTCACCCAATATGATATCGGGGAAGAGGAATTGGAGCAGGTGATGGAGACTATCGGCAGGGAATCCAGGCTGTACTACAAATTAAAGGACATCAAGATCCTGTACCGGGGATTTACGGAGTATCTCGAGAAGAAATACATCACGAAGGAGGAACTCTTAGATGTGTTGAGCCGGATGGTTGGGCAATCGGAGATATTGGGGAACAGTACCGTTGTTCTGGACGGGTTCACAGGCTTTACGCCGGTACAGAACCGATTGGTTCTTAAGCTCATGCAAAAATGCCGCAAGGTTATGGTCACGGTGACCATGGATGCGCGGGAGAATCCATATGCGTACCGTCATCCGTATCAATTATTCGCGCTCAGCAAGCACATGGTGACTACGTTGATATCCCTGGCAAGAGAGAGCCGTATTGAGATAGAGGAATCGATCTGCAAATACGAAGAACCGGTATACCGATTCCGCGGCAATGAGGCGCTTGCATTTCTGGAGAAGAATCTGTTCCGTTACGGAGCGGGGACATTTGACAAGGAGACGGATGCGTTAAGTATTCACGCGGCAAGGAATCCAAGAGAGGAAGCGATAGCGGCGGCGGGAGAGATCCGCCGTCTGGTGCGCGAGGAAGGGATGCGCTACCGGGAGATCGGTGTGATCGTGAGCAATATGGAGGTGTACGGAGACTATCTGAAACAGGCGTTTGAGCTGTATGAGATCCCTGCATTCATGGATCACAAGAGAAGTGTATTGCAGAATTCCTTCGTAGAATATATCCGAAGCCTTCTCAATATGGCGGAGCAGAACTTCACCTATGAGAGTGTATTCCGGTTTCTCCGCACTGATCTGGCGGGCTTTACCTTTGAAGAAGTGGATGAACTGGAGAACTATGTCCTGGGGCTTGGCATCAAGGGCTACAAGCGGTGGCAGGAGAAGTGGGTGCGCCTCATGAAGGGGATGGGTGCCGAAGACCTGGAGCGCATGAACCATTTCCGGGTATTGCTTGTGGAGAAGGTGGATTCGCTGATGTTCGTGCTAAAGCAGCGCAGGAAAACGGTCAGGGACATCACTCTTGCCGTGTATGAATTCATGGTCGGGGAGGAACTCCAGGTGAGGCTTAAGAGGCAGGAGGAAGAATTCCAGGCGATGGGAGAGCTGGCTCTTGCCAAAGAATATGCCCAGGTGTACCGGATCGTTATAGAGTTATTCGATAAGTTTGCAGAGCTTCTGGGAGATGAGAAGGTGGGCCTTGAGGAATATTGCCGCCTTCTGGACGCGGGGCTTGAAGAGGCGCGGGTGGGTGTGATCCCGCCGGGGACAGACCAGGTGGTTGCCGGAGATGTAGAGCGGACCAGGCTTAAGGATATCTGCGCGCTGTTCTTCCTCGGAGCTAATGATTCGCATCTTCCGGGGTCTCTGCTTCGCACCGGATTGCTGTCCGAGCGGGACCGGGAGCATTTTCAGAAGGAGAAGCTGGCGCTTGCGCCGGGAGGGAAGGAGCGTGCGTATATCCAGAAATTCTATCTGTATTCGAATCTGACCAAGCCCTCTAAGAAGCTTAAGATCTATTACAGTAAGGTATCCTCAGAGGGCAAGAGCGTGCGTCCGGCGTATCTGATACAGGATTTGAGGCGGATGTATCCGCTGATTGCGGTCGTAGATGAAGAGGAACGAAAGCTTAAGGAACGGGAGCTGACCGAGGGAATGGGGATCGAATACCTGATCCAGGGGCTAAGAAGCCTTGATAACGGCATGGACGATGTCTGGAAGGAGCTGTACAGTTGGTATAAGAACAGCGGGAAATGGCAGAAGAAGGTGGAAGGCCTGCTTGCGGCCGGGTATTACCGGCGTTCGATGGATGGCCTGACCCAAGCCGTGGCGAAAAAGCTCTACGGGGAGGATTTTGAGGACAGTATCACCAGGATGGAACGGTATGCGGCCTGTGCGTTTGCGCATTTCCTGACCTACGGGCTTGGCCTTAGGGAACGGCAGCAGTATGAGTTCCAGGCGGTGGATCTGGGCAATGTATGCCACAGCGCTCTGGAGAAGTATTCCAGGAAGCTTCAGAAGGAAGGTCTTGACTGGACGCTTGTTTCGGAGGATATAAGGAAGCGGTACATAGAAGAGAGCGTGGAGGAAGCCATCACGGATTATGGCAATGCAGTCCTCTACAGCTCCGCCCGGGATGAATATCTGATCGTCCGCATGAAACGGATGCTGGAGCGGACGGTATGGGCGCTTACGAACCAGCTCAAGGCGGGGGACTTCCGTCCGTCTGCCAGTGAATTCCGATTCTCCAACGGCAAGATCGACCGTATCGATACCTGCGAGGAGGAAGAGAAGGTCTATGTGAAGGTGGTGGATTATAAGACGGGGAGCCAGGCCTTCGACGTGGTATCCCTGTACCATGGGCTGCAGCTTCAGCTAATGGTCTACATAGATGCGGCAGTGAGGATGGAAGAACAGCGGCATCCCGGATGGGAGGTCGTGCCTGCGGGAGTGTTCTACTACCGGATCCATGACCCGTTGGTGGATAAGGAGAAGGACGGCGGGGAAGAGGAGACGATCCTAAAAGAGCTGAGGCCGGACGGCCTTATTAATCTGAAGGACGAGGTACTTAGGCATCTGGATCACATCCAGAGCGGCGAGTCCCTTGCGGTTCCGGTCAAATACAATAAGAACGGAAGCCTTGCCAGGGGTTCAAAGGCGGTGCCGGAGGAAGAGTTTCAGTTGATGATGCGCCATGCGGCAAGGAAGGTCGAAGAAGCCCATCGCGGGATCCTTGCGGGGAGGACAGAGGCGGTTCCTTATCGTAAGGGCCAGGAGACGGGCTGTGATTATTGCCGGTACCGGCATATCTGCGGATTTGATGTGAAGATTCCGGGATACGGTTACCGGGATATCGGGAACATGAGCAGAGAAGAAGCAATAGCGGCGATGGCGGCGGAAAATAGCGGGCATACGCGGCAGAGCGGGAAGGGGGACGCATAGGAGATGGGTGTAGCATGGACAAGGGAACAGCGGCAGGTCATTGACTTAAGAGACAGGAATATCCTGGTGTCGGCGGCGGCAGGTTCAGGGAAGACGGCGGTCCTGGTGGAACGCATCATCACGATGCTGACGTCAGAGGTTCATCCCGTGGATGTGGACCATCTTCTGATCGTGACATTTACAGAGGCGGCAGCGGCGGAGATGAAGGAGCGTATCCGCAATGCCATAGAGCATAAGCTGGAGGAAGAGCCTGATAACGAACACTTAAAGCAGCAGGCAACTCTGATCCACAATGCCCAGATCACGACGATCCATAGCTTCTGCCTGTCTGTAGTCAGGGATCACTTCCATGCGATCGATATCGATCCGGGCTTTCGGGTAGGTGAAGAAGGGGAGCTTAAGCTGCTTCGCCAGGATGTGATCGGCGAAGTGTTAGAGGAGAAGTATCGGCTGGGAGAGAAGCGGTTTCTTGATTTTACCCTGGCATACGGAAGCGGGAGGAACGATAAGAAGATCGAAGAGCTGATCCTTAAGATCTATGAATTCTCCCGGAGCTATCCCGACGCCGAAAGCTGGATTCGGGATTGTGTGAAGGCTTACCGGATCGATACGCTTGAAGAGCTTAAGGCAAGCGATTCTATACGGCTGATCATGGAGAATGCGGCGGTTTATCTTAAGGAGGCGGCAGAGCTTGTAGAGAGCGGGATCGCCGTCTGTCAGGAGGCGGACGGGCCTGCGGCTTATGAGAGCACGCTTATTAAGGACCAGCAGGTCATCGAGAGATTGCTGTCTGTGAGTGATTACGAGGAAATGTGCAGGGCAGCGGAGGAGATTTCCTGGGTGCGGCTTGCGGCGAACAGGGATAAGACGGTATCGGAGGAGAAGGCGTCTTGGGTCAAGGCGATTCGGGATGAAGTGAAGGGGATCGTAAAAGACCTGTCAGAGCAGTATTTTTATCAGAACGCCGAAGAGATGCTTGCGGATATTAAGGCATGCCGTCCTGCGATGGAGGAGCTTGCAGGGCTGGTGCAGGCATTTTCCGGGAGGTTCGAGGAGAAGAAGAGACAGCGGAATATGATAGACTTCTCCGATATGGAGCAGTATGCGCTGAATATCCTGACGGAGAGATCAGAAGATGGAGAAGGATTCGTTCCGTCTGCGGCGGCAAGGGAATATCAGAAGCAGTTCCAGGAGATCATGATCGATGAATACCAGGACAGCAATCTGATCCAGGAGACGATTCTTACCAGTGTCTCGACGGTATCAGCGGGGCGTTATAATATTTTCATGGTAGGGGATGTGAAGCAGAGCATCTATCGGTTCCGCCTGTCAAGGCCTGAGCTGTTCATGGAGAAGTTTCATTCGTATGCGCCTGCCGATGCCGGAAGCGGCGAAGGAGAAGAAGGTTCGCAGACGAAACAGCGCATCGACCTGCATAAAAACTTCCGCAGCAGGCGGGAGGTGCTTGACAGTGTGAATTATATCTTCCGGCAGATCATGACCGGCAAGCTCGGAGGAATCGTCTATGACGATCAGGCGGCGCTGTATGCGGGGGCGGATTACAGAGACGGCGGGGATCCTTTGACGGAGGTTTTGATCATTGACAGTGATGTGAAGGAGCGGGAGCCGGAGGACCAAAAAGCATCCGAAGGAATCAGTGAGCGGGAGCTGGAGGCAAGGGCGATCGCTGCCAGAATCCGGGATTTGAGGGCGCATCATCAGGTGGTCGATAAGAAGACGGGAGAATTCCGGCCGGTGAGATATTCGGATATCGTAATCCTGACAAGAAGCGTGAAAGGATATGCCGATATATTTACCGAGGTATTGAACCGGGGAGGGATTCCGGCTTATGCGGGGACCCGGGAGGGGTATTTCGCAACACAGGAGATCGGGGTGCTGCTTGACTATCTGCGGACTCTCGACAACCAGAGACAGGATATCCCGCTGGCGGCGGTCCTTGCCTCGGCCTTTGGCGGATTGACGGAAGAGGAGCTGGCGGCGGTCAAGGGAGAGTATGGAAGCCTGCCGTTCTGCCAGGCTGTTTTTTGCTACCGCGCAGAGGGGAAGAATCCGGCGATCCGGGAGAAATTAGAAGTCTGTCTGGGGCAGATGGAAACATTTCGGAAAATCGTTCCCTATACGCCCATGCACGAGCTGCTGTGGAAGATCCTGGAAGAGACAGGATACGGCGACCTGGCGGCCGCCATGCCGGGCGGGCAGCAGAGACGGGCGAATCTGGATATGCTGGTGGAGAAAGCGAGGAACTTCGAGGCGACCAGCTATAAGGGACTGTTTCATTTCGTCCGCTATATCGAGCAGCTTCAGAAGTATGATGTGGACTACGGCGAGGCGAGTATAGAGGATGAACAGTCGGATACCGTGCGCGTTATGACCATCCATAAGAGCAAGGGGCTGGAATTTCCGGTCGTATTCGCCGCGGGGATGGGGAAACGCTTCAACATGCAGGATGCAAGGAGCAGCGTCATCCTGCACTCCAGGATGGGGGTGGGGCTTGACGCCGTCGATATCGAGAAGCGGACCAAGAGTCCAAGCATCATCAAGAAGGCGATGCAAAGAGAGGAGATACTGGATAGCCTCGGTGAAGAGCTTAGAGTGCTGTATGTCGCATTCACCCGCGCGAAGGAGAAATTGATCATCACAGGAACCATATCGAATCTTAAGAAGAAACGGACCGGCTATGAGATGCTAAGGAACCGGCAGGAGGAATCGCTGCCCTTCGGCCGGTTAAGCAAGGCGGTCACATACTGGGACTGGATTCTTCCGGCGCTTGTAAGGGCAGACGAAGAGGTGCCGATCGTAGAGAAGGTGCTGACCTTCGAAGATCTCGTCAGGGAAGAGGTGGCGGAAGAGACGGCGGGCAGGATCAAGAGGGCGGTGCTGGAGAAATGGGATACAGATCAGATCTATGATACAGAGATGAACCAGAGTATCGGTAAGCAGTTCGCCTATCGGTATCCATATGAGGGCAGCAGGCATCAGAGGCTTAAGTTTACGGTATCGGAGCTTAAGAAACGGATCTATCTTACGGAGACGCTTGGAGACGAGTCCGGGGAGAACGGGGAGACGCCTTACGAGGAGCCGGATGTGGTGCCTCTGATCCCAAGATTTTTGCAGGAAGAAGAGGAACTTACCGGCGCCTCGAGAGGTACGGCGTACCACAGGCTGATGGAGCTTCTGGATTTTTCCATGGAATACGATGCGGATGGCCTGAGAGATGTGTTGAATGCATTTACAGAGGCGGGGAAGATGAGCCGGGAGATGGCGGAGTGTATCCGAACGGAGGATATCCTTGGCTTCCTTAAGAGCCCTGCGGGGCAGAGGATGAAGGAAGCGGCCGGAAAACGGAAGCTCTGGAAGGAGCAGCCCTTTGTCCTCGGCGTGGATGCAAGGGAGATCTATCCGCAGGAACAGGAAGGAGAGCAGATCTTGGTACAGGGGATCATCGACGTGTATTTTGAAGAAGAAGACGGCCTTGTGGTGCTGGATTATAAGACGGATAAAATCTTCCGGGCAGAAGAACTGGCAGAGAAATATCATGCCCAGCTTGATTATTATGGAAAGGCGTTGGAACAGATGACGGAGAAGAAGGTAAAGGAGAAGATCATCTACTCTTTTACGATCAGACAGGAGATAGAGGTGTAAGGATGGGTATTGGAGGAATGATTCCCGCAGGTTTGAGCCTGCCGTCTGCTAAGATATGGTGCGCCGCGTATATAGCCGTGATGAGTGCCGCAGGGTTCGCGGCGTTCGGCTATGACAAATGGTGCGCGGTACGCCGCCGGTGGAGGGTGCCGGAGAAGACCCTGCTATTGATCGCGCTGCTCGGGGGAAGCCCCGGCGCATATGCCGGAATGAAGATATTCCGGCATAAGACGCGGCACCGGAAGTTCAGCGCGGGGATCCCGGTGATCTTAGCGGTGCAGTGCGCGGTGCTTCTGGCAGTGTACCTGCGTGTCATATAGGGGATACCCGCCTGCGGGATCAGGAACTCTTAGCCGAAGCCAGAGTGGAGTAGAAGACCACCCCCATGATGATGATTCCGCCGATAAGCTCTCTTAGGCCGGGGACTTCCTTAAGGATTACAAGCGCCGCCAGGATCCCGTATACGGATTCCAGACTGGATATGATTCCTGCCGTCTGTACCTTCACGTGCTTAAGGCCGCTGATGAATAAGGAGTGAGATCCCGCGGTGAATGCGATACCAAGGATCAGAAGTCCTGCGATGTCTCTTGCGGTGAACGCGGGAAGGAGGATAAAAAGCGCAGGGAACAGCACGAGGGCGGCGGTTCCCTGCTCGTACAGCGATACCAGCGTCCCGGGATATTTGCCTGAGAATCTCCGGTTCATCAGGGACAGCAGCGCATATGACAGGCTTCCGATCATTCCCCAGATCACGCCCTGCGTCATGGAGTTGTCAAGATGGAACTCCGGCACGATCAGCATTACTCCTGCCAGCATGATAAGTGCGCAGACCACATCTGATTTCTGTAATTTCTCATGATAAAAATAAGGCTCCAAAAAGGTTACAAACAGCGGATAGGTCGAGAAGGTCAGGGTTCCCACGGCCACGGTCGCAACCTGTATGGACTGCATGAAGGTTGTCCAGTGGATCGCTAAGAGGATCCCTGCCGATGCAAGGAGAAGATAATCTCTCCGGCTGTTTAATGTGATGGACTGTCTCCGCGCCTTTAATAATATGAATAAAAATATGGAAGAGAAGACGACTCTTCCCCAGGCGATCACGATCGCCGGCTGTCCGACCAGTTTTGCGAACAAACCTGATAAGCCGAATCCGAGTACGGCGATATGTACGGACAGCAGACTTTTCTTTTGTTGGTTCATATCTTGTATTCCTCCCGAAGTATAAATATTTGAATACCTGAATGGTTATCCTGAAGCAGCGTTTTTATTATAGCAGTACAGACCTTGCTTGACAAGGGATTGGTATTGCCGCGCTGCGTCTCGTTCCTTTGTCTGCCCTGTGCCCGTACAGTTGAAAAAAGTTTATAATATAGGTTGACAAATCATATTATATAACATATAATATAGACATGAAAATAATATTGCATGAATAGATATTATTATATTCTAAGTAAAGGAGTGAGTATATGGTATTTAACACCGGAGCGGCTCTCCTTGATGCTATCGTCTTAGCGGTCGTGTCCCGGGAGAAAGAAGGAACCTATGGATATAAGATCACTCAGGATGTCAGGACGACCATAGAAGTATCTGAATCCACCCTGTATCCAGTGCTGAGAAGGCTTCAGAAGGATGAATGCCTGGAGGTGTACGACAGGCAGATCGACGGACGGAACCGGCGTTATTATAAGGTAACTGCAAGAGGCATGGCGCAGTTGGATCTATACCGGAGGGAATGGAAGAGCTATTCGATTAAGATCAATGAATTGTTTAAGGGAGGGGTGGCTGTATGAACCGCATAGAATTTATGACAGAATTAGCCGCATTGTTACAGGATGTTCCGGCAGAGGAACGAAGAGATGCAATGAAGTTTTATAATGATTATTTTGATGATGCCGGAGAAGAGAACGAGCAGCAGGTGATCGCTGAGCTTGGCGATCCTGCGCAGGTGGCGGCAACGATTAAGGCGGATCTTGAAGGTGCGTCTAAGGAACATGGAGAATTCACCGAGAAGGGATATACGGACTCAAGATTCGAGAATAAGAATGTGCCTGTCGGAAGAGAATACAAGGAGAGCGGACAGAAGTCGGAAGAGTACGGATACCGGAACACAGAGCAGAGCCGGAGAGAATATGACTATGAGAGAAGCGGCGAACAGACGCCGCCAAGGACGAACGGCGCGCTTAAGATCTTTCTGATCGTCATACTTGTTCTTGTGGCGATTCCGGTCGGTATTCCGGTTGCGGCAGCAATCCTGATTACGATAGCGGCTGTAGGATTCACGATCTTGATATTGTTCTTCACACTGGTGATTGCGTCGGTTGCGATCGCGTTCGCCGGGGTGTGCGTATTCATAGCCGGGCTGGTGAGTCTGGTGCCGGAGATCGCGGTCGGTCTGGCGCTGATCGGAACGGGGCTGATCCTTACCGTTGTGGGCATAGTGCTTACCGTGGCAAGCGTAAGGGTATGTATAATCGTCCTTCCGGGGATATGCAGAGGATTCATGTGGATCGTAAGCCGGCCGTTTCAGAGAAGGGCGGTGGTGTAGATGAGAAGAGGATGGAAGATATTCTGGATCGTGTGCGGCGCAGCTCTGGCGCTTGGTCTGGTATGCTGCGCGATTGCATTTGGAATGGGGGTTACAACAGGTATGATACATGACCGTTTCCCGTACGGGATCGGATGGCATAACGACGAATGGGAGAGCAGCAAGGAGGATTCCGGGCGGACCGCAGAGAATATCCATAAGACTTTTGACAAAGTGACAGAGATCGATATGGAGATCTTTGCCGGGCAAGTAAGGTTCCAGGAAGGAGAAGGCAGCGAGATCCGGGTGGATACGGATAACTTAAGCCAGAAGTTAGGATTTCGGTGTTATCAGGAAGGCAGTGAGCTTAAGCTTACCAGCAAGAAGAAAATATACGGCGTGAATAATGTAGGCAGAGGGAGGATCACGGTTACGCTCCCCAGGGAGATGACATTCAAGGAAGTATCCTTAAATCTGGGTGCAGGAACGCTGTATATCGACAACATCTACACGAAGGACCTGGAGGTAGGAGTGGGAGCCGGAGAAGCGATCGTAGAAGGTTTCCAGGCAGACGAAGCAGAGTTTAACTGCGGCGCAGGGTCGATCGCGGCCAGAGGAGACATAAGAAGTCAGGCGGATCTGAAGTGCGGAGTGGGAAGTATCACGTATACCGCGTCTGGTCAGGAGGAAGAATACAACTATGATATCGAGTGCGGTATCGGGGAGATCATCTGCGGAGACAACAGTTATTCAGGACTTGGAAGAGAACAGAGCATTGACAACGGCGCAGCTAAGGAGATCAAGATTGAAGGCGGCGTAGGTTCTGTGATCATAGGATTTGAGTAGAAGACAGATGCAAGGCATCTTTTGGAAAGGAGACATTATGGAACCAAGGAAATTATATCGTTCAAGAGAAAACCGTATGATCTGCGGAGTATGCGGAGGCATAGCAGAATATTTTAACGTAGACGCGACATTGATCAGGCTGGTGCTGGCGATCTTCGGCTTCACAGGAACAGGGATCTTCGTTTATATCGTTGCGGCCATCATCATCCCGGACGCGCCGGACAGATATTAGATTAAGATGTATATTCCCCTTCACTCCTGTTAATACTTAGTGAAAGAACCGTATATGGGATATCGCCCTGCGGTTCTAAAAGAGTGAAAGGGGAATATCCATGGCAGGTAAAAAGAATAAGCCGATACGGCTTGACGAGCTGACACAGGAAGAGAAATTAAAATACGAGATTGCTGAAGAATTAGGCCTTCTTGACAAGGTGATGGAGGAAGGATGGAGATCCCTCTCTTCAAAGGAAACCGGGAGGATCGGAGGGCTGATGACGAAGAAGAAGAAAGCACTGAGTCAATGTCCGGATGCACATTAAAAGTAACGAAATTATTACGAATATTAATTAGTATGAACATTTAACGATAAAGGTTGAAAAGAAAAGGTCCATTTGCTATAATCGAAAAACTGGTAATAATCATTATACAGGTGAGGATATGAACAGTAAGATTAGCGTTTTGGATATTGATATAGATAATTGTTCAGCAAAAGAAGCTATGAAGAAGACCATGGAATACATGGGAACGGAACCGGTGAACATCGTAGAGATGGCAACGGTGGGAGGGCTGATGCAGATGGACAGTATGCAGCAGCTCAAGGAAGATATATGCAGATTTGATCTGATCCTGGCGGGAGATAAGACGATCCTGGAAGCAGCGGATATTACGGACAGGAAGCATCTTCAGGAGACGGAGAGCCGTGTATTTCTGAAGATGTTTATGAGATATCTGCATAAGAACCACAAGAGGATCTACCTTCTGGTGGAATCCGAGGCGGAGGGTCAGGCGATCTATGATTATCTGCAGAGGAATTATTACGGCCTGCAGGTCGTGGGGCTTGCGAAGGTGTCTGCCTGCAACAGGTCGGACGATATGCTGGTGAATGATATCAACGGCGGAGAAGTAGATTGTATCCTTGCGGCGCTTGCATCCCCGCTGCAGGAGGAATTTATTGTAAAGAATAAGAGCTTGCTGGATGCAAGGCTGTGGCTCGGCGTTGGCAAGGAGAACATACCGGTGGGGAAGAACGGCGCGGGTCAGGGCAGGATCGCTCAGTTTTTTGTCAGGCATATCTTTAAAAAGGAGATGGAGAAAAGCAAGCGCAGATGATTTTTCGTCACTATGTACATGGCTGCAAATCAAAAGAATTTCTTAAAAATTGAGGAAATCAACAAAAAAGTGTGATTTCCTCTTTATTTTTTTGTCTATATATATTAATATAGTGTCTAGCGGTATGCATTTTGACCAGACAGTCCCTTTTTTTGTTGTGAATTATGCATATTGAAATGAGGGGAGGATATAGAATATGATATCTAATCAAATACTTCAGAATACGATTGAAGGCTTGAAAGGAATTACACGGATCGATTTCTGTGTTATGGATACAGATGGAAAGTCTCTTGCGAGTACATTTTCAGAGCAAGAGAATTATGAAGAAGAGGTGGTCTCATTCGTTGAATCCCCGGCTGACAGCCAGGTGGTGCAGGGATATCAGTTCTTTAAGATATTTGACGAGCACCAGTTGGAATATGTCCTTCTTGCCAATGGGGGCAGCGATGACGTATATATGGTAGGGAAGATCGCGGCGTTTCAGATCCAGAATCTTCTGATCGCTTATAAAGAGAGATTTGACAAGGATAATTTTATTAAGAATCTGCTGCTTGACAACCTTCTTTTGGTAGATATCTATAACCGTGCCAAGAAATTACATATTGACACAGAAGTGAGACGTATTATATTTATTATTGAGACAAAGCACGAGAAGGACAGCAATGCTCTGGATAACGTGCGCAATCTTCTGGGCAACCGCGCTAAGGATTTTGTGACGGCAGTCGATGAGAAGAATATTATCATAGTGAAGGAATTAGAGCCAAGCGACGGTCATGCGGAACTGGAGCGGACGGCCCAGAGCATCTATACTTTGCTTGTGGAGGACGGAGAGGAGGATGTCCTGATCGCATACGGAACGATCGTCAACGATATCAAGGAAGTATCTAAGTCCTACAAGGAAGCGAAGCTTGCATTGGATGTGGGTAAGATCTTCTTTGGAGACCGGAATGTGATCGCATACAGCGCGCTTGGCATCGGACGTCTGATCTACCAGCTTCCGATCCCGCTGTGCAAGATGTTTATCCGTGAGATCTTCGAGGGCAAATCGCCGGATGATTTCGATGAAGAGACCCTGACTACGATCAACAAGTTCTTCGAGAATAATCTGAATGTATCAGAGACATCAAGACAGTTATATATTCATCGCAACACGTTGGTATATCGGCTGGATAAGCTGCAGAAGAGTACCGGTCTGGATCTTCGGGTGTTTGAGGATGCCATTACTTTTAAGATCGCGCTTATGGTCGTGAAGTACATGAAGTATATGGAATCAATGGAGTATTAATGTATTCTCAGAGTCTTTCGGGAGTACAGAGTAATAAGCAGGAGGAAAGTATGATCGAATTAAAAGAAGTGACAAAAGAATACTCAAAAGGGATCGCCGCGTTAAACGGCGTGAATCTCAAGGTCGAGCAGGGTGAATTTGTATTCATCGTGGGCGACAGCGGATCGGGTAAGTCTACATTGATCCATCTTATTATGAAAGAGCTTGCGCCTACATCGGGGACCATTATTGTGAACGGTCAGAATTTGAACCGGATGAAGCGGCGTAAGATTCCTATGTACAGGAGAGGGATCGGAGTCGTGTTCCAGGATTTCCGTCTGCTTAAGGACCGGAATATCTATGATAATATAGCGTTTGCGCAGCGTGTTACAGAGACGCCTACCAGGATCATCAAGAAGAAGGTTCCTGCGGCGCTGTCGCTTGTGGGACTGGCTCAGAAGTATAAATCATTTCCGAAGGAATTATCAGGCGGTGAGCAGCAGAGAGTCGCTATTGCCAGGGCTATTGTGAATGAGCCTGCGATCCTGCTTGCGGATGAGCCGACAGGTAATCTGGACCCGACGAATTCATGGGAGATTATGAAGCTATTGGAGGAGGCGAACGACAGAGGAACGACCGTACTGGTTGTTACGCATAACCAGGAGATTGTAAATGCGATGAAGAAGCGGGTCGTTACGATGAAGAAGGGTGTAATCGTAAGCGACGAGAAAAAAGGTGGGTATAAAAATGAGAATTAGTACATTCGGATATTCGATGAAACAAGGGGTTAAGAACATAGGAAGAAATAAAATGTTCTCCATTGCGTCTATTGCGACGATGGCGGCGTGTATCTTCCTGTTTGGCTTGTTCTACTCCATTGTAGTGAACTTTAATTACATTGTTGAAAAAGCAGAAGAAGGCGTGGCGGTAACCGTGCTTTTTGATGAAGGAACGACACAGGCCGCGAAGGATAAGATCGGCGAACAGTTAGAGAATGCGGAAGGCGTTCTTGAAGTGAAGTATGTCAGCGCAGAGGTGGCATGGGAGCGGTTCAAGGACGATTATTTCGGAGAGGCCGGGGATCTTGCGGATGGATTCAAGACAGATAATCCGCTGGGCAACTCAGACAACTATGAAGTGTATCTGTCGGATGTCTCCAAGCAGAAGGACATTGTGGAATTCGCAAAAGGCCTTCCCGGAGTGCGGAAGGTTAACCGTTCAGACGTCGTCGCCAAGACGCTGACCAGTGTGAATAAGCTGGTAGGGTATGTGTCGGTCACGATCATTGCGATCCTGCTTGCCGTATCCGTATTCCTTATAAGCAATACGGTAACTATGGGTATCACGGTCAGGCGCGAAGAGATTGCGATCATGAAGTACATAGGAGCGAAGGACGGCTTCGTTCGTGCGCCTTTCGTGATAGAAGGTCTGATGATCGGTGTGATCGGGGCGCTGATACCGCTTGCGATGCTGTATTTTATGTATGATAAGGCAGTTTCTTATATAATGACCAAGTTCAGCCTTTTGAACAATATCATAGATTTCCTTCCGGTGTTTGACGTTTATAAGACGCTTCTTCCGGTGGGGATAGCGCTTGGAGTAGGAATTGGTTTTATAGGAAGTTTCTTCACGATTCGTAAGCATCTGAAGGTATAGGACGCGGTTATTTGCGGGCAGATTGGTTATAAATAATATGGAGGGGACATATGATATTAAGAAGGAAAGCAGTAAGTCTGCTTCTGATACTGGTGCTGTGCCTTGGCACGGCTATGCGGGCGGATGCTTCGGAGATCAGTGAAACCGAGAAAGAGGCGGAAGAGTTAGAGCAAAAGAAGCAGGCCGCGGAAGAAGAAAAGAATGCTCTGGAGGAGCAGCTGAATGCCATCGTAAGCGAGATGGAAGAGACGAAGGCTAAGATCGAAGAGAAGGAAAACCAGATCAGCGCGAAGGAAGATGAGCTGATCCAGGCGCGGGTCGATGAGAACGATCAGTACGAAAGCATGAAAAAGAGGATCAAATACATGTATGAGAACGGGAACACACAGTTTATAGAGATACTGTGCGAGTCCAAGAGCATCGGTGAATTCCTCAACAATGCCGAGTACATTACAACGATCTCTGAATATGACAGGGATATGCTGGTTGAGTTTCAGCGGATCGTCAAAGATGTGGAAGAGCAGGAAGCGGCTCTGAAGCGGGAATACGAAGAGTTAGAAGTCATGCAGAACGATCTGATCGCGAAACAGAGCGAGCTGAATGATCTTATGGAAGACAAGGAAGAGGAGATTCATCAGATCAGTGATGATATCGGTGCGACTCAGGAGAAGCTTAAGAAGTTAAAAGAAGCAGCGGCGGAAGCCAAGCGTAAGCAGGAGGAAGCAGCAGCGGCAGCGGCAGCGGCGCGCAAGGCCGCTTCAAGCGGCGGCGGCTCGGCGGGAGCGCCTGTAGTGTCAGGCAACGGAACATTTACACATCCTTGTCCGGGATACACGTATATCTCCAGTGAGTTTGGATGGCGCGCACAGCCGATTCCGGGAGCAAGCACCAACCATAAGGGGATGGACTTTGCGGCCGGAACAGGGACTCCGATCTATGCGGCGGCATCCGGGACGGTCACTTCCGCAAGTTATAGCGGCAACGCGGGTAACCTGATCGTAATCAACCACGGTAATGGCCTGCAGACATATTACATGCACTGTAATTCGATGTATGTCAGCGCGGGACAGACAGTAAGCAAGGGGCAGAATATCGGCTCGGTAGGTTCAACAGGTAATTCATCCGGTCCGCATCTGCATTTCCAGGTTATGCTTAACGGGACGCCGACGAATCCGCGTAATTATCTGTAGATCAGATTCCCGCAGGTATTGCGCTGCATATTACAGCGTGCGAAGAAAAGATGTGTGAAGGTAGAGGTCGAATGAAGGATAAGAAAAGTTTTTTACAGGGGGCGCTTTGCGGCGCCCTCGCTATATTGCTGATAGCAGGATTGGTATCCTGCGGATTGCGTGCGGGCAGCCTTGGCGTAAGTTCAGGGAATCGCTCCCAAGATACGGATAAGAAGATGTCGGTATTGAAGGGGCTGATCGATGAGAATTATCTTGGCGAAGTAGATACAGAGAAGCTTGAGGAAGGAATCTACAAGGGATTCATAAGCGGGCTTTCAGATCCGTATTCTGTCTATTATGACGAGGAAGAGACAAGGATGCTGCTGGAAACCACAGAAGGGGAATATGACGGGATCGGCGCTGTGCTGAGCCAGGATATCAAGACGGGTATCGTGACGCTGGTGCAGATCTACGACGGTTCGCCTGCCATGGAAGCCGGGCTTAAGGACAATGATATATTGTATAAGGTTGAGGACCTGGAGGTAACAGGGAAGGATCTGACTGAGGTCGTATCCCATATCAAGGGAAAGAAGGGAACACAGGTTCATCTGACGGTATACCGCGGGGACGACCGGGAAGAGATCACGGTGACGGCTGTCAGGAATACGATCGAGGCGCAGACGATCAAGTACGAGATGCTGGAAGATCAGATCGGCTATGTGTCTGTCACTGAGTTTGACCTGGTGACGTATAATCAATACGAGCAGGCTTTGGAGGATCTTAAGAGCAAGGGCATGAAAGGACTGGTCGTTGATCTGAGAAATAATCCGGGAGGAAACTTAAGCACGGTCTGCGAGATGCTGGACCTTATGCTGCCGGAGGGACTGATCGTCTATACGGAGGATAAGAATGGGAACAGACAGGAGACAAAATCCGACGCCGAGCGGCAGTTTGAACTTCCGCTGACGGTGCTGATGAACGGCAACAGCGCCAGCGCATCGGAGATCTATGCGGGAGCGATCCAGGATTACGGAGTTGGTACGATCGTGGGAACACAGTCCTATGGAAAGGGAGTCGTGCAGCAGATCTTCGATCTGAGGGACGGAACCTGTGTGAAGCTTACGATTGCCGAATATTTCACACCGGAGGGAAGGAATATCAACGGGAAGGGCATCACACCGGATGTTGAGGTTGAGTACGAAGAGAACGAGGAAGACCCGGAGGCAGATAATCAGCTTGACAGGGCTGTGGAAGTGCTGAAGGAGAAGATCGGTTAAGGTAACAGGGCAGCCTGCCTGAACTGTTAACGGTTAATATGAATTGATTCAGAAGGGAATGCATTAGGCATTCCCTTTTTGCATTCTGTATGATAAAATATAGTGACACGGGCATTATAAGGCTATGCGTTGCACGGAGCGATCCGTGTATCATAAACTGGAAGCAGAAAGGATGGGGTATATATGACAATTCTGATTCAGAACGGACATGTAGTGGATCCGCTTACCAGAAGAGACGGGATATATGATGTGTACATTGAGGGAGATACGGTCTGCGAGGTGGCGGAGCATATTGACAGGCAGGCAGAGAGGGTGATCGATGCGAAGCATTGTTATGTGCTTCCGGGATTGATCGACCTTCACGTACACTTGCGTGATCCGGGCCTTGAATACAAGGAGACTCTTGAGACTGGGGGAAGAGCGGCGGTGAAGGGCGGAGTGACGACGGTGTGCGCCATGCCGAACACGAAGCCGGTCACGGATGACAAGGAGAAGGTTCGGAGGGTTCACGAGCGTGCGAAGGAGGAATCCCTGACCCATGTGATTCAGCTTGGGGCTGTCACGAAGGGGCAGGAAGGAAAGGAACTGGCAGACATCCGGGGAATGGCTGAGGCGGGCTGTCATGCGGTCAGTGAGGACGGCAAGTCTGTCATGAACGCTTCGCTGTACAGGCAGGGGATGAAGCTTGCGAAGGAATGTCAGATAGCGGTGTTTGCCCATTGCGAGGATCAGACGATGGTGGAGCGCGGGGTCATGAATGCAGACGGGAACGCCGAACGTCTGGGACTGAGGGGAATCACGAATTCCGTGGAGGACGTGATCGTGGCAAGGGATATCCTGCTTGCCAAGGAGACAGGGGTCAGGCTGCATCTGTGCCACTGTTCCACTGCGGACAGTGTGAAGATGGTGAAGCTGGCCAAGGAAGAAGGGCTGCCGGTGACAGGGGAAGTGTGTCCGCATCATTTTATCTTAAGCTCTGATGACATCAAAGAGGACGACGGCAATTATAAGATGAATCCGCCGCTTCGGAGCAGAGCGGATGTGGAGGCGCTGCGCCGGGGATTGAAGGACGGAGTGATGGATGTGATCTCAACGGATCACGCGCCGCATTCCAGCGAAGAGAAGAACCGGTCTATGAAGGATGCCGCGTTTGGGATCGTAGGACTTGAGACTTCTGCCGCGCTGACGTACACTTCTCTTGTGAAGACAGGAGTCCTGACCATGATGGATATGGCGGAGAAGATGAGTTATAATCCCGCGGGGATCCTTGGGCTTAAGGACAGAGGAAGCATATCAGAGGGGAAGATCGCAGACATTATGATCTTCGATCCTGAGAAAACCTATAGGATCGATAAGAATACGTTTGTATCGAAGGGGAAGAATACGCCGTTCGACGGATACGAAGTTACCGGGGAGACGGCATTTACCCTGGTGGACGGCAAGGTTGTATATGAGAGATAAACGACAGCACAGCAGCTTGTCTGAACTGTTACACGACAGCAGAAAGGGAGGAAGAAGCAGATGATCAATCAGTTGACAGCGAATATTAAGAAGACAGGGGCGCCCATCGTCGTAGGGCTTGATCCGATGTTGGATTATGTCCCGGAGCATATACGCGGGAAAGCGTTTGAAGAGTATGGAGAGACCTTAGAAGGGGCAGCGGAGGCGATCTGGCAGTTTAATAAGGAGATCGTGGATCATACCTTCGACCTGATCCCTGCAGTCAAGCCGCAGATCGCCATGTATGAGCAGTTCGGCATACCGGGGCTTGCGGCGTTCAAGAAGACGGTGGATTACTGTAAGGAGAAGGGACTGGTCGTGATCGGAGACGTGAAGAGAGGAGACATCGGTTCTACCTCGGCGGCATATGCGGCAGGGCACCTGGGACATGTTCAGGTGGGAAGCAAGTCTTATGCGCCCTTTGACGAGGATTTTGTGACGGTGAACCCATACCTTGGCTCTGACGGAGTGAACCCGTTCCTTAAGGTATGTAAGGAGGAGAAGAAGGGGATATTTGTCCTGGTCAAGACCTCGAATCCTTCCAGCGGAGAATTCCAGGATCGGCTGGTGGATGGCAAGCCTTTGTACGAACTGGTCGGAGAGAAGGTGGCTGCCTGGGGAGAAGAACTTATGGGCGAGGACTACAGCTACGTGGGAGCGGTTGTGGGAGCTACCTACCCCGAGATGGGGAAGATCTTAAGGAGGATCATGCCCAAGGCATATATCCTGGTGCCGGGATACGGCGCGCAGGGCGGGAAGGGCAAGGATCTGGTGCATTTCTTCAATGAAGACGGGCTTGGTGCCATCGTGAATTCTTCCCGGGGAATCATTGCCGCATACAAACAGGAGAAGTATGCAAAATACGGTGAGAAAGCGTTCGCGGAGGCATCACGGGCAGCAGTGGAAGATATGGCCGGGGATATACGCGGTGCATTGGGATAACAGAGAAGCTAGGAGCAAAAATGATATGGCAGAGAGAAAGAAAGAAACAGCGGTTGTGATATCGCAGGAGCAGCTTGCGGACGGAATCTTCAGTATGTGGATCAAAACGCAGGCATCCGGGACGGCCAGGCCGGGGCAGTTTATGTCTGTGTACACAAATGATGCGGGCAAATTGCTTCCAAGGCCGATTAGTATCTGTGAGATCGACAGTAAGAAGGAGGCTCTTCGGCTGGTATATCGTGTGACAGGTAAGGGGACGGGCACGGAGCAGTTCGCGGGGCTTGGCGCGGGCGATCCGGTCCCGGTGATCGGGCCGCTTGGCAATGGTTTCCCCACAGAGAAGGCAGAGGGGAAGAAGGTTTTTTTGATCGGCGGCGGAATCGGCGTGCCTCCGATCCTGGAGCTTGCGAAGGGGCTTGCGTGCAAGAAGAAGCAGATCGTGGCCGGCTATCGCGATGCGCATACATTTTTAAAAGAAGAATTTGAAAGGAACGGTGAACTGTATATTTCTACGGAAGACGGCAGCGTTGGGACGAAGGGGAATGTACTGGACGCCATCCGTGAGCATTCGCTTGATGCGGACATCATCTATGCCTGCGGGCCTACGCCTATGCTGCGGGCAATCAAGGAATATGCCGAAGAAAATAACATTGTATGCTATATATCTCTGGAGGAGAGGATGGCATGCGGGATCGGGGCTTGCCTTGGATGCGTCTGTCAGACTAAGGAGCGGGACAGCCACAGCAATGTGCATAACAGGCGGATCTGTAAGGACGGACCGGTATTTCTGGCAACGGAGGTGGAGATCTGATGAATATGAAGGTAACTATTGCGGGAGTGGAATGGAAGAACCCGGTGACCGTGGCGTCCGGGACATTTGGTTCCGGCGCGGAATTTGCGGAGTTCGCAGATCTGAATAAGCTTGGAGCGGTCACAACGAAGGGGGTTGCCAACGTTCCGTGGCCGGGCAATCCGACTCCAAGGGTCGCGGAAGTCTACGGAGGTATGATGAACGCGATCGGACTGCAGAATCCGGGGATCGATCTGTTCTGCGAGAGGGATATTCCTTTTTTAAGGCAGTATGATACGAAGATCATTGTAAATGTATGCGGGAGATCTACGGAGGATTACTGCGAGGTGGCGGAGCGGCTTGCAGGCGAGGATGTGGATATGCTGGAGATCAATATCTCCTGTCCCAATGTCAAGGAGGGGGGCATTGCCTTCGGGCAGAACCCCAGGGCGGCGGAGGATATTACAAGAGCGGTAAAAAGGTATGCGAAACAGCCTGTGATCATGAAGCTCAGCCCCAATGTGACGGATATTGCCGAGATGGCGAAGGCAGTAGAGGCAGGAGGTGCGGACGCGGTATCTCTGATCAACACGCTGACGGGAATGAAGATCGACATCCATCGGAGGACTTTTGCACTGGCGAACCAGACGGGAGGAGTTTCAGGTCCGGCTATTCATCCGATCGCCGTGCGCATGGTGTATCAGGCGGCTTTGGCTGTGAAGGTTCCGATCATTGGCATGGGAGGCATTGCAAGCGCAGAGGATGCGATCGAGATGATGCTTGCCGGAGCCAGCGCGGTGTCGGTGGGAACGGCGAATTTCCATAATCCGGCGGTGACGATGGAGATTGTGTCGGGAATAGAAGAATATCTAAGGCAGAATCGAATAGAAGACGTCCGGGAATTGATCGGCGCGGTGCGCCCGTAGTTCTTCCGGCGGGTGAATTGAAAATAACCAGGAGTTATGTTAGAATTGAGAAGAATGCAGATTAGGGAGGGTTATAGAATATGGAGCGGTATAAGCAGGAATTTATCGAATTTATGGTAGAATCCGACGTCTTGAAATTCGGAGAATTTACATTGAAGAGCGGAAGAAAATCGCCGTTCTTCATGAATGCCGGGGCCTATGTGACGGGTACCCAGCTTCGGAGGCTCGGAGAGTATTATGCAAAAGCGATCCATGATAATTACGGGCTTGATTTTGACGTGTTATTTGGACCGGCCTATAAGGGAATCCCCCTTAGCGTTGCGGCTGCGATGGCGATCAGCGAATTATACGGGAAGGACGTCAGGTATTGCTCTAACCGTAAGGAAGCGAAGGATCACGGGGATACGGGAATCCTTCTGGGAAGTAAGCTGAAGGACGGCGATAAAGTAGTGATCATAGAGGATGTGACCACTTCGGGCAAATCCATCGAAGAGACATTTCCGATCATCAAGGCCCAGGCAGACGTGGAAGTGAAGGGGCTCATGGTATCGCTGAACCGGATGGAGGTCGGCAAAGGCGGCAGGAAGAGCGCGTTAGACGAGATCCGGGATCTGTATGGATTTGAGGCGAGCGCGATCGTAACTATGGACGAGGTGGTAGAATATCTCTATAACAGAGAGTGTCAGGGAAGAATTATTATTGATGATACATTAAAAGCTGCAATTGACGCATATTATAAACAGTACGGAGTACAGGGGGAAGATTAATTATGAATGAAAAGATCTACAAGGCGATGAACTTCGCCGGTATTGCGAGTATTGCGGTAGGTATTGTAGTAACGATAGTGGGAATTGCGGCCGGCATCATTACCATTGTAAGCGGAGCGCGTCTGCTCAAATGGAAAAAAGGACTTACGTTTTAGAAAGGATGCCTGTTGTTTGAATTTGAAGGGATATAAGAGAATCCGGTTTTTAGGAAAGATATTATTTGTATTATATATTGCGTTTATCATATATTTTCTATTATTTTCTGACTGGTATGGGCGGACTGGGGAGATGGAGGAATACCATTATAACCTTGTGCTTTTCAGGGAGATCAAGCGGTTCTGGAACTATCGGGATCAGGTCGGCATGTTTGCCATGTTTACGAATCTGTTTGGAAATGTGATCATCTTCATGCCGTTTGGTTTCTTTATGCCGATGGCGAGCCGCCGCAGAAGCTTTTTTTCGACTGTATTCTACAGCTTCGGTCTCAGTCTTTGTGTGGAGACATTTCAGTTGATCACGAAGGTGGGCAGCTTCGATGTTGATGATCTGCTGCTGAACACCATAGGAGGGCTTGCGGGTTATGTTATATTTGTGATCTGTGCCGCAATAAGGAGAAGATATGTTAATAGGGAGAAAGATCGTAACAGAAGAGGATAGGGCAAAAGCGCTGGCGAAGGCCAGGGAGAAGCAGAGGAAGAGAATCACGAAGTATGGTCAGGCGAAGCCCCGCCATGCGAGGAAGGGGATCTATTCCTGCGGTTACGCTTTTGTGGTTCTTCTTCTGTTGTTTTTAATGGTGTCTATTTCTTTCCGTGAAAAGGGAGAGGTCGGCATGGTCATAGGTTTTGTAGGCCTGGGTACCATAGCGCTGACCGGGATCGGGATGTGGCTTGGCTTCCGCGGCCTTAAGGAGAGAGAGAGAAACTACATAACATGCAAGATGGGAATCGGCATCAATATGGCCGTATTCCTTGGACTTGCAGTAATATTTATCAGGGGGCTTGTGAGATGATAGAAGAGAGATATGAATTGGCGGCAGGACGTATCAGGGAGATGAGGACAGAAGAGACCGTGAGGTCCCCTTTTCGGGAGTATTTCCGTGAGATGGCCGGGTTCGTCGGTATGCTTGATGAAGTCAGGACGAAGATCGCGGACGGGACGTATCAGGAGCAGGGGATTCAGAAGCTTGCAGAATGGAATAGGAGACTGTATCAGGATATTCTGCCGGACGCGTATGAGACCAGCTATGCCAATCCGTCTTATGCGGTACAGGAGTTGGGAGAAGGATATGGACAGATCCTAAGCTTCCTGTATACGGAGCTTCGCGGGGCTGTCGCGTATGTATTTGAACGGGAGACGGAATATCTGGATATTCTGTATGAACTGTTGATCGAGATCTATAATCTGTTCGAGGAGGAGACGCCGAAGGACGAGAAGCTCGAACAGATCAGGGATCATATCTACTGGTATGCCAGCGATTACTGCGATGTATTTGCGGCGGACAGGATCCGTGAACAGATCGATCCAGAGAAATCGTTTGCCGCGGATATCATTATGAACAGTGATCTTAAGGATCTTAGATATCTGTACCGGTTCGGCGAGTATATCAGTGAGAATGAGCTTCGGACGGCGCGTCATCTTGACGGGCTTTCGGAAGATGTGATCCAGAAGATGGCAGACGTCTACACGGAAGGATATCGTGAGGGATTCGTCAAGGCGGGTAAGGACTTGTCGAAGAAGGGAGTCGTTGAGATCCGCTACGTGCTTGGATTCGAACGGGTGATCCGCAGGGCAATAGAGAATTTTGCGAAGATGGGGCTTAAGCCTGTTGTGAACCGTTCTGCGGTCAGTGTACTGACCAAGCGTGAGCATCTGAAGAACGGTTATTACGGGGCGATCGCCAATAAGCAGTTTGATTATGACCACCGCAGCGATCAGGCGCTTTTCCTGGACAAGAAGTTTGTGGAGCGCAAGCTTGAAGTGATCCAGACCACATACGAGCATAACAGGGAGCAGGCAGGAAAGGTGGCGGGGCCGGCATGTATTGATATGTTCGGCGAGGAGCCGTTTACCCCTGTGCAGAAGGAGGAAGTGATCCGGCTGACGAAGAAGCAGGAAGAGCTGCAGCTTCAGTTCTACAGCCGGCAGAGCCAGATCATCAACCAGTATATCAGAGGGGATGAGAGGAGCTTTACGATCGTTGCCTATCCGGTGCCGGAGATCGGGGAGCGGTATGAGGAGATCTTCGATGATATCATCCGTATCAATACTCTGGACGCGAAGACCTATGAGCGGGTGCAGCAGGCGTTGATCGATGCGCTGGATCAGGGAGAATATGTCCATATTCTGGGCGGATGCGGCAACCGAACAGATCTTAAGGTTCATCTGCATGAGCTTAAGGATCCAAAGAAAGAGACGGTATTCGAGAATTGTACGGCGGACGTGAATATCCCTGTCGGGGAAGTATTCACCTCACCGGTGCTGGAAGGAACGGAAGGTACGCTGCATGTAAGCAAGGTCTACCTGAACGAACTGCAGTACAGGGATCTTGAGATCACCTTTGCCGATGGGATGATCACGGATTATAACTGCGGGAACTTCGAGAAAGAGACGGAGAATAAGGAGTACATCTTCGACAATATCCTTCATAAGCATCCGTCGCTTCCTTTGGGAGAATTTGCCATTGGGACGAATACTGCCGCTTACGTCGCGGCGAAGAAGTACGGGATCGAGGAGAAGATGCCGATACTGATCGCTGAGAAGATGGGGCCGCACTTTGCAGTAGGAGATACCTGCTATAGCTGGAGCGAGGACGTCAGGGTGTATAATCCTGACGGCAAGGAGATCATTGCCAAGGATAACGCGGTGTCCGTCCTGCGGAAGGAAGACGTGTCGAAGGCGTATTATCAGTGCCATACAGATATCACGATCCCGTATGAAGAATTGAAGCGTATTGCGGTGATCACGAAGGAAGGCCGGGAGATCGTTCTTCTGTCAGACGGCAGATTCGTGCTGCCCGGGACGGAGATTCTCAATGAACCATTGAAAAATGAAGGTAAATAGAGTAGGATAAGACTATACACAGAAGAAAGGATGAGTAAGGTATGCCAAGAGTAGGAATTGTGATGGGCAGCGACTCTGATCTGAAGGTTATGAGCAAAGCTGCGGCGATGTTGGAGAAGTTAGGAATTGATTATGAGATGACGATCATCTCAGCTCACCGTGAGCCGGATGTTTTCTTTGAATGGGCGAAAGCCGCAGAGGGGAAGGGTATCAAGGTGATCATTGCAGGCGCCGGAATGGCGGCGCATCTGCCGGGTATGTGTGCGGCGCTGTTTCCGATGCCGGTCATCGGAGTGCCGATGTCGGGCAAGAATCTGGCAGGCGAAGACGCTCTGTTCTCCATCGTTCAGATGCCGCCGGGGATCCCGGTTGCTACGGTCGCCATTGACGGCGGCATGAATGCGGCGATCCTGGCAGGGAAGATTCTTGCGGTGTCAGATGATGTTCTGCTGAGTAAGCTGAAGGATTATTCCAGAGAGATGAAGGAGACTGTGCAGGGTAAGGCGGCGAAGCTTGATGAGATCGGATACGAGGCGTATCTGGCGCAGTAATTCTGAACAATGAATACATTTTAATGAGGAGAGGTAGAGCATATGGATTATAAGAAAGCCGGAGTTGATATCGAAGCCGGATACAAATCAGTAGAATTGATGAAGAAGCATGTGAAGGAAACGATGCGTCCGGAAGTGCTGGGCGGTCTTGGCGGATTCGCGGGTGCGTTTGATCTAAGCGGGATCAAGAAGATGGACGAGCCGGTTCTTCTGTCCGGGACAGACGGATGCGGAACCAAGGTGAAGCTTGCTTTCCTTATGGATAAGCATGATACGATCGGTATTGATGCGGTTGCCATGTGTGTCAACGATATCGCCTGCTCAGGGGGCGAGCCGTTATTTTTCCTGGATTATATCGCATGCGGCAAGAACTATCCCGAGAAGATCGCGTCTATCGTAAGCGGTGTGGCAGAGGGCTGCAAGCAGTCAGGCTGCGCGTTGGTAGGCGGAGAGACCGCGGAGCATCCGGGGCTTATGCCGGAGGATGAGTATGACCTTGCGGGATTCGCTGTCGGAGCGGCGGATAAGAAGGATATCATCAGCGGTGAGAATATTAAGCCGGGCGACGTGCTGATCGGTATGGCGTCAAGCGGCGTCCACAGCAATGGTTTCTCACTTGTGCGCAAGGTATTCGAGATGACAAAGGAGTCGTTGGATACATATTATGACGAACTGGGCAAGACCTTGGGAGAGGCGCTGATCATGCCGACGAAGATCTATGTGAAGGCTCTCAAAAGCGTGAAAGACAGCGGTGTGACGGTTAAGGGCTGCAGCCACATTACCGGCGGAGGCTTCTATGAGAATATTCCGAGAATGCTGCCAGACGGAGTGAAGGCGGTTATTGAGAAGGATAGCTATAAGGTTCCTGCAATCTTCGGACTTCTTGCTGAGAAGGGAGATATTGCGGAAGAGATGATGTATAATACATTCAATATGGGGCTTGGAATGGTTATTGCGGTTGATCCGGCCGACGCGGATAAGACGCTTAAGGCCATCGAAGCGGCAGGCGAGCAGCCTTATGTGGTAGGGCGTGTGGAAGCAGGGGAAAAAGGAGTTGCATTATGCTAAATGTAGTGGTGCTTGTATCCGGCGGCGGAACGAATCTGCAGGCGATTATTGACGGAGTAGAGTCCGGCAGCATCACCAATACCAGGATCATTGGCGTGATCAGCAACAACCGGAATGCCTATGCCCTGAAAAGAGCCGGGGATCATGGAATCGCCGGCCGGTGTATCTCGCCGAAGGATTATGTGTCCAGAGAAGAGTTTAATGAGAAGTTTCTTGAGGCAATTGATGAATGGAAGCCGGATCTGATCGTGCTTGCCGGATTCCTTGTTGTGATTCCTCCAGCTATGATCGGGAAGTACAGGAACCGGATCATTAATATCCATCCTTCTCTGATCCCGTCATTCTGCGGGACAGGCTTCTATGGACTTAAGGTCCATGAGGCTGCTCTTTCGCGCGGAGTCAAGGTTGTGGGCGCGACCGTACATTTTGTAGACGAGGGGACAGATACGGGCCCGATCATCCTGCAGAAATCCGTAGAAGTAGAGACGGAAGATACACCGGAGATTCTGCAGAGGCGCGTGATGGAGCAGGCGGAGTGGAAGATACTGCCCCAGGCTATTGATCTGATCGCGAATGGAAGAGTGACGGTCCGGGACGGTAAGGCTATAGTGAGTCAGTAAGGAGAGCAGAGATGAAGCATTGGAATAAGGTATTGGTGGCGGCGGCTGTCATCTGCGGAGTAACGGGGATTGCCTGGTCTGCCAGGCTGGTTGTTTCGACGGCATACAGGTACAGTGAGGGCAGAAAATTAGTTTATGGCACTCAGGAGGACTATTGGTCAGAAAACGAATCGGACGAAGAAGATGTGTTTGACGAGGAGGAAGATGCATTTGACGAAGAGGACGGTGCAGATGAGAGCGATATTGCCGACGGTGCGGATGATGTGTCAGAAGAAGATCAGAAGGTGTTCGGTACGGCAGAGGGTAATTGCTATGCGAATGAGTGGTTCAACTTAAGGCTTGAACTTCCTGAGAGTTATATCATGCTGACTGGCGATGAATTGGGGTATGTACAGGAGTTCGGCGCTGACCAGTTTATGACGGAGGAAGGGCAGGAGAGGCTCGAAGACGCCAAGAACTACGGAACTGTGCGGTATGTGATGGGAGCTGTAGATAACAGCGGCAGCGTGACGGTGAATATAGGGATCGAGAAGGTCTTCAAGAGTATGACGATCGAACAATACCTAGATCTGATGCAGAAGGTCGTGGAGAGAGATATCACAGATAATCTGGGATTGACTTTTGAAGGGATCACGGAGGAGAAGCTGGGCGGCGAGACGTATCACTGTATCCATGAGAAGATGATGTATGATGCTTCCGTCGGGGAGATGCATATGGAACAGTATTTGCGTCTGGAAGACGGGTATGTACTTGTGATGTCTGTCGGTTATTCCGCTGACGCGGCGCCGCTTAAGGATGCGCTGGTGGCGGCGATACAGAGTTATTAAGAGGAGAATCGGTACGCAAAGATCTGCTTGCAGACCGGATAGAGAACAGGAGGTAGAATATGAAGGTATTAATTGTCGGAAGCGGCGGAAGAGAGCATGCGATCGCATATTGCGTCTCAAAGAGCGAGAAAGCAGATAAGATCTACTGTACACCCGGGAATGCGGGTATCGCCGAGTATGCCGAGTGTGCGCCGATCGGTGCGATGGAATTTGACAAGATCGTTGCGTTTGCAAAGGAAAAGGAGATAGATCTTGTGATCGTCGGTATGGACGATCCGTTGGTAGGAGGATTGGTAGACGAGCTGGAAGCGGCGGGGATCAGAACCTTCGGCCCAAGGAAGAATGCGGCGATCCTGGAAGGCTCCAAGGCGTTTTCCAAGGACCTGATGAAGAAGTATCACATTCCGACGGCGGCATACGAGAACTTTACCGATCCTGACAAGGCGCTTGCGTATCTTGAGACGGCGAAATTTCCGATCGTTCTTAAGGCTGACGGCCTTGCGCTTGGGAAGGGCGTACTGATCTGCAATACTCGTGAGGAAGCGCAGGAAGGCGTTAAGACTATAATGCTGGATAAGAAGTTCGGAGATGCGGGCAATGAGATGGTGATTGAGGAATTCATGACAGGCCGGGAGGTGTCCGTGCTCTCTTTTGTAGACGGGAATACCATCAAGACGATGACCTCCGCCCAGGACCATAAGCGTGCCGGAGACGGAGATACCGGGCTTAACACAGGCGGTATGGGAACGTTCTCGCCGAGCCCGTTCTATACGAAAGAGGTGGAAGACTTCTGCAGCAAATATATCTATCAGGCGACGGTTGACGCCATGAAGGCGGAAGGCAGGCCGTTCAAGGGTGTGATCTTCTTCGGCCTGATGCTTACTGAGGAAGGCCCCAAAGTATTGGAGTATAATGCAAGATTCGGAGATCCGGAGGCACAGGTGGTATTGCCGAGGATGAAGAATGATATCATCGAGGTCGTAGAGGCGTGCGTGGACGGCACATTAGATCAGGTGGATCTGCAGTTCGAAGACAATGCGGCTGTCTGTGTGGTCCTTGCAAGCGAGGGTTATCCGGTGGCGTATGATAAGGGACTTCCGATCAGCGGGTTGGAGGAATTCAAGAAGCATGAGGGATATTACTGCTTCCATGCCGGGACGAAGTTTGACGGGGAGCAGATCGTTACCAACGGAGGCCGTGTGCTGGGAGTTACGGCGAAGGGGAAGGACCTTAAGGAAGCCAGGGCTAATGCATATGCGGCGGCAGAGTGGGTGAGGTTCGACAACAAATATATGCGCCATGATATCGGGAAAGCGATTGATGAGGCGTAAGCGCTGAATATATAGGGACTGTCTTTGGGAAGCTTATTCCCGGAGACAGTCCCTAGTACATAGTACACTAATTACCGATGCGTTTCCGGCCCTTAAGACTGTCTCAATTCTCTGGATTCAGATGTGGGCAGATCTTAATATATTCCAAGCTTGTTCAAGTATTTATCAATTTTCTTCAATCTCTTGTCAATTCCATTTACCTTGTGGCTGATCGTGTCGAGAAGTGCCTCGGCAACAAACTGCGGACCGATCAGAGAGTTAAAGAACGCGTTGCTGTCAACCGGAACGGTGATCAGGGCCGTGGCGTACTGGGCGAGAAGAGCGCTTGGCTTGTCAGTGATTACGACAATGCCGGCTCCCGCTTCCTTAGCCATCTCAGTGGTGACCCGGTCCAGGGAGGAATACCTTGGGAAGCTGAATATGATCAGACAGTCTTCCTTAGAGATATTGCACATATGATCGATCGGACTGATGGCAGCCGTGTTGGTAGAGGTTACATGCGGCAGCATATGCTTCAGATACAGGAGAAAATAGTCGCCGAGGCAGGAATCTCCGCGGGAGGCGGCAATGTATTTGCGCTTGCTGGCAATGATGATGTCTGCGGCTTCCTCAAATGCAGTCAGCGTGTTAGTGGCAAAGAGAGTCTCCAGGTTCTTAAGAGCATTTTTAAAATGCCGGTTGATATAGTCCGACGTACTGTCAAGCTTGGCCCTCTTGGCAATGCGCTGCGCAGGAACCGTAATGGAACTTGATATGCTGAGAACCTTGTCCTGATATTCCTTCCTTAATACCTTCTGAAAATCCATGAATCCGCTGAAACCCAAGGATCTGCTGAAACGTATGACGGAAGATTCACTGACGCCTAACTTCAGCGCGATCTCCGTAGAAGTCATAAAACAGGCGTCGGCCGAGTTATCTAATATATATCTTGCGATCAGCTTTTGTGTTTTGGTCAAATTGGCATTATGGATCAATTCGTTTAATTCACTCATGTATATGTTACCCCCAAAGTTTCGTATGTCTATTACCGTTTATTAAGATTTCTATTAAGATTTAATCATGAATTGAGGAATTATGCAAGAAGAAATGTCAATACAATTCGTCTGTATATGTATATTTAAAAGGTTATGTGAAAAAATTAACTTATATTGAATAATCGACTGACTTGTGTTAGTATTAATTTTATAAAAAATAAATAATATTCTTCTTTATTAATAATTGAAGAATAAAATTATTCAAAAAAACAGCAAGTCAAGCGGTCACAGTGACAGGAGGTATGAAGATGAAGGTTGGATGCGTTAAAGAAATTAAAAACAATGAGTTTCGTGTAGGGATGATACCGGACAATGTTAAAAGCTACGTGAATAGGGGACACGAAGTTTATATTGAGAAGGGAGCCGGAATCGGTTCAGGATATACAGATGCAGAGTATGAAGAGGCAGGCGCGAAGATGATCGATACGGCGAAAGAAGTGTGGGATACCGCCGAGATGATGATCAAGGTCAAAGAGCCGCTTGCGAAGGAATATCCGCTGTTCCATGAGGGATTGATCCTTTACACCTATCTCCATCTTGCGGCAGACAGGCCGCAGACTGACGCCCTGCTTAATGCGAAGGTGAAAGGGGTCGCCTATGAGACGCTGACAGACAGAAGCGGCGGACTTCCGCTCCTTGCGCCTATGAGCCAGATCGCCGGACGTCTCAGTGTTCAGGAAGGAGCTAAGTATCTGGAGAAGATCTATGGGGGAGAAGGCGTGCTTCTTGCAGGAGTTCCGGGGACGCCGAAGGCGAATGTCGTGATTCTCGGCGGCGGGTCCGTCGGAACCAATGCGTGCAAGATCGCCGTAGGAATGGGGGCTAACGTTACGATCCTGGATGTTAACCTTCAGCGGTTGGCATATCTGGATGATATCTTCGGGGCAAGAATCCAGACGTTGGCATCGAACGACGCGAATATCGAGAATTCTGTGAAAGAGGCAGACCTTGTGATCGGGTCTGTGCTGATTCCAGGGAAGGCTGCGCCGAAGCTCTTTAAGAAGAAGTATCTGAAAGAAATGAAGCCGGGCGCGGTGTTCGTGGATGTTGCTGTGGATCAGGGCGGCTGCGGAGAGACGACACATATGACCTACCATGATGATCCGATCTATATTGAAGACGGAATTGTGCATTACTGTGTGGGGAATATGCCGGGAGCGGTTCCGAGGACTTCAACGATCGCTCTTACGAATGCAACGCTTAGTTACGGCCTTCAGATCGCGGACAAGGGGCTTGAACAGGCGTGCAGGGAGAATGAAGTGATCTATTCGGCGATCAATACCTATGAGGGCAGGCTTACGTGTAAGAATGTGGCGGATAGCTTTGAGGGGTATGAATATGCGGACGTTCGGAGCATTGTGAGATGAAACTCATATAATGTTAAGCGATTTAAGCTATAGAGCAGTGGGAAACCATTGCTCTTTTGTATGTCCGTTTTTACCATGTGCATAAATAAATGTCAATTGAGGAAAAATATAACATGGAGGTTAGAATTATGCACAGTTATTTTTATGGATGGTATTTCAAATGCCAGTCTGCGTCTCAGACCTTATCGGTCATACCGGCAGTTCACAGGTCAGAACAGAAGAAATCATGCTCCGTTCAGATCATTACAGAAGATCACGCATGGAATGTTGAATATCCTGTTTCGGCATTTCAGAGGATGGGAAAGGGCATTCGGATAGAAAGGAATCGATTTGGAGAGAGGGGGATACTTCTGGCGATACACATGCCAGAGCTAAGTATTAGCGGGAAATTAAGATTCGGACCGCTGCTTCCGCTGAAATATGATATTATGGGGCCGTTTTCTGTATTGCCTTTTCTGGAATGCCGGCATAGCGTACTGAGTATGCGGCATACGGTCAACGGCAGAGTGTGTGTTAATGGGCGGGAATATTTGTTTCAGAATGCATTTGGATATTGGGAAGGGGATCAGGGCCGGTCATTTCCCAGGGAATATGCATGGACACAATGTAAGCTGCAAGAAGGTTCTCTGATGCTGGCTGTGGCTGATGTGCCGATTGCGGGGATTCGTTTTCGGGGCGTAATCGGCGTTGTGCTGTGGAAGGGCAGGGAATACCGTCTGGCGACTTATCTGGGGGCAAAAGCGCTTCAGGTACGGGATGGAAGGCTTCGGGTCGTCCAGGGGGATGTTATGCTGGAAGCAAGGCTGATCGAAGGAATGGGGAGCCGGCTAAGGGCGCCTGATAACGGAAATATGACGAGAACGATCAGGGAGAGCGCGGCTTGCCGGGCATATTACAGATGCCGGAAGGGCGGGCGCATTTTGTTTGCATTTGAGACGGACAGGGCTTCTTTTGAATATGAATTCTGAGATCTGGCAATTGTTGACACTGCAATATGGATATGATATTATCCAATTGCAGTGAGATTAATTGCAGTTCAAGAATAGGAGAGATTATTTAATAATGAAGAAAACGATCCGGGAATTATTTGTGATGACATTAGCCACGCTGATTATCGCGGCAGCAGTATTTTTCTTTCTGATTCCAAGCCATGCAGCAGTCAGTTCGGTATCAGGTCTGGCGATCGTATTGTCCAATTTTATACCGTTAACCGTATCTGCGATCACGATGATCCTGAATGTGATCTTGCTGATAGCCGGCTTCCTGCTCTGCGGGCATGAATTTGGGTTTAAGACAGTATATACGTCTATTCTGCTGCCTGTATTTATCGGAATCTTTGAGATCCTGCTGCCGAATAACGGCTCGCTTTCCGGAGATGCTGTGCTTGATGTGGCTTGCTATATCTTTACGGTAAGTATCGGTCTTAGCATTCTGTTCAATATGAATGCATCTTCTGGGGGGCTTGATATTGTGGCAAAGATATTGAACAGGTATCTGCATATGGATCTTGGCAAGGCGATGAGCGTAAGCGGTATGCTGGTAGCGTTGAGTTCAGCGTTTGTATATGATAAGAAGACGGTGGTGTTAAGCGTTCTGGGAACTTATCTGAATGGTATGGTGCTGGATCATTTCATTTTCGGGCAGAATATCAAGAGAAGAGTATGTATCATTTCTAAGGATAAGGAAAAACAGATCCGTGATTGGATCTTACATACTTTAAAAAGCGGAGCAACGATTTATCAGGCTGAGGGGGCGTATGGAGGTACGGTACAGACGGAGATCATTACCATTGTGGATAAGAATGAATATCAGAAGTTAATGCAGTATGTTATCAAGGAAGATCCTGCGGCATTTATTACGGTCTACAATGTAAGCGATATGCGTTATATACCGAAGAACAGGAAAAGTTAAAACATAAAAATAGTGAGGAGGAACGAAGGCAATGAAGATTTATATTTCTGTAGATATGGAAGGAATGGCAGGTATATGCAGTACGAGACAAGAGACGGATGATACTTTACGTTTTCGTAAGGCTTATGAGCAGCAAGTAGAATGGGTAATTGAAGGAATTCAAAAAAGCAGCTGCAACGGGGCAATCGAAGAGATTACTATCTCAGATTCACATGGTTACGGCAGGAATTTAAGCTATGATATTACTGAGATGGATGAGAGAATCACACTGATCAGCGGATCGCCGCGTCCGCACTATATGATGTGCGGATTGGATGAGAGCTATGACATTGTATTTTTGGTAGGATATCACTGCGGAATCGGAGATCCGGCCGGGAATATGGAGCATACCGTGAACGGGTTTACTTACTATAATGTAACGGTCAATGATGTTTATATGAATGAGAGTACCCTGAGTGCGGCTTATGCGGGATATTATAATGTGCCGGTGGGACTTGTGATCGGAGATACAGGATTAAAGAAGCAGCTGCATGATGATAAGATGCTCCCGCATGTGGAATATGTGACAACGAAAGAGTCGATCAGCAGAATGGCAGCAAAATATAAGGCTAAGGCACTTGTAAAAAGAGAAACGATTGAAGGTGTAAAAAAGGTGCTTGAGAAGGATGTTTCCGAGATACCAGTATACCGTATTCAGGGGCCTTACCGCCTGGAAGTAGATTTTACATATCGGCCGATGGCAGATGCTTCTGCGGGAATGCCGGGTGTGAAGCAGCAGGGCAGGAATGTGGTGATGGAACTGGAGGATTATGTGGAAGTATACGATGCGCTCTTTTCCATAGGGACGATCGCGATGGCTCAGTATCCGTTTGACAGGCATTGAAAATGTTCTGGCTGCAGGCTGGGAGATATGTGTTTGTATAACTGAAAAACAGGCAGTCTAGCTGCCTGTTTTCCAGAATTATGATTTTCGATCTTTGTCGATTCGGTGTAATACTCCTCATCAAATTCTTGATGTAATCGGTTGCATTCGAGCCCTAACTCTGTGGGGGTTAAATGCAGATTCTTATGATTTTCTTCTTCTTTCTCTTTTTTTATCAATCCTTTTGTATGAAGGCTTGAGACAATCTTTGAGGCGGCACAGAGTGTAAAGCCCCAGTAATTTGCGACATCAGAAATTATGAGACCTGGATGCTCAATAATATACTGGAGAGTATGTGCCTCGGTAAAATTCATCATGTGTCCGTTCCCATAATCGTGCTGTCCCTTATTCCACGGAGAACAGGTAATGGCGTAATCGTCTAACATTCGGTATGCATGGATATATTCGGTATAGTCTTTCGAGTTTTTCATTTTTTCTCCTTAATTTTAGACAATACAAATGAGATGATTTATATTTTAGCAGAAAGAATATAAAGTATCAATAAACGTATATAGAAAAATATTATATGTAAGTTAATATATAACAAAAAACTATTAACTTAATCAATATAAATATTGATTAAGTTAATAAAAAAGAGTATCCTAATTTAAAAGAATTACATATTTAGGAGGAAACGAAAGGAATGAAACGAAAGATTGCTGCAATAATCTGTATGCTGGCTATGACAGGCAGTATGCTTGCCGGATGCGGGGGAAACAGTACGGACGAAAGTCAGAGTACGGATGAAGCAAAAGAAACGGAGACGGCTGGGGAGAAAACTTATAAAGACACGATCGTATATTCGCTTGATGCGACACCGACCGGGAACTTTGTACCGGTGTTGTCTGAGAGTGATTATAATACGTCTGTAATGGATGTGGTTCATGCGTCATTATTAATTCCGGATGCAGAGGGGAATCTGGAAGATTACCTTGCGGAGAGCCATGAAGTATCAGAGGACGGTACAGTAATTACCTTCCATCTGCACGATAATGCGTATTTCAGTGACGGGGAAAAGGTTACGGCAGACGATGTCGCATTTACTTTTACATATATGAGTGATCCGACAGATGAAAGATGGACAGGACAGACCACAATGATCAAAGGAGCCGATGAATATCGGGAAGGAAAAGCGGATTCTATCGAAGGAATCAAGGTCATTGATGATAATACGATCGAATTTACTTTGACCCAATATTTTCCTAAAGCATTGTCGTTTATCGGCGAGACCGGGATTGCACCGGAACATATCTGGAAGGATGTTCCTTATACAGAGATAGAGAATACGAGGGAATTACTGGGCGAGAATACGGTAGGATGCGGCCCGTATCATGTTTCTGAGCTGGTAGAAGATCAATATGTGAAGCTTGAGGCAAATGATAATTTCTTTTTAGGAGATGTTGCAACCAAGTATTTTATTTTCCGTGTTACGAATGCAGATTCTATTACAACGGAGCTTAAGACGGGAAATGTGGACATTGCTGCGGTTACCAATCTTCTGCAGGCAGAATTGGATCAGATTGATAATGATGGATTTGATATCAAATATTTCCCATATGACCTTGTTCAGGCGATTGTTTTCAGTGCTTCAGATGAAGGCGGAACACCGGAAGCTGTAAAGCAGGCAATCCGTTATGGAATGGATGTGAAAGGATTTATCGAGAATTACATGGAAGGAAGGGCAGATCCGGCTCCGATTCTGATCAGTTCAGGAAGTTGGGCGTTTCCTGATGATGTAGAGTATCCGGATGCAGATATTGATGCAGCGAAAAAAGCATTGGAAGACGGCGGATATAAGGATGTAAATGATGACGGATTCGTAGAGGACCCGGATGGGAATCCATATACATTCCGGCTGGTTTATCCGACAGGCCTTACTTGCAGAGAACAGTTTGCGGTAGTGCTGCAGGAGGAGGCAAAAGAATTCGGGCTTAATATTGAATTGACCGGGACGGATTTTCCGAGTCTCATGAAGATTATGAAGGATCCGTCAGCCTATGAAGCATATTTGATGGGAAATGGCGTTGACAGTGTGGATCCGGATTTGTATGCGTTTGGGTATATTGATTCTTTTGCAGAGTCACAGGAAGCCTATGATCTGATCGCTGAAGCGTCCGAAGAACTTGATCAGGATAAGAGGTGCGATCTGTATAAGGAGGCGGCAGAATACTTAGTAACAGCTCCGACAACGCGTATGTCCCTGTTTTGCCAGGAGAAAGCGTATGCTTACAGAGATACAATAGAAAATTACGGAGCAGGATCCTTTAACAATTTCTATCATGTTCATGAGTGGAAGATGGCAGAATAGATAACCGGATATCGGGGAAGGTGATGTGTGAAAAAGCATCACCTTCTTTTTCCATATCAAGCTTTCACGGCAAAAAGGAGAACTGGCAAAGCAATGAGACGTTATATATGTAAGAGATTAGGCGTATACGCTGCGATTTTTATAGGTGTTACAATATTGATATTCGGAATGATGATGGCGATGCCGGGCGATCCGTTTTCCGGTATGATGCTGGATCCCAATATTCCGCCGGAGTATATTGAACAACAGCAGGATAAATTGGGACTCAATGATCCGGTGCCCGTTCAATACATAAAGTGGGTATCCCGGATTCTGAGAGGAGATATGGGGTTTACTTCGGACGGGAGGCCGGCCGCCCCGCAGGTTTGGGCGGCAATGAAAAATACCTTCCTGATTACGATCCCTTCTTTTCTGTTCAGTACACTGATCGCCGTATTACTTGGAATTTATTCGGCGATCCATGCGAATCGATTTTTTGATAAAATAATAACTTTGCTGACATTTTTAGAAGTTTCAATCCCCACCTTTTTTCTGGCATTGACCTGTGTAAAATTCTTCGGGTATGATCTTCAGCTATTGCCGGTGTCGGGGCTGCATTCTCTGACGGGGAATCTGACGGGATGGGCGTATATAAAAGATTCTCTTCTGCATATGATTCTCCCTGTTTCTATTCTGACACTGACACAGACTTCCAGTATGCTGCGTTACACGAGGTCGTCGCTTCTGGATGTTATCGGTCAGGATTATGTGCGGACGGCAAGGGCGAAAGGACTTACCCGCAAACAGGCGATCCTGAGGCATGGAGTCAGGAATGCGCTGCTTCCTATGATCACGATATTCTGCATGAGACTTCCTATGATCGTGTCCGGTGCGCTGTTTACAGAAACCGTATTTGTATGGCCTGGTATAGGGATGCTGAATTATAACTCTATTATGGGAAGAGAATATTCCCTCATTATTGCCATTGCGGCTATGTTGGCAGTCATTATTCTGATGACAAATCTGTTGGCAGATATCCTGTATATGGCGGCTGATCCGCGGATTCGTTTGGGAGGTGCAAAACAGTCATGAAAAAAATATGGAAGCGATTACGCCAGATGCATGGGCGAAAAGAAATTTCGGCGGAGCATCTGTCGTTTGGTCAATTGACCTGGAAGAGATTCTGCCGGGATAAATGGGCTTTATTCGGATGTGCCGTTATTATTATCGTCCTTATGATTGTCTTGGCAGCGCCTGTGATCTGCGAATATAGGCCGGAGACGATCGATAATTCGATGATTCGCAAGGCGCCTGGTGCCGGACATATCCTGGGAACGGATGATTACGGCCGGGATGTATTCAGCAGACTGGTATACGGCGGACGGGTTTCTATGACAGTTGCAATCTCTGCGACAGCGTTACAGTTGTTTTTTGGGATCGTACTGGGATCCTTTGCCGGATATTTCGGAAAATGGGTTGACTCGTTCATCATGCGTGTCGCAGATGTGTTCATGTGTTTTCCTTTCTATATCATAGCAGTATGCCTGGCGGCAATCTTAGGTCCGGGACTGCGCAATACGGTCATCATACTTGGATTTCTTGGGTGGCCGAGTCTATGCAGGATGGTGCGGGCGGAGATCTTATCCATCAAAGAAAATGATTTTATCATGGCAGCGAAATCGCTTGGACTTGGTTCCGGTGAAATCATGTTCCGGCATATTTTGCCGAATGTCATTTCACCGATTATAGTTTCGGCGACTTTATCCGTAGCCGGAGCGATCATGTCAGAAGCATCCTTAAGCTTTCTGAATCTGGGAGTGAAGATTCCGCAGCCAAGCTGGGGAAATATGCTTTCTGCGGCTCAGAGTATGAATACTCTTATCAATGAATGGTGGAGATGGGTTCCGCCGGGACTTTGCATCATTATTGTGATATTGTCGATCAATTATATAGGCGAAGGACTTCGAAAAGCAATGACGCCGAAGGCAGGTGAGTAGCAGATGGAGAAAATATTAGAAGTAAATCATCTATCCGTAGAATTTAGGACAGCTCAGGGGATTGCGTCAGCAGTAAGAGATTTGAGTTTTTCCGTTAATAAGGGTGAGATCATCGGGATCGTAGGCGAATCTGGAAGCGGAAAGAGCGTTACATCTCTGGCAGTCATGGGGCTTCTCGATGAAAATACTGCGCATATTCCCGGCGGAGAAATTCTGTTTGAAGGGAAAGATCTCTTAAAACTGACAGAAAAAGAATATTGTAAGATCCGCGGTTCTGAGATTACAATGGTGTTTCAGGAGCCGGCTATGGCATTAAATCCTGTCATAAAAATAGAAAAGCAGCTGCGGGAGGTCTATCAGATACACAGACCTTCCGAGGCTAAGAACTGCCATGCGAAGCTTGCCGCGCTGTTAGAAGAACTTCGGATTCCCGATGCAGAGCGGGTTTTGCAAAAATACCCTTTTGAGTTAAGCGGCGGGATGAAACAGAGGATTATGATTGCAATGGCAATGCTCAGTAAGCCGCAGCTTATGATCGCGGATGAACCGACAACGGCTTTGGATGTCACAACGCAGGCGGAAATTCTTGATCTTATTAAGATCATGCAGAAGGAGACCGGGTGTGCGGTTATTTTGATCACTCATGATCTCGGTGTGATCGCGGAAATGGCAGACAGAGTTCTGGTCATGTATCGGGGACAGCTGGTAGAGCAGAGGGCGATCGGTGAATTCTACCGCGGGGCGTGTCACCTATATTCCAGAGATCTTCTCGGAGCCAGACCGGAGGAATTTGACGGCAGGTTCCAGGCGATTCCCGGAACGATTCCGAACGCGTATCTTCCTCTTACCGGATGCGGATATTGCGGCAGATGCCGTGAGGCAGAAAAGAGTTGCTATGATACCCCGCCAGAGTTTTTTACTTTCCCGGACGGAAGTCAGGTACGGTGTCATAAGTACAGTCGGGGAGGGATGGAAAATGAATAGTGATAATCCGTTGATTGAGATAACACATCTAAAAAAGTATTATCCGGTTTCCAATAGTTTTTTTACCAGTAAGAATGCGGTATTGAAGGCGGTTGACGACATCAGTCTGACGGTATGGAAGAAACACAGTCTGGGAGTTGTAGGCGAATCCGGATGCGGAAAATCGACGATGGGGAAGACGATCCTGCGTTTGATAGAACCAAGCGGAGGAAGTGTTGTATTTGACGGAAAAGAATTGTTTCATGTAGAAGAGAAACGCTCCATGCATCAGAAACAGCTTGGTTCTCTCAGAAAGGAAATGGCAATGGTGTTCCAGGATCCATACAGTTCCTTAAATCCGCATATGACAATAGGAGATGCGGTAAAAGCAGGAGTGCTGCGGCACAGGATTGTACCAAGGGAAGAAGCGGCGGACTATTGCATTAAGATACTTTGTGACTGCGGGTTGGAGAAGGAGGCCTACTCTTCCTATCCGAATGAGTTCAGCGGCGGGCAGAGGCAGAGAGCAGTGATCGCAAGGGCGTTAGCTCTCAAACCTAAATTTGTAGTCTGCGATGAACCGACAGCGGCGCTGGATGTATCGATCCAGTCACAAGTATTGAATATGATGTTGGATATGCAGGATCAGATGGATCTTACATATCTGTTTATTTCGCATAATCTGCAGGTGACAAGGGCATTTTGTGATGAAATTGCGGTTATGTACCTTGGGAAGATCGTTGAGAAGGGAAGAGCGGATGAGGTGTATTGTCACAGTGTACATCCATATACAAAGGCATTGATCGCTTCACTCCCGGTCAGCGAGCCGGGGCAGAAGAAACAAGAACGTAAGATCATAAACAGTATCCCAAGTATGATGGATGTGCCGAAAGGGTGCCGTTTTCATACAAGATGTCCTTATGCTGCCGAAAAATGCAGAACAGAGGAGCCAGAGCTTAAGCAAGTAGATTCCGGGCATGTTGCAGCGTGCCATATGGTGTAATATTGAAGGAGGAAAAAAGAATATGAACCAGAATATTTCATATGATGATTTAAAGCAATGGGAAGAGAATTTCAAATCAGAAAGGTCGAATACTTTCTTACAGAATTCTCTGGTACGTCATGATCTGAAAGAAGTATATGCAGACAGAGATCTGATGCTGGTGAATCAGATGTGTTTTTCGGATGAACCGAAGATCGGTGACGTAATGGCGCAGAAGCAGTCGGGGAGATGCTGGATATTTGCTGCGCTTAATGTTCTGAGAAGCCGGATGATCAATAATAAGAACATGGATTCGGAGTTTCGGTTCTCAGTTCCGTATCTGTATTTTTATGACAAATTGGAGCGGGCGAATTTTTTCCTAGAGCGGATTTTAAGGAACAGAGGTTTGAATAAAGAGGGGGAGATAGATCGTTCATTGTTCTGCTATCCGGTCGGTGAGGGCGGACAATGGTATATGGTTAAAGATCTGATTGAAAAGTATGGGCTTGTGCCGGAAACATGTATGCCGGAGACATATCACAGCGAGAATACGCAGCAGTTTTGTGCTGTGATCAATAAAATTGTCCGCAATGGCGCTGTTCAGCTGATTCATATGATGGACGGCGGGAAATCCGAAGAAGAACTGGAAGATAAGAAAGCGGAGATCATGTATTCTGTTTATAAGTTATTATGCAGCTGTCTTGGAAATCCGCCGTCTGAATTCACATATGAATATAAAGATACAGAAGGAGAAGGTCATATATTGAGAATGACTCCTAAGCAATTTGCGGAAGGATTTTGTGAATGCCGGTTGGATGATTATGTCTATGTGGTCGATACGCCTGGGAAAAACAGACCATATCATAAGACATTCACTTTGGAGGATTGCGGGAGTGTATGGGGAAAAAGAGGAATTTATTATAATCTGCCCATGAAAGAAATCAAACCATTACTTCTTGCTCAATTATCTGCAGGAGAAACGATCTGGTTTGGTTGTGATTGTGCAAATGATATGGACCGTGCTTCGGGCGTTATGATAGACAGACTTTATGATTACCGCGGGCTTTTTGATGTAAAATATGAGTTGACAAAGGAAGAAATGCTGGATTACTGTGAAAGTGGATCGAATCATGATATGGTAATTGCGGCTGTAAAAGAGACAAAGCCTGAGCATTATGTCTGGAAAGTTGAAAATAGCTGGGGAACTAAGGTTGGCATGGAAGGGAGATACTTAATGGATGACAGTTATCTTGAGAGATATACGTTCCAGTTTGTTATTCATAAAAAGTATCTGAGTGAAAGGCAGCTTAGTGAGCTTGAACAGAAACCGATTGTACTTCCAAGGAATGATCCGATGGGAATTTAATACTTTTTGAAGAGGGTTGAATTCTACGCGCCTGTTGGAGAACTGACGATGGGCAGTGATGCGACGCACAATAAAAAGCGATTGAAAATAAGGTTAGTCTCTCTATGAGCGGAGACTGACCTTATTTTTGATATATTTAGAAAATATGTTTAAGTATGCAGATGCTTTCTGCGGTAAAAGTAATATAATATAAGCAGTACCGCAGTAGCCGCCCACGACATAGGATAGCTGACCAATATCGCGGAGAGCTCATGGTGTCTTGGAACTACCAGGAGGATCCAGGGAAGGCGCACGAAGCAGATGCCGCCCAGTGTGATCAGGGTTGGGAACAGTACGTCGCCGATCCCGCGGAGCGCTCCGGAGAGTATCTCGATAAACACAAATACGATGTAACTCGGCGTTATGTAACGCAGCATATAGACTCCGATCTCCACGACATTTATATCCGTTGTGAAGATATGATACAGCGGACGGCAGAAGACCATAAGGAAGACCAGAAGCGCCCCGCATACGCCAAGTGACATTGCAAGGCAGATCCGGATGCTTCTAAATACCCGGTCGTACCGTCTGGCTCCGTAATTCTGGCCGGAAAAGGTGGTGATCGCGATGCCGAAGGCCCCGCATACGGTCCAGAATATTGCATCCAGCTTGCCGTATGCCGCCCACGCCGCCGCCGGGTCTGTACCGAAGCCATTCACAGCGGCCTGTATGATGATATTGGTAATCCCGTACATGCAGGATTGAAGTCCGCTTGGGAATCCGATCCGCAGTTCAGCTCTTAGCATGGACGGCGCGATGCGGATGGCTGAAGGCGTAAGCTTCAGCAGGTCGTAGCCGGTCATTAACGCCTTGGTAACCAGAAGGGCGCTGACAGATTGCGAGATGACGGTTGCGATCGCGACTCCGGCGATGCCGAGATGGAAGACAAGCACCATGATGATATCCAGCACGATATTCAGCAGACAGCAGATGATCAGGTAGTACAGAGGACGGCGTGAGTCTCCGATCGCGCGCATGACTCCGGATCCCATGTTGAAGATCAGGACGGAGATCATGCCCAGAAAATAGATCCTGAGATACAGTATAGAATCTGTAAGTACGTCTGCAGGCGTCTTCATGGCAGTCAGAAGCAAGGGAGTCAGGAACCATCCAAGGATGGCGATCCCAATGCTTGCAATGACGGAAAATGCATAAGCAGTGTGAAGGCTGTCATGGAGGCTGCGTGCATTCTTGGCGCCGTAATGCTGGGATATGATCACGGTAGCTCCGGCGGAAAGGCCGGTGAAAAATCCGATGATCAGGTTCGACAATACAGCCGCCGAGCCGCCCACGCTCGCGAGAGCCTGTTTCCCCACGAAACGGCCCACGATGACAGCATCCACTGTGTTATATAGCTGCTGGAACAGAGTGCCTATTACGATCGGGAAAAAGAAGATCAGTAATTGACGCCAGATCACTCCTTCGGTAATCTGGTTTTGGGTTACCTTTGCTTCTGACATGACATACTCCTTTCTGTCTAAAGGGGGATGATGATCCGGTTTGGATCACCATCCCCCTGACTTATGAATTGCTGCAGCAGTTCAGACAAGCTGCCTCGTTGTTATAGTTGTTCGCGATAACTTAAAAGAAAATATTACCGCCCACATTGATTCCGGAAACACCGGTCGACGCAGATCTAAACTGGTAGCAGTTTAAGACCGCGGAATGTCTGGCTCCGCCTAACGCAGCCTGTGCGACGGAATATGCGGTAGAGGAAGGTCCTCTTTGCAGCGCCTTATCAAGGCTTCCGTTCCATGTAGGAGAAAATTGTCCTGACTGATAGACAACTCCGCTGATGGTATTCGGATAGCTGGGACTTGCAACTCTGTTCATGATTACGGTCGCAACCGCAAGCATAGGGTCATATCCTCCGGCCTCGCATTCAAGGATCGCAGCGAATAAAGCAGTTTCACTCACAGTTGCAGGAGTTGAACCGACGTTCGTTGTACCGGAAGGCGTCGAAGGCTGGCTGCTGCCGGCCGGCGGGGTGCTGGGCTGGGCAGGAGACTGTCCGTTATTGTTCTGTTGGTTGTTCGAAGCTTGTCCATTGCCGCCCGGCGGAGTTACGGAACCCGATACTTCATTGTTCTGTGCGGTCCTGAGGGCTTCCTCCGCAGCGCGCGCACGTTCCAGCTGTGCGGAATAATCCTCTAAACGGCTGGAAGTGGAAGTGATCTTGGAATTCAGGGCGTCCCTTTTCGCAGTCAGATCACTGTGCATCACCGACAGCTCGGCCTGCTTGTTCTCGAGTTCCTTTTGCTTGTCTTCTACACTGACGCGGACATTGCTCAATTCTTCCAGCATAGCCCTGTCATATGTACTTATCGTTGTAACGTATTCGGCTTTGTTAAGGAAATCAGCCATGTTCTCCGAAGAGAATAGAATCTGGAGCAGGGAAAGATTCCCTCCTTCATACATGAACTTGATCCGGTCTTTCATGGCGTCATACTGCGCCGCCTCATTCAGCTGCGCTGCCGCCAGATCTAGTTTGGCTTTCTCTACTTCGGCGGACAATCCTTCTATCTGGGCCGAAGCGGCATCTAAATCAGCACTCAAAGATGACAACTGGCTATTCAGGTCATTCAAATCCTCCTTCAGATCAGAAGTTGTAATCTCAAGCTCTTTTGCAGAAGGAGCGCAGTGGGCCGGAATAGTCACAGAAGCAATTGTTACGGCAGAGACGGCAACAGCCAGAATCGACCGTAATATACGTTTCTTTTCTTGGGTTATCATATAAGTATCCTTTCTATCATTATCGTGTGCTCAATATATTATACAACAAATTGCTTTATAAAGCAAACTTTGTTATTATAGATTTAAAATAAAGATTGCGAGGAACGGATAAATATGAGAAAATACGAGGAAAACAGATATATTTTGGATAATATAAAGGAACATATATATCCCTGGGTGAGGGGAGAGCTTGCGTGTGCCAGGGCTTTGAACGGGAAAAATATTACAGAAAAAGATACTCCGATAGTGTCATTTATCAACGGGCTGAAGATTATATTTGTTATTAAGCGGGGCGAAGATGTGTATGAAGTGCTTAAGGATAACATGCTTCCTCCCGGATGCGACGTGGAGGCATTATATTTTACCGCATGTGAGAATCTGGTCAGGGATGTGGAATTTGTGATCGCCAATACCTGGTACGGGGGATTCGCGATACTGGCCGACGGGCGGCATGAGGCGAGTTCGCTGTGTTTTAAGCATATCTGGCAGGTGTGTGTGGATAAACTGAAGGATGATCTGGTGATCATGGCGCCGACTATAGAGACGGTCCTGTTCGTCCCGGCATCGAATGAGGCGGCGGTTGCGAAGCTTATCGAGCACGGCAAACAGGCTTATGAGCAGTCGAAAGACAGGATCAGTACCGGGCTTATGTTATTTACAAAGGACAGAAAGGAACTGACGGCATATGAAGATTAAGGTGAAGCTGATCGGAATGGATCTGGACGGCACATTATTGACGGCGCAGAAGGAATTAAGCGCATATACGGAGAAGATTCTCAGACGGGCGGTCGGCGAAGGGATCACCGTCCTGCCGGCGACCGGAAGGCCCTATAGCGGAGTACCGGAAGAGTTAAAGGAATTTCCGGGAATCCGGTATGCGGTCACGGCGAACGGCGGAAGAATCGTGGAGATAAAGACCGGCAAACCGCTGTATGAGAGCCTTGTGCCTTGCGAAACTGCAAGGAAGGTGCTTGAAGTGTTTGAGCATTATGATTCTCTTAGGGAGATCTATTATGAGGGCATCGGATATGCCCAGGAAGATGCCTTAAGGTCCGTCAGCCGTTATCTGGATTCACCTCCGATGGCCGGCTATATCCTGAAGACCCGTGTTCCGGTGCCGGATGTCAGGGCCAGGTTCGAGGCTGAAAACAGGAGCGTAGACAAGGTTCAGGGATTGTTTGTCACGGTAGAGGACCGGGATGCCGCGATAGAGGAATTGAAAGCAGTTGAGGGGATCGAGGTGACCGGGGCATTAGACAGGAACATAGAGGTCAATGCAGCAGGCGTCGATAAGGGGAAGGCGCTGGTATGGCTCGGCGGACTTCTGGGGATCAGACGGGAAGAGATCATGGCGTTCGGTGATGGCTGCAACGACTTGAAGATGCTTAAGGAGGCAGGAATCGGTGTTGCTATGGGGAACGCACGTGAAGAGGTAAAGGCAGCGGCGGACTATATTGCGGCTTCAAACGATGAAGACGGAGTGGCGCGTTTTATCGAAGAATATGTATTGGATTAGATCGAGAAGGTATCAAGGTGAAAAAGCTTAAGAATCAGATCAAGAAGGTATCGAGATGAAAGAGATTAGGAATTAATCAAAAAGGTATCAAGGTGAAAGGAGAAAGAGATGTTAGATATATTAAAGGTAATTGTACTGGGAATTGTCGAGGGTATCACGGAATGGCTTCCGGTCAGCAGCACAGGACATTTGATTCTTGTGGGGGATATATTGAAGCCGGGGCTTAGCGAAGAGTTCATGGAGATGTTCAATGTAGTGATCCAGTTAGGGGCGATCATGGCGGTCGTTGTGCTGTATTTCCATAAGCTGAATCCGTTTTCGCCGACGAAGACGAAGAAGCAGAAGATGCTGACATGGCAGATGTGGTTTAAGGTAGTGATCGCGTCGGTGCCCGCGGCGCTCATTGGGCTTCCTTTCAACGATATCCTGGATGAATTGTTCTATAAGCCTCTTCCGGTGGCGGTTATGCTGATCGTCTACGGTGTGCTCTTTATTATAGTAGAGAACCGTAATGCGGGAAGCAAGCCGTCGGTGAGAAAGATCTCGGAGCTGACTATTCCGATGCTTCTGATCATCGGTGTGTTCCAGATGCTTGCGCTGATTCCGGGAACCTCCAGATCGGGGGCGACTATCGTAGGCGCGCTGCTGATCGGTATTTCAAGAGAGGTGGCGGCAGAATTCACATTCTTTCTTGCCATTCCGGCGATGTGCGGGGCGAGCCTGATCAAGCTGCTGAAATTCGGGTTTGACTTTACCGGTAAGGAGTTCGGGCTTCTGATACTTGGGTGCGTGGTATCTTTTGCATTGTCTATCGCTGCGATCCGTTTCCTGATGGGGTATATCAAGAAGAATGACTTCAAGGTATTCGGGTATTACCGGATCGTTCTTGGAGGCATTATTGTGATCGCGGCTGCGGTTCAGACATTTCTTGCATAATCACAAGTGGCTTTTCTATAAATATGTAGAAAAAGCCACTTGTTTTTTGCTGAAAACATGGTAGAATATCTACTAGCTTGTATTTTTATGCAAAATAATTAATAAATAAATTCTGGAGGATATGAAAAATGAAATTTAAGAAATTAATCAGCGTACTGTTGACTGCGGTTTGCGTGCTTTCTCTTGCCGCATGTGGTTCTAAAGGAGATTCAGAAAACGGTTCTGGAAGCTCCTCTGACGGAAGCGGCGAGGGAGGCAGTGATTCAGCGGCAGTGACAGCGAAAGTTATCAACATTGACCTGACTGATGAAGAGTATGCATTCGGAGTGGACAAGACTCAGCCGGAGCTTTTGGATCAGGTGAATGCATTTATCGGCAAGATCAAGGAAGACGGTACCTTGGAAGCAGTCTGCGACAAATATTTCGGCGACGGCGAGCCGGAAGCGGTAGAGTCCGCGGCGCTTGATGATTCTAAGGATCAGCTTGTAGTGGCTACCAATGCGGCGTTCGAGCCTTTCGAGTATACAAAGGGCGAGAGTTATTATGGTATTGATATGGAGATCGCGTCTCTGCTTGCCAAGGAACTGAACAAAGAACTGGTGATCCAGAACATGGATTTTGATGCCGTATGTCTGTCGGTCAGTCAGCAGAAGTGCGACATTGCTATGGCAGGTCTTACGATCAATGAAGAAAGAGAAGAGTATGTGACATTTACAGATGCCTACTACGAGGCGTCTCAGCGCTTGATCGTGCCAAGCAGCGATACTTCATTCGACGGATGTGCAGATGCGGACGCAGTAGCGGCAGCTCTCGGTGAGCTTGGCGACGCAGATTCTATCGGCGTGCAGGCGGGAACCACAGGCCAGTATTATGTAGAAGGCGACGCAGACTGGGGATTCGACGGGCTTCCGGCAAAATGCGTCACATATAAGAGCGGTTCTCTCGCAGTGCAGGATATGTTGAACGGCAACATTAAGTATGTGATCATCGACGCGGCTCCGGCGACAGCAATTACAGAAGCAATCAACGAGATGCAGTAAAAGGATAGCTATGGGGAATTTTGAGCAGAAAGTAAATAAATTTATAGAGATATTCCTGGAACAGGGCGGCTATGTCAAGGTCGTGGAAGGGCTTAAGAACACGCTGACCATCGCGGTGGCAGGTCTGATCATAGGAATTCTGATCGGAACCGTTATTGCGACCGTGCGTGTGCTTCCGAAGTATAAGGTCTTGCCGCGTGTGCTGAACGGAATATGCAGCTTCTATGTTGCGCTGTTTCGGGGAACGCCGATGGTGGTCCAGCTGTTGGTGTTCTATTATGTACTGCTGCCGATCATTGGCTGGAGGATCACCGGCGTTCAAGTCGCCATGTTAGTATTCGGGCTGAACAGCGGTGCGTACATATCCGAGATCATGCGAAGCGGGATCCAGTCGGTGGATTCGGGTCAGATGGAAGCGGGACGCGCAGTGGGGCTCAGCTTCGGCGTGAGTATGGTCAAGATCGTTATCCCGCAGGCGGTCAAGAATATCCTGCCTACTCTGGGCAATGAGTTCATCTCTCTGATCAAGGAGACTTCGGTCGTGAGTTTCGTAGGAGCAGCGGATCTGTATGTGGCGTTTAATTATATCGGAAGCAACAGTTATGAGTTCATGGTTCCGTATCTGGTGATGGCACTGATCTATATCGTGCTGGTGCTGTTGATCTCACTGCTTGTGAAGCTGATGGAAAGGAGCCTTAAGAAGAGTGATAGACGTAATTAATCTTAAGAAGAGCTTCGGAGATACAGAGGTTCTGAAAGGAATTGACATAACCATCAATAAGGGCGATATCGTAGCAGTGATCGGGCCGTCCGGGTCGGGGAAGAGCACCTTTCTGCGCTGTCTCAATTGTATGGAGGATCCGAGCGGGGGAAGCATCATATTCAACGGTGTCGATATCGCAGATATGAGTGTGGATATTAACGTGCACCGGCGTCATATGGGGATGGTATTCCAGCATTTTAATCTGTTTAACAATAAGACGGTGCTCCAGAATATTATGATGGCGCCGGTATATCTAAGGTGTCAGGATCTTAAGAAAGCGAAGCAAAAGAACAGCAGAATCCGGTTAGGGAACCTGTTTCGCGGCGGCAATAAGAAGGAGCTGATCCCGGTTACACAGACCGGCGAGCAGATCAAGAGCGAAGTAAGAGAACAGGCGATGGGGCTTCTTAAGCGGATCGGCTTAGAGGATAAGGCGGATGTCTATCCGTCCACCCTGTCAGGCGGCCAGAAGCAGAGGATCGCGATCGTGCGGTCTCTTGCCATGGACCCGGATGTGATATTATTTGACGAACCCACCTCGGCGCTGGACCCGGAGATGGTCGGCGAGGTGTTGGAGCTCATGAAGCAGCTTGCAGGAGAGGGGATGACGATGGTTGTCGTTACCCATGAGATGGGATTCGCAAGAGAAGTGGCGAACAGGGTCGTCTTCATGGATGAAGGCCTGATCAAGGAGGAAGGAGATCCTAAGGAGTTCTTCGGAGATCCTAAGGAGCCGAGACTTAAGGAGTTCTTGTCGAAGATTCTGTAAATAGAAGTATGGATGGGAAAACGTGCGGTATTAATGGCCGCGCGTTTTTTTGCTTGACTTTTTCACGGTACAGATTTATCCTATACATGTACTCAGGGGCGCTGGAAACGGCTGAGATGTACGTGTGAACGTACAGACCCTTTAAACTTGATCCGGGTAATGCCGGCGTAAGGAAAGGAGAATTTCATAATGTCACAGATTAATTCTATCAAAAGCAGGAGTGCGTCTTCTGCTGTCAAGAAACTCGTTTTTTCAGCAATGGGGATCGCTCTTGCGATGGTTACTTCCTATATCAAGATATGGGAGATGCCGATGGGAGGTTCGGTCACTTTATTATCCATGTTATTCATCTGTCTTATAGGGAACTGGTTCGGAGCCGGCTATGGAATACTTACCGGGGCGGCATACGGGATCCTGCAGCTTATCGTCGATCCATATATGGTTTCGGTCTGGCAGGTCTTATTTGATTATCCTTTTGCATTTGGAGCGCTTGGTCTGGCAGGGATATTCCGAAACCAAAGGTATGGCCTGCAGCTGGGATATGCTGCCGGGGTACTGGGGAGATTTGTATTCTCGACCCTATCAGGTGTGATATTTTTTGCAGCGTATGCGCCGGAAGGGATGAACCCGTGGGTATATTCTTCCGTGTATCAGGGAAGCTATCTTGGTGCGGAAGGGATCGTAACCTTGGTTATCATATCCTTGCCGCCGGTAGCAAAAGCGCTGGAGACGGTGAAGAAACAGGCGGTTAATTAACGAACCGTTTTTGATCGGATCGATGTGTGTAACAGAGAAAGGTACGGACAATGAAGACAGAAGAATTGATGGAGCGGATCCGTCTGCCCAAGGAAGCAAGAGAACTGGCGCGTACGGACCGGATCGGCGGGGAAGAATACGAAGCCTGGAAAGGGAAATTTTATCATGACATCAGACAGTTTATTGAAGAGTGGAAGGAAATAGACGGCAGATATATATGGGCGCTGGAGTTCTATCTGAAACTGGCGCTCGATACCTATGAGGAATATCAGAAGAGAGGATATGCTGACTGGGTATTTGACCAGACCTTCTATGATATTACGATCTGGTGCAGGGAATGTTACCGGAAGCACGGCGTCTATGGCTTGGATGAGCTGTGGTGGCTAGGTCAGTCGGTGAAGCTTAAGCTGTTTCGGCTCGGGAGGCTGCAGTTCGAGCCGGTCCTCGTAGAGCAGGATATGAGAGGTGAAGAACAGACGATCCCGGCAGGGACAAAGGCATTGAATGTACATATCCCGGAAGGAGAGCCGCTGAAGATGGAGATGTGCCAGGAATCGTTTTGCCTTGCGAAGGATTTCTTCGGGGAGGAGTATCAGGTATACGTCTGCGACTCCTGGCTGCTGTCACCGCACTTGAAGGAAGTTCTTCCGGAGAACAGCAATATTGTCCGCTTCCAGAATCTATTTGAAGTCACTAAGGTGGGTCATGAATATCCTCAGGCGGAGCAGAGGATATTTGGAGAGGTGCTTTCGGACAAACAGCAGTACCCGGAGGATACGACGCTTCGGCGAAGGGCCAAGGAATATGTCCTCTCCGGCCGGGATCTTGGGATAGGAGTGGGATTTTTCATTCAATAGGAAATGAATCAGAGAGGTAAGATGTTATGTTTAAACAAAAAGAGATCAAATACGAGATGAAGCTGCTGAGTTCCTTAGCGAAGGTATTCCAGGACGAGACGCCGGTATATCAGCCGGAGTGTCTGAAGCTTAGCGCGCTATGGGGAGAGACGGTATCTTTCCAGGCGGCGTATACGGGAGACTGCTTTATGCGGGAGCGTCTGGACGTCAGAGTGTTGTCGCCGATAGTGAACCAGGTCCGTGTAAGGACGGTCGAGCAGGTTCCGGTGGGGCGCGCCACGAACCGGATCGTGGACGACAATTATCTGAAAACGACTTCCGGACTGTACCCGGATCTTCTGAGGGAATTGAAGGAAGGGAAAGCGATCGTGTGTTCCAATCAGTGGCGGAGCCTGTGGATCGACGTGGATGTGACGGAAGAGATCGAAGCGGGAGATTACGAGATCGAGATCCAGTTGGTGAAAGAAGGCGAAGCAGTATGCTCTGCGGTGATGAAGCTTACGGTGATCGGTGCGGTTCTGCCGAAGCTTTCGCTTATTCATACGGAGTGGATGCATGCGGATTGTCTGGCGGACTATTATCATGTGGAGGTATTCTCCGAGGAGCACTGGAAGCTGCTTGAGAATTATTTCCATGAATATGTGAAAAGAGGCTGCAATATGATGCTGACTCCGCTCTTTACGACGCCGCTTGATACGGCGGTGGGTCTGGAGAGGACAACGACGCAACTGATCGAGGTGGAAGTGAAGGACGGAGAATATTCCTTCGGATTTGACAGGCTGAAGCGGTGGGTTGACCTGTGTAAATCCTGCGGTATTGAGTATTATGAGATGTCGCACCTGTTCTCCCAGTGGGGAGCGAAGTATGCGCCGAAGGTGGTGGCGGTAATAGACGGTAAGGAAGAGAAGATCTTCGGATGGCACACGCCGGCAGTAGGAGAGTACACGAAGTTCCTTGAAAGCTTCCTGCCGGAGCTTACCGGGAAACTTCGTGAGTGGGGGATCGCCGAGGTTACATACTTCCACATTTCAGACGAACCAAAGGAAGAGGATCTGGAGAGCTTCAAGGCGGCGAAGGAATCGCTGGGGAATATGCTGGACGGATTCCATACCTTTGATGCGCTGTCAAGCTATGAGTTCTACCGTCATGGCCTGATCGACAAGCCGATCCCGGGGAATAATGAGATCGAAGAATTTCTCGCCCACGGGCTTACGGATATGTGGACCTATTATTGTACCGGGCAGTTCTATGAGGTGAGCAACCGGTTTATGGCTATGCCTTCGGCACGGAACAGGATCTACGGCGTGCAGTTGTTCAAATATGATATCGAGGGAATCCTGCACTGGGGATATAATTTCTATAACAGCCAGTTCTCGATCGAGCATATCAATCCCTATGAGGTGACGGACGCCTGCAATGCATTCCCGTCCGGCGATCCGTTCCTGGTGTATCCGGGAGAAGACGGGCATCCGGAAGAATCGATCCGAATGATGGTTCACTATGAGGCGCTTACGGATCTGAGGGCGTTAAGGATGCTTGAGTCCCTGACCGATAAGGAATATGTGATGGAGCTGATCGAAGGAGAACTTGCCGAGCCGGTGACATTCAAGCGGTATCCGAAGTCGGATATGTACCTGATCACATTGCGTAATCGGGTGAACCGTGAGATCGCCCGGAGGCTGCCCAAGTTACAGGGCTAACTGCCGATCTGGAGGGAAGCGGGATGAAGATCGATATTCCGGGTTATAAGATATTGTCTCTGGATTATCTGGTGCTGGACTATAACGGAACGATCGCCGCAGACGGGGTCGTTCCTGACGATATGAAGGAGCGCTTAAGAGCGTTGGCGGACAGATTCAGGATCTATGTAGTTACTGCCGATACACATGGAAATGCCAGATCAGAGTGTGAAGGGCTTCCTATCGCTGTTATGGATGCGGAAGGGGTGTACGGCGCAGCATACCGGATAATAAGTAACCAGCCATATGATTTGCCTGATTTTTCGTCTGCTGTGTTAATGATATAAGGAGAGAAAAAATATGTCTGAAACGAAGATTATTAAGACGACGTGTTCCACCTGCGGGCCGTGCTGCGAGGTGGACGCGTATGTGAAGGACGGAAGGCTCATTTCCGTGGAGGGTGCGCGCAATACCCCTATGCAGTCAGGGGGATTGTGCGCCAAGGGAGCTGCCGCTGCGCAGTATGTATATAACAAAGAGCGTATCCTCTATCCGATGAAGCGGGTCGGAGAGAAGGGAGAGGGGAAGTTTGAACGGATCTCGTGGGATGAGGCCTATGAGATGACAGCCGATAATCTTCTTCGGATCCGCAGGGAATACGGTGCGAGATCGTCGGTATTCTACGCGGGGTATTCCAAATGGTACCGTCCGGCCATGCTGCGGCTTGCCAACGTATATGGTTCGCCGAATTTCTGTACGGAGTCAAGCACTTGCTTCCAGGCGGCGGCGCTTGCGTGGCGTTCGCTGTACGGCAACGGAATCTGCCGGCCGGACCTTAAGAATACAAATACTCTGATGATCTGGAGCTCTAACCCGTATCATACGAATACACCTATGAGCAAGATGTTTCAGGAGATGAAGAGACGGGGAGTCAGGATCATAGACGTAGATCCGCGCCGCACGGTGACGGCTCATGACGCGGACATCCACCTGCAGCTGATCCCGGGGACGGACGGTGCGCTTGCGCTGTCTATGGCGCAGGTGATCATAGAAGAGAATCTATATGATAAGGAATTCGTGGACAAATATGTCTATGGATTTGAGGAGTACCGGGAGTATGTACAGCAGTTTACCCCAGAGAAGGCGGAGAAGATTACAGGAGTTCCGGCCGGGAAGATCCGGCTGGCGGCAAGGACATATGCGGGAAACGGCCCGGCAGGACTGATGTTCTCTGCGTCGCCCGTGGTGCACCATATCAACGGAGTGCAGAATTACCGGGCGGTATTCGCTCTGATCGCCCTCACCGGCAATTATGATATAGAGGGCGGCAACCGGACGCAGCCGGGACCGTTTTCTCCGGCAAATGAATTCGGCAAGGTCAGGCGTTTCGACGGGGAAGAGGCTATCGGCCAGAAGGAGTTCCCTGTGTGGTTCGATCTGTCCTGTGATGAAGCACAGTGTACGATGCTTGCGGATTACATAGCGAAAGAGAAGCCGTATCCGATCAAAGCAGTATTTGCCATGGGGCTGAACCACCGCATGTGGCCGCAGCCGGAGTATCTGCAGTCGTCTCTTGGGAAATTAGATTTTTATGTAAATGCCGAATTATTTATGTCGGAGTCGTCCAAATCAGCGGATCTGATCCTTCCGGCATGTACGTCTTATGAAAGAGAGCAGGTGCATATCGGGATGGGCGGCAGATTCTTCTTCTCGAACCGGGCGATCGAACCGGTAGGGGAGAGCCGCAATGATATTGAGATCGTCATGGAAGTATACCGCCGAATGAAGCTTAAGGATCACACAATGTGCGACGAAGTGCTCGAGGGCGGATACGAGGCCTATATGGAGCATATCCTTGAACCGTCCGGGCTTACCCTGGAGGAATTAAAGAGCCGTCCTGAGGGAATGCAGGGAAAGAACCTGTTCCCGTCTGCAGTGAAGACATACGAGAACGAGCCGTTTTGCACTCCGTCCGGCAAGGTAGAGTTCAGATCCCTTGTGCTGGAGCGCTATAAGGACAGCCACGGGTACGAAGGGTTGCCTGTGTATCATGATTTCCGGGACAATGACGCAGTCGACAGGAAGGAATTCCCGCTGATCCTGAATACCGGCAGCAGGAAGCCCCAGTTGTTCCATTCCAGACTCTATCGGATGCCCTGGCTTAAGAATATAGAAACGGTTCCGATGGTAGAGATGCATCCAGAGGACGGCAAGGCCTGCGGCATTGCGGATGGAGATTCGGTCAGGGTAATCTCGCCGTCAGGAGAGATCGAAGGAACTGCCTTTTATAATGTCCAGGGGAAGCCAGGAGTCGTGTATATATATCATGGGTGCGCTAAGGGAGACGCCAATGAACTGATCGGGAAGGATTATCTTGATCCGATATCCGGGTTCCCTGGGTTTAAAGGATACTTCTGCAGAGTGGAGAAATCAGGTGAGACAGGGGATGAAGAATAGGATGAAATTAAGGTTTAATGTAGAAAAATGCATAGGATGCTATGCATGCTATACGGCTTGCATCGCGGAGCATCATCTGCCGGAAGAAGAGGATGCGGACAGTAACATAACTATTCGAACGGTGGCAGAAGAGGATTTTCAGAAAAATGTCTGCGAGGGATGCATACACTGCGGGCTGTGCATGAAGCAGTGCCCTAACGGAGCCATTTACCGGGAAGAAGAATACGGATTGATTCTGGTTGACAAAGGGAAATGTACCGGCTGCAGGGCATGTGAGTCTGTCTGCCCCAAAGGTGTGATTCATTATGACGCGGATGGAAAGCTGGAGAAATGCGACGGCTGTATTGAACGTCTGAGGGAAGGCAGAGAGCCGGCTTGCGTCCGGGCGTGCTGTATAGGGGCGGTTGAGAGGGCCTGAGCGGTCAGAATGTTTTGATCCCCGCGGCTTGCTGTGCTGGAAATTAGATATCCTGTCAGCATGCTGCATTGGAAATTAGATATCCCGTTAGTATGTTGCATTGGAGTTTTGATATTCTGTCAGCATGCCGCGGGGTATTTGGCTTTGAGCTTGGGAGGTGTCACAAGGATGAATGTACAATTGATCTATCTGGCGGCCGGGAACAGCCGCCGGTTCGGTTCAAACAAGTTATTGTATGAATTGAATGGGAAGCCGCTCTATCGGCATCTTCTGGAACGGCTGATACGAATCTGCGGGAGGCATGAGTCCTGGGAGGTTCTGGCGGTAACGCAGTATGATGAGATCTATGACGATATATTGAGGATGAGGTCGCAGGGGATGCCTGTGTGCCCGGTTTTCTCGCCGGACAGCAGGAAGGGTGCGTCCTATTCTGTGCAGGCGGGCGTTGCGGCTGCGTCAAAGGAAGCAGAAGGGTATGCTTTCTTCGTGGGAGATCAGCCTTATCTGACGGAGGAGAGCGCGGAGCAGTTCCTGGTGGAGATGGAAGAGAAGCAGGCGGTTCTTGGAAGTGTCAGATGCGGGGATACGGTAGGGAATCCGACGTGGTTCTCGTGGGAATACCGGGAAGAGCTTCTTGCCCTTACCGGGGATCTGGGAGGCAGGAGGATTTTGAAAAAATATCCAGAGGAGGTGGTGTATTATGAGATTGGGGATGAGGGGGAGATTATGGATATTGATGTGCCGTTATAGATTCGAAACGGCATAGGCGGCTGCGGCTGCCTGTACAGTATCTGCAAGCATAGCTTCGTCATCAGGATCACGGATTTTTCAAAATTCTGATGGCCGATCCCGACCGTTCTGGTCATAATATCCATGTTTCGAGAATTATCTTTTAATAGTTAAATTCGGGATGGATTCTAATGGAACTGCAGGCGATGGAAAGTTCCGTGAAATGTGAAAATTTTTATGAAAACGAGACAAATAAATCATTACGAAAACCTATACATTTTCGTAATAAGGACAACTGGTAAAATTTTCGTCAAATGTCACAAAAAAATGGGGTTAAGTTTATTGACTTTTTGCCGATAATATTGTAGAATGACCAAGATTTGAATTAGATTTGTCATTACGAAAATGTATAGGTTTTCGTAATGGGTGATAATGGCGGAAATTCAATCAAAATCTTTATTTTATTGTGTTCTAAATCCGAGAAGGGTACAGGTGTGTGGATTATGTCAGTGGACAGAGTATGTAAGACCATTCATCAGTATAATAAAGAACCAGTCAAAGAGTCTGATATGAAGAAGCTTCTGGAGATTGCAGGGGATTACTGCAAGGTGAAGAACTATGTGTATTCGCGCTTTGGAGGGATCTCCAGCCTGTCAAAGATCTACCCGGGCTATACGGTGCAGAATGAAATGACGGGCAGCGGTTATCGCGAAACTCTGGGGATGCCGTCGGTGTACTTCTATCTGGCGGTCTTCGATGCATTAGGCGATATCAAGAGCCAGTGGACCAGAACGAAAACGAAGCTTTCGAAACTGATTAATCAGAATGAAGGTTTTACGGAAGAGGATAAGCATTATCTGAGATTTCTGCTTAAGGTCAGCAATGCATTTGAAGAAGTGCTGAATCAGAAACCAATCGAACTGCCGGGGAAAGTACAGAAGCAGTACAGAGAAGTAGCAGAAAAAGTTGACACAGAAAAGCTTCACCGGTATCTGTGCAGACAGGTAAGAAAACATCATGTGAAGCTCCATACGGATAGAGCGGATGGTTTTGCGATAGCGGAGCGCGCGTATCGTTATGCGGATCATGGGATCTATATTTCGATAAAAGAGAAGAGAAAGCGTGTTTTTGTGCTTCTGACAGATAATAACCAGTATAAGAGCCAGCTTTATATAAAGCTGTATCCCAAGGAGCACAATATCAGGATTAAAGCGCCGGTAAATGTTATAGTCCGAGATCATACCGATTACCTGAATCAGGTAGGGATTGCCACAGGGCTCTATACGATGCTGACGACAGATGAAGGGCATCGCTATGGAGAGGAGCTGGGCAGATATCAGATTGAATATTCGGACTGGATCCGCGAGCAGACGAAGATTTATAACCGCAACAAGACTGAGAATCCCGGCAGGAAGAAGTATAATGCCAGAAAGAAACGTTTGGAGGAGCAGCTGCACAGCTATATCAATCAGGAGCTGAACCGCTTTTTCAGAGAAGAGAAACCGCGGACAGTCTATATCGTAAAACTGCCTAAACCACAGGCGGGCGGTGTAAATAAGAGGATCAACCATTCCATGGCACAGTGGCAGAGGGGTTATATCCGAAAACGGATGCTGCAGAAGTGTAAGGAGCAGGCGGTAGAGATTGTAGAAGTTCTGGGAAAAGATATCAGCAATGAATGCAGTAACTGCGGAGCGATCGGGAAGAAGGAAAAGGGCGGGTTTGTTTGCCCAAAGTGCGGATATCAGAGTGAGGAAAAGATGAATACCGCCCGTAATGTTAAGAAACGTGGGCAGGGAGACGGTGTGTTAAACCATAGAAAAAAGTATTGACAGAGATCATAAGAACAGCCGTTTTAGATAAATGTCGGTGATGAGCCGGGATTTTACCGAGAGGACTGGAAAGGCGTTCATGATATAAAAAGACTGACGGCATTAGAAGTCGGATCGCTTACGGAAGATTCAAGTTGGAATGAGCCGGGAGCGGGAGTATCCGAGTATTGGGTATGCCAGGACCTTGTGAACATACAGCGGTATGATGTAGCAGGGAGCGAAGCAGAGAGATCACATCAATCTGCATCATCCATATCAAAAAAGCAGGTTGTGTTGGAAACGATACGGCGTGCAGCTAGGATGACCAATGTGCCTTATTTTAAATCAGATGACAAGAGAACATACATATGACCGAAAACTGAAAGAGGCGGATATTATTGATAGATTTGGCAGTCCCGGATTTGTCGGGAAATGAAAGAAAGTATTTAAACGAGTGTATCGACACTACTTTTGTGTCAACGGTTGGTGAATTTGTAAGACGTTTTGAAAATGCAATTGCTGATAAAACAGGCGCTGCCTATGGAACCGTAGTTTCTTCCGGGACAGACGGCCTTCACCTGGCGCTGATGTCATGCGGTGTGAGGCGGGATGAGTTGGTCTGTATTCCGGCATTTACTTTTATTGCAACGGCAAATGCGGTTGCACACTGCGGAGCAGAACCCTGGCTGATCGATGTCGAGGAGAAGTCCTGGACTATGGATCCAGAGCTTTTGGATCGTGAATTGGCTGAAAAGACATACGCAAAAGACGGTAAGCTTTTTCATAGGAAAAGCGGTAAACGGGTGGCGGCGGTGATGCCGGTGTACACGATGGGAATGCCGGCGGATATGGACCGGCTCAGGGAAATTACAGATAAATATCATTTACCATTGGTGGCAGATGCCGCGGCTGCAATAGGGGCAAAATACAAAGGACGAAATATTGGAGCTCTGGCAGATGCGACTGTTTTTTCTTTTAATGGGAATAAAACAATTACCTGCGGAGGAGGAGGAGCTGTTGTCGGCGATAATGAAAGGATTATTGAGCTGGCGAGACATCTGGCGACTACAGCCCGTGTCGGGCAGGATTATGAGCATGATATGGTTGGTTATAATTATCGGATGACGAATCTGCAGGCGGCAGTAGGCTGTGCACAGATAGAAAGACTAGAAGAATTCGTTGCCAGGAAGCGTTATATCAGCGGATATTATAAAGAACATCTGAAAGAAATTGCAGGAGTAACATTTTTCCCGGAAACAGAATGGGGAGAAAGCGCCTGTTGGTTTACCGGACTTGTCTTGGATGATACGCGGGATGTCAGGGAGATATGCGGCCGTCTGGCAAAGAAGGATATTCGGACAAAGCCGTTCTGGCAGCCGGTTTATATGCAGAAACCATATGTACAGGCGGAGAGATCCGGTATGGATGTGACAGAAAAACTCTGGAAGCACATTTTGCCGCTGCCTGCATCTACATGTTTGACGGATGAGCAGTTGGAGGATGTGGTCATGGCAGTGAAAGAGATACTGTAAGGATGGAAGAGATCGTACTGGTTGGATACGGCGGACATGCGAGGAGTGTGGCGGACTGTATTGAGAGGCAGAATAAATACAGAATTGTCGGATATACGGATGTGGAACAACGCAATTCCAGATATCAATATCTGGGTACAGATACTGTATTAAAGGATTGGTATGAGCAGGGGATTAAAAATGCGGCTGTCGGAATTGGCTATATGGGAAAGGGAACGCTTCGGGAGAGGTTGTATGAAAGTCTGAGAGCTATTGGATATGAATTGCCGGTTATTGCAGATCCCTCAGCAGTTATATCTGATCATGTGCAGATAGGAGAAGGTACTTTTATCGGAAAGGGAGCTGTTGTGAATGCAGAAGCCCGGATTGGGAAGATGGCTATTATTAATTCCATGGCTTTGGTTGAGCACGATTGTATTGTTGAAGATTATGCACATGTTGCGGTCTCTGGTGTTTTATGCGGTCAGGTAAAAGTGGGAAAGGCGGCTTTTATAGGAGCGAATGCAACGATTCTGCAATGTATGGAAATACCTTCGAAAGTGACGATTCCGGCTGGTGAGGTTGTTAGGAGAAATTATCGTATGGAAGTAAAAAAGAATTGTAAAATACTTACAAATATATGTAGGGGGGGGGTAACTTAAACCTTACCTGTAGACAGCTCACATATAAATACGCGGGGTATGTGGCTGTATGATGAATAATGTTGTTATGAGCGATAAAAAACGCCTATACATAGGATATTTTGCAGATGGACCATGGGCGCATCAAGCTTTTGAAAGATTGATCAAAGACGATACGATTCGGATTGTTTTTATTATGGTCAGATATGAAAACCAGGATATCGTTTTAGCGGATTATGCCAAACAATATAAGATACCGTTATTGATACATGAGAATATTAATTCTGAGGAATTTATAGAGCAGGTAAAGAAATATGAGGCGGATCTTTTTGTGTCAATGTCATTTGATCAGATATTTGGAAAAGTAATAAGAGAACTTCCGCCGCTTAAAACGATCAACTGCCATGCAGGAAAACTTCCTTTTTATCGAGGAAGGAATATTTTGAATTGGGTACTGATCAATGACGAAAAAGAATTTGGAATAACTGTACATTATGTAGATAAAGGTATTGACACCGGAGATATTATTTTACAGAAGGTGTATGAGATAACAGACGAAGATAGTTATGCAACGCTTTTGGAAAGAGCGTATGAAGGGTGTGCGGTATTGTTATATGACGCAATTAAGCTGGTACAGAGTAATAAGGTGAAAACAATACGGCAGACGGATATAGATAAGGCGGGGATGTATTGTGGAAGGCGGTCGTCAGGAGATGAGATCATAGACTGGAATCAGTCCAGCCGGGAAGTTTTCAATTTTGTCCGTGCAATCTGTAAGCCTGGGCCGCAGGCAGCATCATTCATCAAAGGAGAAAAGATATTGATTAATAAAGTTAAAATGGTAGATGGTGTTCGTCCGTATAAGAATACAGTTGGACAGGTAGTTGGAAAAAGCAGGGACGGATTTTATGTGAAAACACAGGATACGGTAGTGGAAGTTGTGGAATATACTTACGAGGGAAAAGTTAAAGTAGGCGACAGATTGGAGAAAGCATAATGAAACGTGTGTATATTATTGCAGAAGCGGGTGTTAATCATAATGGAAATATTGATATAGCAAAAAGACTTGTAGATGTGGCAAAAGAAGCCGGCGCAGATGTGGTGAAGTTTCAAACATTTCGGGCGGACAGCCTTGCTTCTAAATATGCACAGAAGGCAGAATATCAGTTACATACGACCGATGAAAAAGAAACTCAAAAAGAAATGCTGAAAAAGCTGGAGCTTACTTATGACATGCATGTGGAGTTAATTCGATATTGTAAACAGGCAGGAATAGAATTTTTGTCGACTCCGTTTGATCTGGATAGTATTGATTTGTTAGAGAGTGTCGGCATGAATTTATATAAGATCCCTTCGGGGGAAATTACCAATCTGCCGTATCTTAGAAAGATCGGCAGTTTGAAAAAGTCGGTGATTTTATCATCTGGTATGAGTACGTTGGAGGAAGTTGAAGAAGCTGTAAAAATATTGAAAGAAAGCGGAGCAGCTGATGTCTCTGTACTACATTGTAATACGCAATATCCGACTCCTATGGAGGATGTTAACTTAAATGCTATAAAATCCATGCAGGAAGCAGTTGGAGTACGTGTGGGCTATTCTGATCACACAGAAGGAATTGAGGCATCGATCGCTGCCGCTGCAATCGGGGCGGAAATTATTGAAAAGCATTTCACATTGGATAAGACGATGGAGGGGCCAGATCACAAAGCAAGTCTGGAACCGCACGAATTAAAGGCAATGGTAAAGGCTGTTCGGAATATCGAGACGGCGATGGGGGATGGAGAAAAAAGACCGACGTCTTCAGAGAAAGATAATATAGCGATTGTGCGTAAAAGTATCGTTGCGAAAAGACGGATAGAAAAAGGTGAAATATTTTCAGAGGATAATATTACAACGAAAAGACCAGGAAATGGAATATCCCCTATGCTTTGGGATCGTGTAATGGGAACAGAAGCAAAACGTAAATATGAAGAAGATGAGTTGATAGAGCTATGAAAAGAATATGCATTATTACGGGCACCAGAGCAGAATACGGGTTGCTGAAGCCTGTGATCGAACGGATAAACAAAGATAAAGAACTTGAATTATATCTGATTGCAACGGGTGCGCATTTATCACCTGAATTTGGATTGACTTATAAAGAGATAGAAGATGACGGATATATTATAAATAAAAAGATAGAGATGCTTCTTTCGGCAGACACGCCAAACAGCATAGTGAAATCTATGGGAGTAGAGATGATTGGTTTGGCAGATGCGTTAGAAGATGCCTGCCCGGATATGGTAGTGATACTGGGGGACCGGTATGAGATGCTGGCAGCAGCATCTGCCGCTATGATACACAGGATTCCGATTGCGCATATTCACGGCGGGGAGGCAACGGAAGGGGCTATTGATGATGCAATTAGGCACGCGATTACCAAGATGAGTTATTTACATTTTGCATCTACAGAAGTTTACCGCAATCGGATTATTCAGCTTGGAGAGGAGCCAGAGCGTGCGTTCAATGTAGGCGCGTTAGGTGTTGAAAATATTAAGACGGTAAAATTTTTAGATAAAGAGACATTGGAAAAGAGTATTGATTTTAAATTTGGTGAAAATACGATCATGGTGACATACCATCCTGTAACATTGGAAAAAGAAAGCAGCGCGGAGCAGTTTGGCAATTTACTTCACGTGCTTGCGAAAAAAACAGGATGGAATATTATTTTTACAAAGGCAAATTCTGATACAGATGGAAGAATTATCAATCAGATGATAGATAGATTTGTGGCAGAGCATAAGGACAGATGTATAGCGTATACGTCTTTGGGACGGGTTCGATACTTAAGTGCATTGAAATACTGCAGCGTTGTAATCGGGAATTCGTCAAGCGGGATTATTGAGGTTCCTTCGTTTCATATTCCTACAGTGAATATAGGAGACAGGCAAAAGGGGAGAGTGGCGTCAGGCAGTGTCATTTATTGTGGTACGAGTGTAGAAGGTATTGACGATGCATTAGACAAAGCAATGCAGGACGATTTTAGGCAAAGAATTAAAAGTGAGAGAAATCCTTATGAAAGCAAAAATACTTCTTCAGAAATTGTCAGAGTCATAAAATATTTTTTACAGAATGGTATTGATATGAAAAAGAAATTTTATGACTTAAGTATTGGAAAACAAATATGGATGCATTGTTTATAAATATTATAGCGTTATCAGGAATTTTTTGAAAAGGAAGAAGGAACAGCAATGGCGAAAAAGGTGCTGGTTACAGGTGCAGATGGTTTTATAGGAAGTCATTTGACGGAGATGCTTTTGGAAAAAGGGTATAGTGTAAAGGCATTTACATTTTATAATTCCTTCAATAATTGGGGATGGCTTGATACTCTGCCAGAGAAAAAATTATCTGAAATCAATATATTCAGCGGTGATATCAGGGATCCGAACGGGGTGAGGGAAGCAATGAAAGGCATAGATATGGTTTTTCATCTTGCAGCGCTGATCGCAATTCCGTTCAGCTATCATTCTCCAGACTCTTATGTTGATACGAATATCAAGGGTACGCTCAATGTGCTTCAGGCGGCCAGGGAATTGGAGACTGAAAAGATTATGATCACGTCGACTTCTGAAGTCTATGGAACAGCCAAGTACGTTCCGATTGATGAAAAACATCCATTTCAGGGGCAGTCCCCGTATTCAGCAACTAAAATCGGTGCGGACAGGCTTGCGGAGAGTTTTTACCGGAGTTTTAGACTGCCGGCAGCCATAGTCAGGCCTTTTAATACATATGGACCAAGGCAATCTGCGAGAGCTGTGATTCCTACGATTATTACTCAATTATTGGCGGGGAAAACGGAAATAAAGTTGGGGATGTTGACGCCCACCAGAGACTTCAATTATGTAAAAGATACTGCGGAAGGATTTATTGCGATTGCGGAATCAGACAAGACGGTTGGGGAAGAAATCAATATAGCATCACAACGAGAAATTTCTATTGGAGATTTGGCGAGTGAAATTATAAAACAGATAAATCCAAATGCAGAATTAATCTGTGACGAACAAAGAATCCGGCCGGAAAAAAGTGAAGTTAACAGGTTATTGGGATCTAATGAAAAGATTCAGAAATTGACGAATTGGAAACCAAGATATTCGCTTGAACAGGGATTAGGGGAGACGATTGAGTGGGTTAGGCAGAATATGAAGTGTTATAAGCCGGATATTTATAATGTATAGAAATTTGAGATGCATAAAAGTTATTGAAAACTGGAGAGAAAGAATAAATGAACTTGGCAATTATACCCGCACGGAGCGGTTCAAAAGGTGTAATTGATAAAAATATAAGGGAGTTAAATGGCAAACCTTTAATGGGATATTCAATAGAAGCTGCACTTAAGAGTGGATGCTTTGGCGAAGTAATGGTTTCTACGGATTCTAAAGAATATGCTGACATAGCCGTAGCTTGCGGTGCAAAAGTTCCGTTTTTAAGAAGTGTGGAAAATTCATCGGAATATGCTGCGTCCTGGGAAGTAGTAAGGGAGGTTTTAAACAAATATCAGGAGCAGGGCAGACTGTTTGACATGGCGACGTTATTACAGCCAACTTCGCCATTAAGGACAGCTGAGGATATTATTGGTGCATATGAAATATATAAAGAGAAATGTGCGAGTTCTGTTGTCAGCGTATGTGAAATGGAAACATCGCCATTGATTTGTAATACATTACGGGAAGACAATAGTTTGGAAGGATTTATTAGTTCGGAAATAAAGGGTAAGAGAAGGCAGGACTTCCCCCAATATTACAGGCTGAATGGTGCGATATATATGTGCAGAATAGATTATAGTTTGGATGTTAGGTTTGAACTATATGGCAGGGGGAGTTATGCGTATATTATGAGTCGGGAAAGATCAGTGGATATAGATACAGAATATGAGATATTTTTAGCGGAACAATTGCTGAAGTACTTTTTGTGAGAAAATTAAAAGGGATATGGATATTATGGGAAACCGTCGACGACGGCAAGACCCCTTTATGAAGAAGTCTGTTTTGGGACTATGGCGCTATATAAAGGTTTAGAAGAAAGTCAGACAGTGCGGATGAAGCTTGATGTGCCGATGAAGTTGTTTTCTAGTATTGTATAGAAGCAGAACTGCTTCAAGAATAAGAGAGGTATAAAGTGCCCATAGATCTTTTTTACAGATTATGGAGGTATGAAAAGTATTGATATGGAAACTTGGCAGAAATGCATGATACAGGAAAATGCAAGTATAATGGATGCAGTCAAAGCGATTGACAAAGGGGGAATGCAGATTGCGTTGATCGTTGATGGTGACAAGAGATTGAAGGGGATATTGACAGATGGCGATATAAGGAGAGCTGTTATTAATAAGACAGATTTTTCAGCAAAGGTTGGAAGTATCATGAAGAGAAATCCGTCAATTGCAAAAGTTGGACAATCTGATGAAGAGATCCGTAAACTTATGAAAACTCGGCAGGTGCACCAGATCCCAGTTATTGATGGCGAGGGACGTGTCCAACGAGTTGTTCTGTTTGTGGATGTCATTGAAAGGAAGCGGTACGACAATATTGTTGTGATTATGGCTGGCGGATTGGGATCTAGGTTAATGCCGCTGACTGAGAAATCGCCTAAACCGTTGTTGAAGGTTGGTTCTAAGCCAATATTGGAAATAATATTGGAAAGTTTTTTGGAAAAAGGCTTTTACCGTTTTTATTTTTCGGTGAACTATAAAGCGGAAATGATAGAGTTGTATTTTGGGGACGGTTCTGCATGGGATGCAGAGATTAAATATATTAGGGAAGAAAAAAAACTTGGGACTGCCGGATCATTGTCTCTTTTGCCAGATATACCAGACAAGCCTATTATAGTTATGAATGGAGACATCCTTACAAAAGTTGACTATGCATCATTAGTAGATTATCACATGGCGGAGAATGCTGTGGCTACTATGGCAGTGCGGGAATACAGTAATAGAATTCCATATGGTGTGATTAATGTAAAGGATAATGTTATTGTATCTATTAAGGAAAAACCAATAGATACCTATTTGGTAAATGCCGGAATTTATGTGCTGGATCCTTCAGCTGTGAGGGAAGTAAGAAGAGGCGAATATTTGGATATGCCAAGGTTGTATGACAGACTGATAGATTTAAGAAAAAAGACCATTGCGTTCCCTGTCAGGGAATACTGGCTTGACATTGGTAAAATAGAGGATTTCGAGAAAGCTCAAGGCGATTATGAAACATTATGGAGGTAAAAAATGTCTAAGAAGCAAACCATGAGAGAACATATGACAGGACGATTAGGTGAAAGTAGTAGTTTTTCTTTGAATCCTCCGCTGCCGGAATGTTTGAATATCGAAGTAAATAACACCTGCAATCAGAAATGTGTGTTTTGTCCATATCATGGGTTGTATGCGCCAAAAACAATTCATCCTGCAATTTTGTCTGTAGATTTTGTAAAAGAATTGATGTGTCAGGCGTATGAGCTTGGGATAGGAAGAAAAGAAATAGGGTTTTATCTTGCGGGTGAAGCATTTTTATACAAGGGACTTGCCGAACTTATTGCATTTGCTAAGGAACTCGGCTTTAAATATACATTTCTTACGACGAATGGTGCGCTTGCAACACCAGAGAGGATGCGGGAAGTCTTGGATGCCGGTCTTGACAGTATTCGTTTTTCTGTAAATGCGCCGCAACGGGAGCTGTACAGGGAGCTGCATGGAAAAGACGACTATGACATTGTGATTAGGAATATAAAAGAGATGCATCAGTATATAACAAAGAACCATATAAAGGTAGCGACATCTTTGTCCTGCGTCATAACCAAAAAGACGATAGGAATAGAAAAGCAGATGCGTGAGATTTTTGAGCCGTATTTTGAGGATATTATGTTTATTCCAGTGATGCTCAGCAGACTGACAAATATTGCAGAAGTAAAAGAAAAATATGAGGTGATTGATGACAGTGATGTGATGTTTAACCCTGATTTTATATGTCCTCTTCTTTTTAATACGATGTATATAAATGCATTTGGGAAAGTTGTGCCGTGTTGCAATTCCTATGATGAGGAAGTATATTTTGCTGATTTAAAAGTAAATCCAAGTCTTAAGGCTGCATGGGAAAGTGACGGGTATAACAAATACCGGAAAATATTTCTTAAAGGAGATTCTGACAAAGGGACAATTTGTGAAACATGTTTGATGAGAAAGAAAACGGTAAAAAGATTTATATATGATGATTAATGCCGGGATATGATTGTTAAATAATAATGAAGAAAAGGTATGGACAGCTATAATGAATGAATTTGGAAAATCAAATGTTAAATATGAAAGTGGAAGTTTCTTAAATTATTATAGTCAGACAAGAATGGTGTGGGAAGATTTTTATCCTTCAGAAAAAAAGATTTTATCAAGAATTATAGAGCGATTTGACCATGGGATTGAGCTATTAGATGCAGGATGTGGATGCGGCGGGTTGGGAAAAGCGTTAAGTGAAAGATACAATCTTAAGTATTATACAGGAGTTGATTGTAATAAGAAAGAGATTGATTATGCCAAAGAGTATAATCAGCTTGCTATTCCGCATCAATACATATGTGAAGATATAGCTGGTTATAATGATGACAGACAATACGATATTGTAGTTTCACTGAGTTGTATTGACTTTAATATCAATGTTAAGGGTATGTTGGAATCATGTTGGGCGAAAGTAAAAAGCGGAGGATATCTGATTACTTCAGTAAGATTAACAAATAGAGAAACAATAAATGATATCAACAAGGCATATCAGAAATTAGATGGAAATGAAGTCGCGAATTATGTTGTATTTAATATTAAGGATTTTATAAATATGATTTCTGAATTGAAGGATAATCCGGCAGATTTGTTGGAAGCATTTGGGTACTGGCACGCTCCTGCAGATGGAACAGTAATTGAATATGATAAGCTTTGCATGAGTGTATTTGCGATTAGGAAGAGCTTAGTGAACGGGGATAAAGATAAACTAGTAACTCATTTTGAGTTGCCAAGTGATCTTTTGGGAGGTGATTTCAGTGTATGAGAAAAATTTTCCAACAGAAATAATGATTGAGGCAACGAATTGTTGTAATAATAAATGTTTTTTTTGTGGAAGCATTGTTAGCAGAAGGAAAAGAGGCGTTATAGATGAACAATTGATGCTGAGACTTATTTCGGAAGCATATGATAATGGCGCAAGAAAAATTAGCTTTCATGGAATGGGCGAACCATGTTTATGCAAAAAGCTATCAGATTATGTGGGTGCTGCAAAGAATAAAGGGTACACATATATTTACCTGGATACGAATGGTGCTTTGGCGGCTCCTGAAGTAATATTCCCGGTTATAGATGAAGGGTTAGACAGCTTAAAGTTTTCTATTCATGCGGCAACGAGTGAGACATACAAAAAGATTACCAACAATGATGTATTTCATCAAGTAAAAGACAACTTCATAAAAGTGAGTAAGTACATTAATGAAAAGAACATTAACTGTAAATTAATTGGATATTTTGCTGAGAGCTTAATTAATTGTGATGAAGTAGAAGATTTTAAAAGTACATTTGAACCGTATGCAAGTGAATTGTGGATTAATCCGATACATAATGCGTCGGGAACAAAACCTGATAATTCTGATTTTTCAACGAGTGTAAATAGTGCTTCGACTAAAAAATTACCATGTGCAGAATTAGATAGAATGATAATCAACTGGGAAGGAAAAGCAATTGCATGTTCTACGGATTGGACAGGTAGTTTGATTTATGGAGATAGCAATGTATCTTCGTTGAAAGAATTATGGAACTGTGAAGAAATATTAAAAATTCGAAAAGAACATGAAAATACCGAATTATTAAATAATATTTGTAAAAAATGTGCGGAGGTGTAAATGTGAAACAACTAAAAGATACTTACAGACATGTAATTCGTACAGCTGACTATTTCAGTGATTTAGATAGAACACAATATATCCGCATGGATGGAAACGAAAGTATTGATGGGTTGCCGGAAGAATTTGTCAGAGATGTATTAAGCGAAATTGACAGTAATTATCTTGCAACATATCCAAGCCAAAAGCAATGTACGGAAGCTATAGCCGACAGATTAAATTTACCTAAAGAAAATATATTTGTTACAAATGGATCTGATTGTGCTATAAAAATGGTTTTTGAGGTTTATGTTGGTAAAGATGACAGGGTAATTATGACAAATCCTACCTTTGAGATGTACGGTGTGTATGCAACCATGTACGGTGCAAAGACTGTATTGGTTGATTACGAGATGAATGGTGAAAGAGAGTTTGAATTTCCATTTGATAAATATATGGAGGAGATCAGACAGGGAGCTAAACTTGCAGTTATTGTAAATCCAGATAATCCAACCGGAGCTATAGTTGAACCTGAAAAATTAATCCAATTACTTGAATATGCTGAGAAAAAGGATACTCTTGTGATTGTTGATGAAGCTTATTATGGATTTTATGATAAATCAGTAATTGGAGAAATATTACAATACAATAATTTGATTGTCCTAAGAACATTCTCCAAAATAATGGGACTTGCTGGGGTCAGATTAGGATTTTTGGCTGCAAATGAAGAGATTCTGCATGATGTAAAAAGAGTTGCCGCTCCAGCTGCTGTTAGCACAATTTCATTAAAATTCGGAGAAAAGCTGATGAAGCGTTCAGATATTCTTGATCAATTGTTTTCAAATTATAAAAGAGAAAAAGAGTATTTAGAAAGAAAACTTTCTGAAAATAATATTATATATATTAATAGCCATGCTAATTTTTTGTTAATTCCATGTGACAAAGAATTAAAAGAGGTATATGAGGCATTTAAAGAAAATGGTATATTGATTGCTTGTAAAATAAATAAATATATCAGGATTAATATTGGAAATGAGCAGGTTACAGACGAATTTATACGTGTATATAAAAGAATAATGTTTCAGAAATAAAAATTATAAGTTAATATAGGGAAATTAAAACTACTAAAAATAATTGGAAGATATTTTATTACAAGTATATGTGGATTAGTTTTAAGAATCGGGCGGGAGTGAAAAGATTGCAAAAAGGAAGATTATTCTGGGTGACTGGATTATCTGGAGCGGGAAAGACAACTATAAGTACGTTGCTATACAAATACTTAAAAAGAAAGAAAAATAATATTGTGTTTATAGATGGGGATCAAATCCGTGAGGTTTACCAGAATAAAGATTATTCCGAAGAAGGCCGAGAAAAAATATCCTTTACAAACATGCGTTTGTGCAAGATGTTAACGGATCAGGATATAGATGTTATTATTGCAGTAATTGGTATGAGAGATGTGTACAGGGAATGGAATCGCAAAAATTTTGAAAATTATTTCGAAATATATTTGGAAGTCCCGATTGAAATACTGATTGAAAGAGATAGTAAAGGACTTTACAGTAAAGTCCTTTGTCATGAAATAGCTAATGTATATGGTATTGATATGCCATATGAAGAGCCTAAATGTCCGGATATTAAAATATGCAATGATTCATCAAAGACTCCAGAAGAAGTATGCCAGATGATTATTGATAGATTGAATTTGTAAAACAGAGGAGCAGTCTTATTATTATGAAAGTATTGATACTGAATTCAGGGATTGGAAGGCGTATGGGGAGCTTTACGGAATCTTCTCCAAAATGTTTGGTCACTATAAGTGAAAAAGATACTATTTTAAGCAGACAATTGAGACTCATAGAAAGTGTTGGAGTTGAAGACGTTATCATAACGACAGGTATGTTTAAAGATCAGCTGGAAGAATACTGTAATTCATTAAAATTACCCTTGAAGTATAATTTTGTATTTAACAAAGAATATGCTAGAACAAATTACATTTATTCTATTTATTGTGCTCGCAAATGGTTAAAAGATGATGATGTTATTCTTATGCATGGAGATTTAGTTTTTGAAGCACAGATATTGAATAAAATGATAGATTTTCCATATTCCTGTATGGCAGTGAGCGCTAATGAGGAACTATCACAAAAAGATTTTAAAGTGGTTTTGGATAAAGGGAATATAACAAAAGTTGGTGTGGGATTTTTTGAAAATGCTATATCAGCACAACCATTATATAAACTAAAACGGAAAGATTGGTCTGTTTGGTTGGAACGAATGTGTAGATTTTGTGAAACAGGTAATATAACATGCTATGCAGAAGAAGCGTTAAATGAAACCTTAAAAGATATAAAATTGAAACCATATGATGTAGGCACTTACTTATGCAATGAGATTGACAACGAAGATGATTACACAATAGTATCACAGAAAATAAAGGTAGTGGAAGAAAAAATTGTCTATATGGGATTTTCTACGGATGTAATTCATAGTGGACATATTGGAATATTAAAAAGAGCTGCTTGTATAGGAAAAGTGGTAGTTGGAGTTTTGTCTGATAATGCAGTTGCAAGTTATAAAAGATTTCCGTTAGTTCCATTTGAAGAGCGGAAAGTACTAGCGGAAAATCTTCAGTATGTGTATCAAGTTGTGGAACAAAGAGAACTAAGCTATAAAGAAAATTTGTTGGCGATAAAACCGGCATATGTTGTACACGGCGATAATTGGAAACAAGGTGTACAAAAACCGATTCGTGACGAGGTAATTCAAATACTACAGACATATGGAGGGAAGCTGATTGAATTTCCTTGTACAGAAGGTGAAACTTTACATAATATTGAAAAAAGAATGATTACGGAATTGGCAATTCCTGACTTTCGCAGAGGTCGTTTAAAAAAGGCTATTCAAATGAAAGGATGTATTAGCGCTATTGAGGTACATAGCGGTATTACAGGATTGATAGCTGAGAAGACTATAGTAGAACGGGAAGGAATGGTTTGTCAGTTTGATGCAATGTGGATAAGCAGTTTATGTGATTCCACAGTGAAAGGGAAACCGGATATTGAATTAGTAGATATTACATCAAGATTACGTACAGTTGATGATATCATGGAAGTGACGACAAAACCAATTATTTTTGATGGAGATACAGGTGGTTTGAATGAGCATTTTGCATATACAGTAAGAACATTGGAACGTATGGGAGTTTCAATGATTATCATTGAAGATAAGACCGGTTTAAAGAAAAACTCTCTATTCGGAAATGAAGTTGAACAGACTCAAGACACGATTGAGCATTTTTGTACTAAGATTGAAACAGGAAAGAGGGCAAAAAAAACAAATGATTTTATGATTGTTGCTCGTATAGAAAGTCTTATCTTGGAAAAAGGAATAGAAGATGCTTTGAAAAGGGCGAAGGCATATGTAAAAGCCGGAGCGGATGGAATCATGGTTCATAGCCGTAAAAAGGAGCCTGATGAAATTTTTGAATTTGTGGATGCATTTAGATGTAGTGATATTATTACACCAATTGTTGTCGTTCCAACTACATTTAATATGGTTACGGAAGAAGAGTTTGCTATGCATGGTGTCAATATTGTAATTTATGCAAATCAATTGACGCGAAGTGGTTTTCCGGCAATGAAAAATGCTGCAGAATTAATTTTACAGAATCACAGAGCAAAAGAGGTAGATGAATTTTGTATGCCAATAAAAGAAATCATTAATTTAATTCCGGCAGATGAATAAATATTGAGGTGTATTAGAATGGAGCAATACTATCTTAATCCCCAAAATTATGAAGAAGAGATGGAAGAATTATTGCAACAATTGAGAGTAAGAAATATTCTATTGGTTTGCGGACAATCTTTTTATCAACTACCTGTTTATCCTTTTATAAAAAGTTTACAGAAGAATAAAAGTATTTCCATTACATTTTATAATGATTTTTCGTTAAACCCAAAATATGAAGAGGTTCTGCAAGGAGTAAAAGTTTTTGAAGAAAATATGTGTGATTTTATTCTGGCAGTTGGTGGGGGGAGTGCAATAGATGTTGCAAAATGCATTAAGTTGTTTGTTGGATTAGAAAAGAATGAAGATTATCTATGTCAGAAGATTATAGAGAATAAAGTACCGTTATTTGCAATACCTACTACTGCAGGAAGTGGAAGTGAAACAACGCAATTTGCAGTAATATACATAAAGGGGAATAAGCATTCAATAGAGCATAAAAGTGTTTTGCCAAAGTATGTTCTGTTATATCCTAATAACCTAATAACCTTACCGATTTATCAGAAAAAGGCAACTGTATGTGATGCGTTATCACATGCGATTGAGTCATACTGGGCGCTATATTCATCAGTGAAAAGCAGAGAACTATCGGAGACAGCGATTTGTCTAATACTTGATAATATAGCTGGTTATTTGAAAAATGATGTAAATAGTTGCAAAAACATAATGCTTGCATCGAATTTTGCAGGACAGGCAATTAATATTACTAAAACGACTGCTGCGCATGCCATGTGTTATAAATTAACAAGTTTGTTTGGCATTCCTCATGGACATGCAGTAATGTTATGTTTGCCAGAAGTATGGGAATATATGCAGAAAAAATTAGATGTAAGTATTAATGATCAGAAAAAAATATATTTAGAGAAAACATTTAACTCATTGGCACATTGTTTAAAACAGGAAACACCTAAAAATGCAATTCAATTTTTAAAACGATTGCGTTCAAAATTGGGGCTCGAACTAATGGAAAAAGTGGATGAAAAACAGCTTACTTTGCTAATAGATTCAGTAAATGTGGAGCGGTTAAAAAATTCCCCAATTATTTTAAAGAGAGAAGATTTGCGTGTGCTCTATCAAAAAGTTTTATGGAGAAATTGATTATGGATGTGAACGTTTTGGTAAAAAAATTGAATTCAGATTTTTATACTGGTGTGCCAGATTCACAACTGAAAGCGCTATGTGATTATCTTATTGACAGTTTTGAGATTTCAGAACAACATATCATTGCGGCAAATGAAGGAAACAGTGTTGCATTGGCTGCTGGTTATTATCTGGCAACAGGTAAGATTCCGGTAGTGTATATGCAAAATAGTGGTATTGGGAATATTATAAATCCAGTAGTTTCGTTATTAAATGAAAAGGTATATGGTATTCCCTGCATTTTTATCATAGGATGGCGTGGGGAACCAGAGGTAGATGATGAACCTCAACATATTTTTCAGGGAGAAATTTCACGCAAGTTATTAGAAGAAATTGGATTATACACAGTTATTTTAAATAAAAATACCATGGTAGAAGAATTGGAAAAAGAAGTAATGGAGGCACATCATATTTTAAAACAAAATAGGAGTGTGGCATTTCTTGTTAGAAGAAATTCTTTATCATATGATAAACAGATTACGTATGAAAATCCGTATGTAATAACACGCGAATCAGCGATTGAACATATTATAAACATTGCAGATCAAGACGTTATTGTATCAACAACAGGGAAAGCAAGCAGAGAAGTTTTTGAAATAAGAGAAAAAAAAGGTCAAGGACATCAATTTGATTTTCTAACAGTAGGTTCAATGGGACATAGTAGTTCTATTGCGCTTGGTATTGCGTTGAATAAGCAAAATATTAAAGTCTGGTGTATAGATGGTGACGGAGCAATGCTTATGCACATGGGGGCTATGGCGGTAATCGGTAATAGGTGTCCCGAAAATTTGGTACATATTGTAATTAACAATGAAGCACATGAATCGGTTGGAGGATTACCAACGGTGTCTTCTGGTATTAATTTGGGAAAAATTGCGGAGGGATGTGGATATCCTAATATTGCCAGCGTGGAAACATATGAAAAACTGGATAAAGAACTTTTCATAGCGAAAAAAAGAAAGGCACTGTCGTTTATTGAAATTAAATGTGCAATTGGTTCTAGAGAAGATTTGGGAAGACCAAAAACAACGGCGTATGAAAATAAAGAAATTTTTATGAAATATTTAAAAAGTATTATTAGTGATAATAAATAAAGTTTTGAGGTGGCATAAATTGGACACTAAGGCAGAAATGAAATATTACTTAGGACTAGTAGATGAGTATGAAGCACCAGAGGGATATGATTGTTATGTATGGGCAGGGGTGTTTTGTGTAAATGGTATAGAGTGGTGTAGACGTAATGGAAAAAAATTTGAAGTGCTTAAAGACGAAGAAATTACGAGAGATGATGTACAGATTATATATAATTATTTGGAAAAAGTAAAAAATAAAACTATTGACTATTTAAAAAGATTATTAAATGAATATCATCAAACTGACTACAGTGAGTTTAAGTGGAGGGTCTTGCTAAATTTTTGGCTAGCATATTTTCTGCCATCTATATATGATAAATATTTAATGTTAAAAAGAATTAAAGATGAAAGTAGATTATTTCATGCACATTTATATAAATCAGATTGTACGGGAGTCGCGTTGGATCAGTTGGATTTTGGGGAAATGTTACAGGATGATTTCGGCTTCCATAAGTATGAATATAGTTTGTTGATGAAGAATATTTCGGATATTAATAATATTATAGTTGATGAAAGTAGTACTTATGAGAGAATGCCTTTGCGTGTAAATTATACAGATTTACCAGAGCATGTTGCAAGTTTTGCGAATGAATATCGAGAATATAAAGAAATGACTAATATACCAGATGAAATAGTCATCCAGTCACCGTATATAAAATTTACTCTGTATAAAGAACTAATGGAAAGAAAGTACGGTAAGATATCGGGATACTTTTTGGACTACTTAAATAAGATTAGAAAAGGAATGGCTTCTAACAGGACTTTAGATGTAGAATGGAGAACACGAAGACGGAATATTGAAAAAGATGAAACGGATAAATTTGTTTGTTTAGTGTATAAAATAATTGGTAATTTTATTCCTATTGCGTATTTAGAAGAATTTGATAATTTAAAAACAATAGCAATGAATAATTATAAATGGGGATTAAAGCCAAGGATATTGCTGTATGATTGTGAAGGAGTAGCAATTAATGAAATGTTTAAGATATATATGATGAACATTGATTTGGAGCATGTTTTAAAAGTAGACTTGATGCATGGAATTCCTACTGGTGCAGGAGGGTTTAGTTGGTACGAATTGACAGAATTGCAGATGTGTGATGATTACTTGATAAGTTGCGAAGTGCCGAATAATACGTTAGCTAATAGGTTTATACGTATGCCGTATATTAATTTTTTTAGATGTCCAGAATGGGAAAAAGGTACTGGAAACACAATTATATATACTAATTATTCATATCCGCAACATCGGGGGAGACTTAGCCTAAATGAATGGAATTGGAAGAAATATATGAATGGAGAGTTGGAGTTTTTCAGAATGTTGGATAGGAGTGTTATTTCTGAATTGAAATTCCGTTTACATCCGTATCATAAAAGTCAGTGGAGAAACAAAGAGAATATAAAAAAAATTGTTCCAGATTTGATTTTTGATGATGAACCGTCATTCTTTGATAGTATATATTATGCAAAGCTCGTGATTTCAGAAATAATGGGTTCAGCCGCAATGGAAGCAATGGGGGTGGGAAAGCCCACAATCATATTATATAATCCGATTAATTTGTTTGTAGAATTGAATGATAATTATAAAGATATTGAAGATATGATTAGAGTTGGCATTATTGCTGAAACACCGGAAAAACTGGCTGCTTTAGTGAATACTATTCATAATGATGTGGAAGGCTGGTGGAATGAACCTGAACGTCAGAAGGTTGTAAATAAAATATGTAATAAATACGCATATTTTCCAAAGAATGCAAAGGAAATATGGATAAAAAAAATCATGGCATATTTAGAAGAAGGATAGATTAGGTGTACTTGTATGATTAATCAATATTTGTTAGGACATAAGAATGAAGTAACGGATGGAAAAAAGATTTGGTATGTTGCAGAGCTTAGTGGTTTTGTTATGGAAGTCGATTTGTTTTCTAAAGAGTTAAAATGCTTATGGAAAATACCAAATTCTGCAGGACTGTGTTCTTATCGTTCATTATTCTATTACGGGCATAAGTTGTATGTTCTGCCATATTATCAAGGGGTAATATATGTTTATGATTTATATACCAATATATACGAAAAAATTGAAGTGAAGAAACAACTAGAGTTAATGGGAGGAATAAAACGAGATAAATTCCTTTATATATTCGGAAATAAAGCAGAAATTTTAAAATATAATTTGGAAGATAAGACGATTACATATATTGATGTGATGTTAGAATCATTTGATTTAGAAGACATTTGCCGATATTGGTTTTGGACTAAAGCATTTGTAATGGACGGGTGTATTTATATCCCTGTATCAAATTCAAATATAATAGTAGTATTGGATCGACATGATAAGATCTCTTTCTTACAGCTTGGAGATAAGTCGGAAAAATGGATTTTGGAAAATATTCAGGCAGATAGTAGTGGGTATAAGGTGATTTATTGCAAAGGGGCAGTTGATAAGGTCAGGACATACGTTTCAGAGTATGATTTAAATGGAGTTTTGATTGAGAAAAGAAGTATCGAAGAGAAATATTCTTATAAAGTATATCCGTTTGTAAACGCAGTATGGAATGAAAATAAATGGATATGTTTGCCATTCGGAAGAAATAAGGTGCTTTTGAGAGATAAGAAGCATGATGAGATATTATTTGAGATTAACAGTGGAACAAAATATTTGAATGACTTGATACAAGGTTTATTTTTTTGTAGTGTATGGATTGATGATTATATACTATGTGCTATTGATCAGTCGAGAGGAAGTCTTATATATATCAATGTGAATAATTTTGAGGTAAATTATTCATGTTTGGAATTTAAAGAGAATCTGCAGGGGCTGGCTGGAGTAACTTATCAAGATGCAATGCATTTTCAAGTTGTTTTGAAAGAAGATAAAGGGCTTATTAATCTAAAAAAGGTTATTAATTATGTCTGCAATAAGGAAAATAATCATGTGGATTGGAAGTCGCAGACAAAAGATGATTTTCAGAGAAAGGATGTCATTTATGCAAAAGGTAATACTATATGGAGCAGGACAAGGTGGTAAAGAAGCTTGCGAGTGGTTTGGTAATGATAATGTCTTCTGCTTCATAGATAATAATACTGAAATTCAAGAAAATGGTGTATATGGGAAACGCGTGATATCGTTTGAGAAGTTTATGGAACAGTATGGAAATGACAGAGAATTACAAAATAAATATGATATTGTGATTGCCATAAAGCAACGTTGGGTTATTCATCAAATAGCATATGAATTGGAAAAGGAAGGACTATGTTGGTATAGTGTATTTTCAGATATAAAAAAACGATGGGAGAATGCAAAGCGGTTTTTGGATAGAGATACAGAAAAGTTTAAATGTGAGCAGGAGTATATAAAAGATATTCGCTTAGCACAAAATAAGTGGTTATTGCGCCATATAACACCGGATTCTCTTACTCCTGCGACAGGAAAATTACGTGAAAAGCAACAACGAATTTTAGCATATGCGGTACGGGCATTTGAGGAATTTAAAAATGTTCTTGGAATAACTCCTATTATGGAGGCAGGAACACTGCTTGGGGCTGTGCGGCATAAGGGATTTATTCCCTGGGATTATGATCTTGATTTTTGTTTGCCAAGATATGAATATAATGTACTTTGTGAATACTTATTAAAAAATTGCGAAGTTTATATATTAGCTGACCATAATCCTTCTAGAAATAAGTGGCGAAAGGCGGGCGTTTCAGGAAAAAAACCATATACAGCCTTCTTTGTATATGGAGAAATAGTTTTGGCGATTGCTGATGATAGAGTGTTTGAAGGATTTGATACAGTGAATAGAAATAGATTTGTCGATATCGTACCACTCGATGTTTTTCCGGCGGATGCGGATTTGAAGGCATATAGGGAAAAAATTAACGAATATAAAACATTTTGGAACAGAGAAGAAGATTTTTATGGCTTGATCCAAGAATTTCAAGAAAGAAACCCCGGTTTTTCGAAGAAACCGAGTAAAGGAGATCTGCTGGGAAGAGCGGTGGATTGTGCGGTGGGAGCAGCGTATGTGGCTTTGCCAGGAAGATGGTATGATAAGCAGTTGTATCTTTTTGATGAAATTTATAAAACTCATCCTATGTTGTTCGAAAATGTTTATTTTGAAGCTCCTGCAAAAACAGAAAAAATTCTTACAAAGATGTATGGAAATAATTTTATGTTGCTTCCAAACCGATATGGGGTACATAAAGAAAATCCTGATTTTCTATTCATAGAAGAATATTAGCTTTATAATTAATTGAAGGAATGAGATAAAACTGGAAAGGATAATGTAAGTGGAAAAATTTATTATTTATGGTGCAGGTAAATGTGGACAGAATTGGTTTGAATTTTTGAAGTATAAAAACTTGCAAAAACATGTGTACTGTTTTGTGGATAAAAATGCTAAATCAATCAAAAGTATAGATGGGATTCAGGTTTTAACACTTGAAGAAACATTGGAGTTAGATTTTCCATATTTTATCTCGGTGCAAGATTCCGGGAAGAAAAAGGAGATTGAAGAAAATTTAAAAAATATAAATAAAAGGTATGCAAGCAGTATTGAGTACATGGCACGATATTGCGGCGAAGATAGAGTTTCTTTTAACCGTGATTATTGTGCATATTGTCATGTAAATACATCTTATTTTGAAAGAGCAGAACAAAGTGATTGGCTAGATGTTTTTTGGAAAGAAAATGGAAACTTTTATAATATGTTTAAAAATTTAGACTTAGAAAATGTAATTGAACTAGCTTGCGGACATGGGCGGCATGTCCCTATGTACTATAAGGGGGATGAACATATTACATTAGTTGATATACTTGAGGATAATATTAATTTTTGCAAAGAACGTTTTAAGGATAAAAACAATATCTCATACTATTGTAATAATGGCTTTAATTTGTCGGAGTTAAATGACAATACATACACTTCTTTGTTTGCTTATGATGCTATGGTACATTTTGAAATGTTGGATATTGCATCATATTTAAAGGAGTTTTATAGAGTTCTTGTGTCGGGAGGCTATGCATTAATTCATCATTCAAATAATACAGCAGATTATACTGCGGCGTTTGCTAATGGTTCAGCCCAGAGAAGTTACATGAGTGCAGATATTTTTGCATATTTAGCCTATAGAAGCGGATTTGAAATAGTGGAACAAAAGATTATCGACTGGGAGGGAGAAAAAGATTTAGATTGTATCACTTTGTTGAAAAAGCCCATTTTTTTCAATAACTAGGAATTGTTAGAAATGGAGATTGTTAAAATGAGAGAATTTAAATGTCCGACTGCAATTATATGGGGGTATGGAAATACATACAACTTAAATCTTAATTTAGTAAAATATCAGGAAATACAAAATAATCTTAAAGTAATAGGTATTACAGGAAAAGATATTTATCATCAGACAATCGACGGATATTCTTGTGTTCATATAAGCGATTTGCCATTAATAGAGTTTGACTATTTGATTATTTCAGCCCAAGGTTATTTTGATGAAATATGTGAGACAGCAATGAAGATTGGTATTGATCAAAGTAAATTTATTAATGTTCAAGTGTTTAGTATACCTAATTTTAACTTTGTGAATTATGTCCGTTTGGTTGAGTCGCATGTATCTATTATTGCAAATAATTGTTGGGGAGGAGGGGTTTATCATCTGTTAAAGATGCAATTTCAATCCCCATTTATTAATATGTTTGTAAGAGATAGAGATTATATAAAATTATTGAAAGACATAAAATTATTATGCAGAAAAAAGATAGAGTTTGTAGAATGGAATTATTCTGTTGAATTAAAGCGTCAGTTTCCTGTATATAGATTAGATGATATTATATTGCATTTTAATCACTATATTTCAAGGGAAGAAGTTGAATTTAAATGGTATGAGAGAATAAATAGGATTAATTGGAATAATTTATTTGTTATGATGTTTACTGAAGATATAAGTATAGCTCGACAATTTGATGAACTTGATTTTGAAAAAAAGATATGTTTTGTTCCTTTTAATTGTAATTTGAAATCTACGCATACTTTAAAAAAGCCTAATGCAGATATAAATTTTTGGGAAGTTGTAAATGGTGTGCCGTGGAATCGTCTGGTTGATTATAATGTCATTGACTTGCTTTGCGGAATAGGTGAAAAATATGATAGATTATATTTTTCTGAGTAAACTTTAGTAAAAAAACTTATTGTGTATTTAGGAAAAATGAAAATGAATGAGATAGTTAGTGTGATTATTCCTATATATAATATTAAAAATTATATAAGGAGATGCATAGAAAGTGTAATACAGCAGACCTATACTAACATTGAAATTATTATTGTAGATGATGGATCCATTGATGATTCTGGAGAAATTTGCAAACAATTTGTAACTATGGATTCTAGAATTATTTATATATATCAAGGAAATCAAGGATCTGTCGGAGCAAGAAAAACAGGATTACTGTACGCTAAGGGTAATTATATTGTTTTTGTTGACGGGGATGACTATGTTGAAAAAGATTATGTTGAAAGATTATATGAATGTATGGTCAAAAATGATGTGGATTTTGTTCATTCTAATTATATGGTAAATGGCAAGAATCAAAAATTTACCAAGCATATGCATTTGTATAAAGAGAGAGAACTGCATTTAGATTTTCGGATAAACTTGCTTCGGAATTATGTATTTGAATGGGAAACAGAGAAAGAAATTATTGAGTGTAATTTGTATGGATGTATTTATAAGAAAAAGGTGATATATGATTGTTATATGACACTTCCAGATTCTCAACAGTATGGAGAAGATTTACTTTGCCTTTGTAATTTAATTATGAGATGTCGAAGTATGATGTTAATTCCGAATGCTTATTATCACTATGTGCTAAGGGAGGGATCTCTTGATCATTCGGGAGATTTTATGAAGGCATTGTCGGACAAGATTTCATTGTATGAGGAATTAAAGAAGATTCTGACAGAGTACCAAATTATTTCTGCATTAATAGACAAATGTCAAATGTTTTTTGTTCAAAAAATAATTGGGGATTTTAGGTTGATTTCATCTGCGGAGATTCAGGTTAAGGAAAAGTATATGTGTGAGTTTACAGATTTATTGCTAAATAAAAAAATTATTCTATATGGTGCGGGTGTTGTTGGAGAAAGCGTATATAAACAGTTAACTAATTATAAAAATATTGAAATAATTAGTTGGATGGATTGTAATTTCAGAAACATCCATTCTTCTTATAGGGACATAGATAATCCGGATTTGATCAGTATATTAAATTTTGATTATGTTGTCATAGCAGTAGAAAGGAAGAGTGTTGCGGATGAAATCATAGATTATCTATCCCAAATGAATGTAGATAGAAAATTATTATTATGGCAGCCATATTCTAAAGGTGTTTCTCTATCAATATTATAAAATATATCAAAATGTATTGATTATGAAATATGAAGAAGAAAAAAATTAGAAATAATAAGTGTGGAAGTGATAGTTTCATGTCAAGACCAAACGAAGATGAGAGAGGACATATTTTTAATGCTGGTATTATTACAAAGCTAAGAGATATTTGTAATCAATATAATATATATCTTTATGGTGCAGGAATGTATGGAAAAACACTTTGTGCCTATATTCAGGAACAAAAAATAGGATATATTGATAAATTTATTGTGAGTGAACGGGATGCAGGACAAGTTGTTTTGGGGAAAAATGTTATTACATTAGAAGAATATTCTGCACAACGGACTACTATTAGTGAGTTTGTTGAAGAGGATATAATAATAATTGCCGTATCAGAGAGATATAGTACAGAAGTAGTTAGCCGGCTAGAAAATAGAAACCTGCATAATTATATAACGCTTACTCAAAAGGAGTGGGATGTAATAGGAAGAGAGGTTCTATTTGATGGGGTTATTCCGCAAAAAAATATTGCTGTTCTAATGTATCACAGGATTATAGATTCAGACTATACTTTTTGGCAATTGAATGTTTCGCCCAAAACGTTTGAAAAGCACATAAAGTATATCAGTGAGAACTACAAAGTTTTGAGATTAGAGGAAGAATGGAGCGATATAGTAGTATCGGATGAGAAATATGTTGTTATTACTTTTGATGATGGTTATGTGGACAACTATCGATTTGCGCTGCCGATTTTGGAGAAGTATCAAGTTCCGGCAACAATTTTTGTAAGTACAGATCTAATAGATACGGATGATATGTATTGGTGGGACGAACTGGAGAAAATATTTATTGTTGACAAGTATGTTGGTGAGTTTGTCTTTGCCGGAATCCAATATAAAATTGCTGATTTGAATGACAGAAGAAAAGTATGCCTTACAATTAGAAATCGTATAAAAGATATGAGTTCAGCAGAGCGGAGAAACAGTATGAGCGAATTACGTTCAGTAATGAAGGTGGAGCAATCCTTTACTTCTGAACTAAGATGTGTCAATACAGCAGAATTGATAAGAATGGCTGAGTCTCCATATGTAACGATTGGAGGCCATACAAAGTCACATTTATCTATGGGAAAAGTTCACTCAGCAGAATTACTGCATTCTGAAATGGAAGAATCTTTAGAGATATTAGAGAAGAAAATTGGAAAAAAGATAGAGGTGTTTGCATATCCTTTTGGAGGAGCAGAGGATTGGTGTGATGCTTCGGATCAAATAATGGTTGAATGTGGAATTAAAAAGTCAGTATTGGTTAAGAATGGGAATGTGAGTATAGACGATAAAATGTATAATATACCTCGCCATATGATTTTCGATAGTGAGGATATTGTGAAGAAAATGAGAAAGATATGGGGAATATATGGATGATGAAAGAAAAAATTATTTTATTTGGCTCAGGGAAACTTTTTACGGAACGCCGAGGGTTGATTGAAGAAAAAAATGAAGTGATTTGTATTTTGGATAATAAGGCTAAGGATAACTCATTTGTTAAAATGAGTTTGCCAGACGAATTAATACATCTTCCAGAAGTGCCTATTATCATAATGTCTGATTATTTTACACAGATGGTTCTTCAAGTTAGTAGAATTATTGGGATTCATGAATGTAATAAAAGAATAAAAATAGGAAGAGTATGTTATCCAATAGAAGCGGAAGAAAAAATATTAGCGGAAGAAACCTTACAGATTTTGGTCGAGTCAGACAAGGTATATTGTATTTTAGACAATGGTGTTAGGATTTTATTGGATGAGAAAACCTTTTATTTAAAAAGCATATATTGTGCTGTGTCGCGGAAAAGGGATATGTTACTTGACAAATTGCTTTCAATGGAACCAAAGCCTATTGATGCCTATTTTGGAAGAAAGAGAGGAGAACCTGTAGACAGATATTATATTGAAAAATTTCTTCGGGAACATAGTCAGTGTATCTATGGAAAATGTCTTGAGATTGCAGAGGATACTTATACAAGGCAGTTTGGGAGAGAGCATGTTACCGAATCGATGATGCTTCATGTTGAAGGTTGGGGGAGTAATGTAGTAAAGGGGAATTTAGAAACAGGAGAAGGAATTGCGTCGGAATCATTCGATACGATGATCATTACGCAGACATTGATGTGTATATATGATGTGGAGTCTGCAGTGAGACATATTTTTAAGGGATTGAAAAAAGGAGGATCGGCACTTATTACGGTATCTGGTATATCACAAATTGCCAGATATGACGATGATAACTGGGGTATGTTTCATTCATTTTATATGAGCGGTCTGAAGCGGATTTTTTATCCTGTTTTTGGGGAAGAGAATGTCGAGATTGTTCATTATGGGAATGTTAAAACGGCTATGGCGTTTTTGTATGGCGCTACACGTGAAGAATTAAGCGAAGATGATTTTAATATCAGCGATATAGATTATCCTGTCATATATGGTGTTCATGTAAGAAAATAATATAAGGAATTTATATTGGTAATGAGAAACAGCACAGGATTTGGTGTATTTGGAGGATGCTTTGAAGATTGTTGTTTTTGGTCTGGGTGATATTTACAGTAAGGTAAAACATTATTTTTATGAAGAAAAGGATAAGATTGTTGCTTTAATTGATAATAATCCGGGACTTTTTGGGACAGTGGTGGATGGATATATGGTGGACAACCCAAAACATATCCAGAATTATCATTATGATTCTGTAGTGATTACGAGCAATGCGGCTCTTGAAATGAAACAACAGTTAATTGAGTTGGGAATAGAGTCGGATAAGATCATTCATTTTTTAGACTATATAGGGAATATTCCGATAGAAGTACCTGTTTCTCAAATAGATTCTTTGTCTTTGAGCGTGTTGATATTGTCAAATGATTTTGGGTATCACGGCGGTCCAATAACAGGTATGAAACTGGCGCAGGTACTGAGAAAAAAAGGTTACAATGTTACGATTGCAATTCCAAGTGGAGAACAAAAATTTTTAGATGAAATATCCCAGGAGAAAAACATAAAAATAATTGTTGTGGAAAATCTTGGTTTTTTGAGCAAAGAAAATTTAGAGTGGACAAAAGGATATTCTTATGTTTTGGCAAATACATTTGTAATGGCTCAATGTGCTATTAAGCTGGCTTGTAAGCGGAAAGTGTTTTTGTGGCTTCACGAGAGTATAGATACATATATTGGTTACGAATATTGGCATGACGAAATTATGGAAGAACTGGGAAATGAGCATCTTTTTATCAGCGCTGTCAGTGAGGTCGCAAGAAATAATTTTTTTAGTACCTATCATATAGAAAAGAAAATAGATCTTTTGCCATATGGCATTGATGACAAGTATACGAGAAACGATTTTTATGTAGAAAATAATAGTACAACATTTGTAATTATTGCACCGCATATATACATAAAGGGCTTAGATGTGTTATTTGATGCTTTGCATTTCATTTCAAAGGAGATGGGAAATCAGTGCAGGTTTGTATTTGCAGGTAGATCAAATGATGATGAATATGGAAAAAATATCAAAGAGCAGATTGATAAAAATACTAATTGCGAGTATCTGGGAGAGTTAACAAGGAAAAGATTATTTGAAGTATATTTTAAGGCAGATATTGTAATAATTCCATCCCGCCGTGATTCATTGCCGTTGGTTGCAACAGAAGCAATGATGTTGAAAAAGCCATGTATAATATCAGACGTTATAGGTACGACGAGTTATATAAAGCATAAATATAACGGTCTGATTTTTGAAAACGAAAACAGAGAAGAACTATCAGAAATGATTTGTTGGTGTTTAGAGAACAAAGATGCCTTAAAGGTGATTGCCGAAAATGCGAGAAAGACTTATGAGGAACATTTTACCATGCAGAAGTTTGAGGATAATGTTATGGATGTTATGCAGTTACTTAGCAGCATATGATGCTATGAATGATATCCTATTGTAAAGAAAGAGTTAAGCGGCAGCCAACTGCTCTATCCAATATACTGAGGTTAAAGATATGCGCAGATTATTCATTTATCTTACATATGACAGTCAAAATATCATAGATGATTATATAGGCTATTTTCTCCAAAGTATTCGCCCAATTGCAGATACCATTGCCGTTGTCTGCAACATGCCTCATATAGAAAGGGGACTACATAATCTTACAGATTATGCGGACCATATTTTCTACAGGGAAAATGCAGGCCTGGATGCCGGCGGCTTTAAGGATGCGTTATGTAGATTGCTTGGATGGAAATTAATCGGGCAGTACGATGAACTCATCCTGGCAAATGATTCCTTTTATGGTCCGTTTCATAGCATAACAGGGATATTTTCTGAGATGGAATCTAGAAAGCTGGATTTCTGGGGATTGATGAAACGAGGTGCTGGAATATACGGAACGACAGGGAATGATCCTGAGCATATCCTGTCCTTCTTTTATGCATTTCAGGCGCCTTTGCTTCACAGCAGGGAATTCAGGGATTATTGGGAGAGTATGTCTTGTTACAAAGATTATATGACAGTTGTTAAAAAATATGAACGCCGGCTTACAAAACATTTTGCAGATTTGGGATATACCTATGGCACATATGCAGATACGAGCCCGAATGAGACGGAGAATCTGAAAAATCAGTTTTTTCAATGTGATTACCTGTCCTATGAGATGATGACAAAGAGGAAGTTTCCGTTTTTAAAGAGAAAGCAGATGACATATAATACGCTTTATCATCAGACACAGGAGAATCTGGCTTTAAGTTTGGAGTATATTGATCATCATACAGATTATGATGTGAACCTTATCTGGAAAAATCTTATACGGACGCAGAATCATACAGAGCTGCAGAGGAGTCTGGGGCTACAGTATATTCTGGAAGGCAGAGAAGTAAAAAAACAAGGGAATGTATTGCTGTGCTTTCGGGCTAAATGGATGAATGCAGCAGAGTATGTAATGGAATATCTGGAGAAAGTCAGGATGGTCTGCCATATCCAGATTATCACAGATAATGAAGAGCTTATGGCATATTATCAGAACCAGGGCTTGCCGGTCAGGAGGTCAGAGCAATCGGACATTGAGGTATTGCAGACGGTCGATACGGAGAAATTCCAATATATCTGCCTCTTGCATGACACGGATCTGTCTTCTGACCGGATTCCAAGCTGTACAGGGAAATCTTACTTTTATAATGTGTGGGAGAATCTGGTGAAAGATGCCGCCTATATGAATTCGGTTATTTCTGTGTTGGAAGAGAAACCATACCTGGGAATGTTGATGCATCCAATACCGATTTTTGGAAAATGGCTTGGAAAGTCAGGTATGGGTTGGGAAGATAGGTATGGAGAGGTAAAAACGTATTTACAAAGGTTTAGACTGAACGCTGTGATCAGCCGGGAAGTTCCGCCTATCCATGTGACTGATAATTTCTGGATCAAGGCAAGCGTGATTGAAGCGTGGAAAGGCAAGAATGTTCTGCCTATTTTCGGTGGTTGTGAGCCGGAGGATCTGTATCAGTATCTTTGGACATATATGGTCCAGGACAGCGGGAAACTGACGGGAATCGTGGAGAGTATATTCTATGCATCTTTGAATGAGACGAACTATCATTATTATTTGAAAACATTTTTGAGTTGGCTGAATGAAGAGTATGGTCTGCACTCCAATTTACAGGAATATAAAGAAATGTTTTCTGTACGCTTGTCGGCGGACAGATGCAGGAAACAGTATAAGATCTGGTATGTATATGGGACGGGAGAGATTGCCAAGAGATGCTTTGAATGGATCAAGGATTGCAGTGCATTTATCGTTTCCGATGGGCAGAAAAAAACAGAAACGTTCCAGGGGAAACTTGTTTTAGCTCTGGCAGAGGTGGAACTAAAGGAGGAAGTCGGGATAGTTCTCTGTCTTAGCAAAGAGAATCAGGATCATGTGGCAAGGCAGTTAGAAGAAAAGGGTTTCAAGAATTATTATGCCATTTATTAAAGCAGATAAGAGAGAGGAAGGGGGAGAATCAGATTGAATATTGCGGTTATATTTGCCGGCGGTTCGGGCAAGAGAATGCATTCAAAGGACCGTCCTAAGCAGTTTCTGATGATTCACGGGAAGCCGATTATTGTACATACGATTGAGAGATTCCAATATCATGAAGAGATTGACGCTGTTATTGTTGCGTGTCTTAAGGAGTGGATACCGTATATGGAAGAGATGAGGTATCGATATAGGCTGGACAAGATCAGCAAGATCGTACCGGGCGGGGATACCGGTCAGTTATCTATCTATAACGGCGTGAAAGCTGCGGCAGAACTTTATGGGACTGACGGGAACATAGCCTTGATACATGACGGCGTCCGACCGTTGATCAATGATCTGATCATCAGTGAGAATATTGCCGCAGTGAAGAAGTATGGTTCGGCAATCACCTGTGCGCCAGCTCAGGAGACATTTGTGCTGATCGATGATGAGGATAATATCAGTGAGGTAGAGAGCAGGAAGCATTCCCGTCTTGCCAAGGCGCCGGAAAGTTTTTGGCTTGGAGAACTTTTGGAGGCGGAGGAGCAAGCGATCAGAGACGGTTGTACGGAGATGATAGATTCCTGTACTCTGATGCGGGCATATGGGAAGAAGATGCATGTTGTAGAGTGTTCGTTTGAGAACATTAAGATTACGACTCCAGATGATTTCTATATGTTTCGTGCTTTGTATGACGCAAGAGAAAACCAACAGCTCATTTAATGCAGATTATGCCGCTATAGTGTGCCGACGGCATAAGAGGTTTTTTGGCACGGAAGATTTTGAAAGGGGCAGGATGTAAAAATGGCGGATAGGGATGAGATCATACAGGAAGATATGGAATATATCAGGCAGAGAATTGATCATATAAAGATTGCGGGAAGCACGGTGCTTATTTCTGGTGCGACAGGACTGATCGGCAAATATCTTGTCCGCTTTCTGGCTCAGTACTGTGGCTGTAAGGTCTTGGCAGTTGTCCGCGACAGGAAGAAGGCATATCGGCTTTGGAATAGTCTGGGAGATCAGATAGAGTATATTTGTTCGGACATTACGGAATTAGAGGAGAAGGACCTTGCGGATGCAGCAATAGATTATATGATCCATGCGGCAAGCAACACTTCAAGCAGAGATTTCCTTGCGCATCCAGTGAGAGTTATTGACATATCGACAGAGGGAACCAAGAGGATGTTGGAAATAGCCAGGAAGCATTCGGTGAAAGGATTCATTTATCTTTCTACGATGGAAGTGTATGGGGCGCCGGTGACGGATGACAAGATCGGTGAATTACATGGAACAAATCTGGATACTATGTCGGTCCGTTCATCTTATCCAGAAAGCAAGCGGTTATGTGAAAACATGTGTGCTGCGTATTATTCTGAATTCCATATACCGATTCGGGTACTGCGGTTAACGCAGACGTTTGGCCCGGGAGTGGAATATGATGATCCCCGCGTATTTGCCGAGTTTGCCAGATGTGCGATAGAAGGAAAGGATATTGTGCTTCATACAAAAGGAGATACGAAGCGGAGCTATCTGTATCTGGCAGACGCCTGTACGGCAATTTTGCTTACATTAGTGGAAGGAACAGACGGAGAGGCGTATAATGCGGCGAATGAATCTACCTATTGCAGTATCAGGGATATGGCGGAGCTGGTTGCGGAGAAATGCGCGGAGAAAAGGATCTGCGTACATATAAGACCAGAGAAAGAAAGGCAAATGGAGCAGGGATATGCTCCGGTATTGAGGATGAATCTGGATACATCGAAGCTTCAGGAAATGGGATGGAAGCCGGAAACAGATCTTCTTATGATGTATAAGAGAATGATTGCGTCTATGAAAGTTAGTGTATCGAAAATTAAGTAACTGTTATAGACAAGTGAGGATGGCAGTTATTCATTATTCGATGTGTTGGAAAAGGGTGTAAAGCGGGGGAGTCGAATGAAGTCTGTTTTTTTAGAAAAGATATCAGAACATTTCCAAAAATATAAATATATATTGATCTATGGGGCAGGAGGGGTGACAGAAGACCTGCTGCGTCTGTTGGAACCGTGTCTGTTGGAATGCCAGGGATATAAAGAGAGAGCGGGCAGACCTGGTGCCGGTGAAGTTCATATGAATGACCAAGAAGAGTGCAGACACGAGGTCTGCATCGTGGTCTCTGATAAAAAAGAAAATCAGGATTTTTTGCGGGGATATCCGGTAAAAGAAATCTTAGAATTTTGTGATGTTCAAGAGGAAGCCTGCGTTATCATATCTGTGATGCCAAGATACGAGGAACAGATAAAAGAGAATCTGATAGAAGCAGGATTTCGGGAGTATTGTACGGTTTCTGCGTTGATTGATTGGATGTATCGTGAGATTTGGTCGTTGCCTGTGTCAGAACATAAAGTAATCTTTTCTAATGGCGACGGATATGGCTTTGGAGGGAATCCGAAATATATTGGGCTTGAGTTACTAAGAAACAAGGCAGATATAGACGGAGAATGTGACATGGATCTGGTATGGCTTGCAAATGACGATCAAGCCGGGCTTCCAGAGGGAATACGTGTGGTACGGTATGGTTCGTATGAGCATTATTATGAGCTTGGTACGGCAAAAATCTGGATAGACAATCAGCATAAAAGTTATTTGACCAGAAAGAGAAAGGGACAGTTCTATATGCAGACTTGGCATGGAGGCGGACCATTGAAGAAGATAGAATTCGATGCAGAAGGGATGTCCGTTTCTTATCGGGATCTCTGTGAGATGAATTCCGGGATGGAAGATGTGATGGTGTCGCCGACAAGATTCAACAGCCGGTTGTATAGGAGTGCGTTTCATTATTATGGTGAGATTATGGAATGCGGGTATCCCAGGAATGATATTTTTTGGAAAGCAGATGGATACAGGAGAAAGATAGAGGAACTGTATCAGCTAAAGCCAGAAGAAGGGATCGTGCTTTTTGCCCCTACTTACCGGGAGGATTTGGGATTAGAAGAGAAGACTCAAAGTTCCGGTAAAGATGCCCGGACAATCGAGAAGGGAATTCTTGGTATAGAACAGATCTGCCAGGCGTTGGAAGAAAGATTCGGAAAGAAATTTAAGTTTTTTATAAGGTTCCACCCATATGATAAGAATCCTGAAAAGAGATATTCTTGGAGTGAAGAATGGGTGAATGTGACGGCATATGATGATGTCCAGGAGTTGCTTGCTGCTTCGGATATCTTGATCACAGATTATTCTTCTGTCATGTGGGACTTTTCGCTTCAGAAGAAACCTGTTTTTTTGTTCCATCCGGATTTGGACAAGTATCAAAAAGAACGGGGATATTATCTTTCTTTTGGGCAGATGCCGTATATTGAAGCTGTCAGCAATGAAGAATTGTATAGAAAGATTCGTGATTTTGATGAGCAAAGTTATAGAAAAAAGTTGGATGATTTTTTGAAAAAATACGGTTCGTTTGACAGCGGAAACGCTTCGGCAGAAGTGGCAGAACGGGTTATAACAATACTTGGAGGAATGGGGAGAAAAGACAGGGGAGGGATATAAAAGATTATGAATAAGTTAAGATACATGCATTGGCAGATCGCGTACCGGACATCAAAAGGTGAACCTTTCCGCCTGGTAAACAATCCGGATTATGCATGGGCTGCGGATCCGTTTTTAGTAGAATACAAGGGGCGGATGTATCTCTTTGCAGAACTGTTCTTATACCGTTCGGAGAGGAACGGCGTGATCGGGTATTGTGTCTATGAGGACGGCAGGTTTGGAGAATGGCAGGTTACGATGGACGAGCACTGGCATCTTTCTTATCCTAATGTATTTGTCCGGGATGGGGAGCTTTTTATGTGCCCGGAATCCTGGCAGAAGAATGAAGTAGGGATATACAGGCTTGTACAGTTCCCGGATAAATGGGAACAGGCAGGATGCCTGTTTTGTAATGCGAGATATGTGGATACGACGTTCCTCCAACAGGGGGAGGAGAGGTATATCTTTACTTTTGCGCCGACATTTTCAGGGGATGAAGGGGAACTGCTGTTGGCGAAAGAAAGAGCGGACGGTACGATGACAGAGCCGGTGGTTATTACAAGGGATGTCGGGACGGCAAGGCCGGGCGGGAATATTCTCCGGCGTAACGGCAGGCTCTACAGGGTGTCGCAGGACTGCCGGAATTCTTACGGCGCAGGGCTTGTATTCAGTGAGATCGACTCTCTGGAGCCGGTATATAAGGAACACGCAGTGAAGCGTATTTCCCCTAAGAATCTGAGGATTGAGACAGAGAAGAAGATCCTGGGGGTACATACCTATAACAGGCTTGGCGGCCTGGAAGTGATCGATGTGAAATATTACCAGCCGACATTGGCGGAATATCTTGCGTCAAGGCGGACACGCCGAGTTTTTGTGAATAAGTATTAAGGAGCCGGACTATGGAGCAGAAGGAAAAAGTGATCCTCTTTGGGAGAGGCATGGTATATCAGCGGAAAAAGGAAAAACTGTACGGGCGGTATGAGGTAATAGCGATACTGGATAACGCAGTAAAGCCCGGACAGCCGGTATATCCGTCAATAGAACAACGTGTGATCGTGATGAACCCGGCAGATCTTGGCAGGTTCCCGGATATGCTTCAAGATCCGGATGTGCCGGTGATCTTATTGTCTTATGCGCTTGGGGATATGTCCGGGCAGCTTCGGGAATTAGGGGTGTCTGCAAAGCGTATCCGGTTTGGCCCGGAGATAGAACCTTATAACACATTTGAAAGGATGCTGTTTGGAAACGGCGGTGAACTGATTTGGGAGGAAGGGGATATCTTCTACCGGAACAGGGAGCATCGGCTGGATATGAAAATAGATCCGTCAGACTTGGAGAAGCTTGCCGAGAGCCTCAAAGATACGTCGCTATATCCGAAAGCGGACGGTATTTTACAGAACCTTCCGCCGGTTCCGTTGGATGATACCTATGGCATGTGTCGGGGAACGCCGGTTGACAGGTATTATATAGAAGCGTTTCTGGATCTTCAAAAGGAGTGGATTGGCGGAAAAGTGATGGAGATCGGGGACCGTGCCTATACGGAGAGGTTCGGCGGGGAGAAGGTTACGGAATCGGTGATCCTCCATGTGGAGAGGGAGGCGCCAAAGATCAACCAGATCAAAGGGGATCTGTCTACGGGGGAAGGCATTGAGGCGGAAAGCGTGGACTGCCTGATCTGTACCCAGACTTTGCCGTTTATCTATGATGTCCGGTCTGCAGTATGCCAGATCGTGAAGCTTCTGAAAAGAGGAGGGACAGCGCTTATCACGGCTGCCGGCATTTCGCAGATCATACAGTATGAGAGGATTCATTACGGACATTTCTGGAGCTTTACGGAGCAGTCGATGAGACGGTTGTTTGAAGGGATTGCAGAGGTGGAGTCCGTGGATGTGTTTACCTATGGAAATGTAAAGGCTTCTGCGGCTTTTTTATACGGGATCAGCAGTGAAGAATTAAGCCGGGAAGACCTGGAGTTCTATGATCCGAATTACCAGCTGATCGTAGCTGCTGTTATAAGAAAGAAATAAAGAAAGAAATGAGGAGATGGGGCGGATGATTAGGATCTTGCATATGACGCCGCCGGAGGTCAGCAACGGTGTATACAGATATATTTTCAACCACATGCCGTATATAGACCAGTCAAAATACGAGTTTTCCTTTCTGACAAAATCGGCGGACAGCCTTAAGAAGACCAGGGAATACGAGGATTTCCGGTTCCCGGTGTATCAGTTGGACACGGTTCAAAGAGACGGGAGGGAAGCATTTGCCAGGGAAATCAGGAATGTCCTGGACAGGGGATTCGATGTGGTCCACTTGCATACAAGTTCATGGCGGGGATTCCTGATCGAAGAGATCGCTATGGAGATGAAGGTCCCGAAGGTGATCGTCCATTCCCATAGTTCGGGGATAGATTTTGTGGATCCGGCGGAGCGGGAGAAGCTGTGGAGGGACCATGTTTATTATAAAAGCAGGTTTTCCATGGATTATGCGACGGATATATGCGCCTGCTCCCATGTGGCGGCGGACTGGCTCTTTCCGGAGGATATTCCCAGGGACAGGATACAGATCCTTCCGAATGCGGTTGACGTACAGCGGTTCCGGTATCACCGGGAAACGAGGGAAGCCATCCGCGGCAGGCTTGGAATCGGGGACCGGGTTGTGGTCGGGCATATAGGAAGGTATAGTTATGCGAAGAACCAGGAATTTCTGGTCCGCTGCTTTGCAAGGGCATATGAGAAGGATAAGAGGCTGTATCTTATCTTGATGGGGCAGGGGGAGAATATATCTGTAGTGAAGAAGCTTGTGGAGGAGTTGGGAATGCAGGAACAGATCGCGTGTTATGGATGGCGGGAGGACACGCCGGATTTCCTGCAGGCGATGGATGTGTTCTGCCTGCCCTCGAGATTCGAAGGGCTTCCGATCTCTGTTATAGAGGCGCAGGCTGCGGGTTTGCGGTGCCTGGTATCGGATCTGGTGACGGAAGAAGTGGATATCACGGGGCTGGTGGAATTCCTTCCGCTGGAAGAGGATTGTTGGGCGGAGGCGTTGGCTGAAGTGGCGAAGACAGGGGATCTTGCCGTGGGGAACCGGGAAGGGATCCGGCAATGCCGGATAGATGAAGCATTCCGGCAGACGGGGTATAGTATAGAGGCATCGTGTGAGAAGCTGAGCTGTTTATATGATACAGCGCTTTCGTGTAGCGCCTGCATGAAATGATGCGCCCATGTCACCGTAGAAGAGGCTTAGAGAGTACATCGCATAAAACAGGAGGGAATATGAAAGTGCAGGGGAGCAGATGTGAGTGTGTTAATTCATGCCGGAAACAAGAAGGGAAAGCGATGGATCTGGCTATATACGGCGCCCAGGGCACGGCGCTTGGAGTCTATGAAGCAATACATAACCTGTATCCGCGCAGACATATCCGATGTTTCCTGGTATCGGAAAGGGGCGGCAATGCAGAGTATTTGTCTGGAATCCCTGTGCTGGAGTTAGAAGCATTTTCCGGATC
>ERZ808046.115-NODE-115-length-103056-cov-7.334359_pt1 | contig 103056 bp, 106 predicted proteins | sample MGYA00380196_ERZ808046 | MGnify/ENA primary metagenome ERZ808046 (study PRJEB31490, sample SAMN06133421) | mouse gut metagenome | isolation source: Z6_2 | host: mice | place: China: Chengdu | collected 2015-05 ... | reverse complement strand
TACGGGATGTGAGCAGCTGGCAGGGAAGAAAGACTGGGAGAGCGTTCATCAGACGGGATTTTGACTGGGATCAATAGCGGGTTTGTAATAAAAAATAATTTTAGGTGCTTCGTGAAACAACCCTGCCGGCGCGTTAATAATTGTTGAATTACACCCCGTGGCATGGTATAATATATCTAAAATTCTGCCCGGATTTGGCAGAGAGTCCCGGAGGTACGAACATGGAACATGGGTTAGTAACGATATTCAACGGCGAAGGACACGGTAAATCTTCCGCAGCTTTAGGCAGGGCGGTTCTGGCGGCGGCGTCAGGCAAAAGGGTTTTCATTATCCGTTTTCTCAAGGGGAAGGATCTTTCAAATCCGGAATTCTTTAACCGGCTTGAGCCGGAAATCAAAATCTTTTGTTTTGAAAAGTCTGTGGGCAGCTTTGCAGATCTTTCGGAGCAAAGGAAGTCGGAGGAAATTGCCAATATCAAAAACGGACTTAATTTCGCAAAGAAAGTGATTGCCACCGGAGAGTGCGATCTTTTAATTCTGGACGAGATTCTGGGGCTGATCGACAATGACATTATCACGGTGGAGGATCTGGTTACTGTTTTGCAGGCCAGAGATGAAGATATGAGCATTATCCTTACGGGGATCCATCTGGATGACAGGATTGCCGCACTGGCAGAAGAGGTTTCAAGGGTAGAAGGTGTGAAGATGATATAAGTGCCCTGCCGCATCTTTTGCAAGATAATGGGCAGGAAATCAGGAAATAAAGGGCTGTCCATCCGTTGACAGCGCTCTCTGGCAGTGTTATGATGGTTGCAACAACAATTTCATAGGAGATAGAGATAGAGGTTGCGTATTTTATGAGTAATTTTTTGGATGTGGCAGGCACAGTAGAAGAAAAATGAAAGGAAAAAACGCCGAAAGGATTTGGATTCCTGCAATCAGATTCTTGGGCATACGGTCAAGAACCGTATGACTGTCATCAGGCGCCGGGCGGCTGATGGGGCGCTATCCGATGAAACGGTATCTTGAAGTAGTCGGTGCGCAATTATGTGCATCGATTTTTATTTCAAAAAGCTGACCTGCGAAGCGGGCAGCGTTTGATATTAAGGAGGGAAAGTTATGGCTGTTTTTACAGGGGCGGGGGTTGCGATTGTGACACCCTTTAAGGCGAACGGGGAAGTTGACTACGAAAAATTTGCGGAGCTGATTGAGTTTCAGATTGCGGAAGGGACGGATGCAATCATTGTCTGCGGAACCACGGGAGAGTCTTCCACATTGACCCATGAAGAGCACCTTGATGTGATCAGGTATTGTGTGAAGCAGGTAGCCGGGAGAATTCCCGTAGTGGCGGGAACCGGCTCCAACTGTACGGAAACTGCGATTTATTTATCTGTCGAGGCCGAAAAGGCCGGAGCGGACGGACTGCTTCTGGTATCGCCCTATTACAACAAGGCAACCCAAAAGGGACTTTATATGCATTACAAGGCGGTCGCGGATTCCGTGAAGATTCCATGCCTTATCTATAACGTACCCAGCCGTACGGGCTGCAATGTTTTGCCGGAGACGGTAGTGAAGCTGTGTACGGAGGTTGAAAATATCGCAGGCGTCAAGGAGGCCAGCGGCAATATCAGTCAGATCACCAAACTGATGGCTCTTGCGGACGGAAAGGTGGATCTGTATTCCGGCAATGACGATCAGATCGTCTCTCTCCTTGCGCTGGGCGCAAAAGGAGTGATCTCGGTGCTCTCCAATGTAGCCCCGAAGCAGACCCATGATATCTGTGCGAAATTCTTTGCAGGCGACGTGGCGGGAAGCTGCGCGGAACAGCTCCGGGCGATCCCCCTGTGCAATGCGCTTTTCTGTGAGGTCAATCCTATTCCGGTGAAGAAAGCCTTAAGTCTGATGGGGAAAGAGGCAGGGATACTGCGTATGCCTCTCACGGAGATGGAGGAGGAGAATGCGGCGAAGCTGGAAAAGGCAATGAAGGAGTACGGCATTTTGTAAAAGAAAGGGCATGGTTATCGATATGGTAAATGTGATATTGCACGGCTGCGGCGGCAAAATGGGAAGAATGATCGAAGGGCTGGCAAAAGAGGATCCGGAGTTTACAATTGTGGCCGGAGTGGATGCCTTTGACAGCGGGGAGCATTCTTTTCCCGTATTTTCCAGCATAGGAGAGTGTACGGCTGCGGCGGATGTGGTTGTTGATTTCAGTGTGGCCGCGGCGGTGGACGGACTGCTTGATTATTGTCTGAAGGAGAAGACCCCCTGTGTGCTCTGCACCACGGGCTTAAGCGAAGAGCAGCTCTCCAAACTGAAGGAGACGGCAGGACAGGTGGCGATTTTGAAATCCGCCAATATGTCCCTTGGCATCAACCTTTTGATGAAGCTGTTAAAGGAGGCGGCAGCTGTTTTAAAGCCTGCCGGGTTCGATATTGAAATCGTGGAAAAACATCACAGAATGAAGCTGGATGCCCCCAGCGGTACAGCCCTTGCTCTTGGCGACTCCATAAAGGAGGCCCTGGAAGGGGATTACGAGAATGTCTATGACCGGAGCGGGAGAAGGCAGGAACGTCCCCAAAATGAGATTGGCTATTCGGCAGTAAGAGGCGGAACCATTGTGGGAGAGCATGACGTGATTTTTGCGGGAACGGACGAAGTGGTTACTTTCTCCCATACCGCTTACTCCAGAGGAGTTTTTGGAAAGGGAGCCATTCAGGCCGCTAAATTTTTGAAGGGAAAACCGGCTGGCCTTTACGACATGAGCGACGTGATTGCCGGCAGCAGTTCAGATTGCCCGAACTGATAAAGTCATCTGGCGGTAAGAGAAAGGGGAATGCAAATTGTTAAGCAGTGAGCTTCATGAGATGGAGCTGAAATATCTAAAAAGTCTGGCAAATCAGTATCCGAATATTGCATCGGCCTCTACGGAGATCATCAATCTTCAGGCGATCTTAAATCTCCCCAAGGGGACGGAGCATTTCATGACGGATATTCACGGAGAATATGAGCAGTTTAATCATGTGCTGAAAAACGGCTCCGGCGCCATCCGGCGGAAGATTGACGAGGAATTTGGGAACACCTTAAGCCAGAAGGACAAAAAGTCTCTGGCTACATTGATTTATTATCCCCAGGAAAAGCTGGATATTGAGATCCGTCAGGAGGAAAATATCGAGGACTGGTACAAAATTACCCTGCACAGGCTGGTGCAGATCACCAAGAGGGTGGCTTCCAAGTATACCCGCTCCAAGGTGCGCAAGGCGCTGCCGGATGATTTTGCCTATATTATAGAAGAACTGATCACAGAGAAATCGGATATTTCGGACAAGGAAGAGTATTATAATGAAATACTCCACACAATCATCCGTATCGGAAGCGCCCCGGATTTTATTGTGGCGCTGAGCAATCTGATTCAGAGGCTGGTGATCGACCACCTTCATATTGTGGGGGATATTTTTGACAGAGGACCCGGGCCTCATATTATTCTGGACACGCTCAAGCATTATCATTCTGTGGATATCCAGTGGGGAAATCATGATATTGTCTGGATGGCAGCCGCCTGCGGGCATCTGCCCTGTATTGCCACGGTGATCAGGGTTGCCGCCAGATATGGGAATCTGGACACCCTGGAGGACGGCTACGGGATTAATCTGGTTCCCCTTGCCACCTTTGCCCTGGATACCTATCAGGATACAAACTGTGATGTTTTTGCCATTAAATATAATACGGATTATAATACCAAGGACTTAAATCTGGACATGAAGATCCACAAGGCAATCGCGATTCTGCAGCTCAAGCTGGAGGGACAGGTGATCAGGCGGTGTCCGGAATTTCAGATGGAGGACAGGCTTTTACTGGATAAGATCGATTATGAAAAAAAGACCGTCCTCATAGACGGCAAAGAATATCCCATGAAGGACACGGAGTTCCCTACGGTGGATCCGAAGGATCCCTACAAGCTGACTCCTGATGAGGAACAGGTGATGGCAAGGCTGCAGCATGCATTTTTGAAATGCGAAAAGCTGCAGAAGCATGTGCGTTTCCTTTACTCTAACGGAGGGCTTTACAAAATCCACAATGCCAACCTGCTTTATCATGGCTGTGTGCCGCTGGACGAGGAGGGAAATTTCAAGTCCGTGAACATTGACGGTAAGGCTTACAAGGGACGGGCGCTTTATGATATTCTGGATAATTATGCCAGAAAGGGCTATTATGCCAAAAATGACCCGGCAGAGATGCGCAGAGCCCAGGATTATATGTGGTATACCTGGACAGGGCCTAATTCTCCGGTTTACGGCAGAGATAAGATGACCACCTTTGAGCGGTACTTCGTGGAGGATAAGGAAACCCATAAGGAGACAAAGAACAGTTATTATTCCATGCTGGACCGGGAGGATATCGTTCACAGGATCCTGGAGGAATTCGGCCTTGATATCAAAAAGTCCCACATTATCAACGGCCATGTGCCTGTTGAACTGAAAAAGGGCGATACCCCCATTAAATGCGACGGAAGACTTCTGATTATTGACGGCGGTTTTTCCAAGGCTTACCAGGGCAAGACCGGAATTGCGGGTTACACGCTGGTGTCGGATTCCCACGGAATGCGTCTGGTTGCCCATGAACCCTTTGAATCCATGGAAGCGGCAATCCTGCGGGAGTCGGATATTTTTTCCGATTCCACGGTTGTGGAGATCGCTCCGGTGAGAATCAGGGTGTCCGATACGGATATCGGAATCGATTTAAAGGAGCGCATCAAACAGCTGGAACAGCTTCTGCAGGCATACAGAGACGGAACCATCGTTGAAAAATAACCGTATACAAACGCCGGCCTTAGAGAATAAAGCCGGCGTTCGTTGTCTGCAGGATGTCGATGTCATGAACCTGATGCAGGAATAAGGTTAACGTCTGGTTCTGGAAGTGTTGCCGTTGTTTGTGTTCCTGGCAGTAGTGTTGTCTGTGCCGTTGTTATCGCCTTCTCCGTCACCGATCACGTCGTCCGTAACGTTGGCTACGCCGTCCGCAACATCATCCACCACATCACTGATGGCATCCCCTGCATTGTCTAAGAGGGAATCGTCATCTCCGGTGTTAGTGGTGGCGCTGTTTACGTTTCCGTTGGAGTTATTTGTGCCGTTGGTACCATTTGTTGTGGTATTGTTATTATTGGCGGTTCCATTGGCGTTCCCGGCAGCGTCGTCTGCGGCTCCGTTTCCGGTGGTGTTTGTGTCAGCAGTGCCTGCACCAGCGCCGCCGGCAGCATTGTTGTCGGTGGCTGTGCCGTTTGCATTGCCGCCGGCATTATTTGCTCCGGCAGTGCCATTGTCCGTGGCAGTGGTGGTATTTCCTGCCATGTCGTTTGCATTGTTTTTCTTATCGGTTCCGCAGGCTGTAAACAGAAAGAGCATTGCAATGACAAGAGATACCGAAATCAGTTTTCTCGTATTTTTCATAATCAACCTCCTTATATAAGAACTGCATGATTGTCAGTTCTGTTGCTATTATGTGCAGTGGAGGTAAAAATATACCCGGGAGAAATTTAAAATGAAATTCAGACCATGTATTGATATTCATAATGGAAAGGTGAAGCAGATCGTGGGCGGAAGCCTGAAAGATCAGGGAAATGAAGCCCGTGAAAATTTTGTGGCCAGGCAGGATGCGCCATATTTTGCCAGGCTTTACAGGAATAAGGGATTAAAAGGCGGACATATTATTCTGCTGAATTCGCAGGAAAGCGAATTTTATCAAAAAACCAGGGAGCAGGCTCTGGCGGCTTTAAAAGCCTGCCCGGGGTATTTTCATGTGGGAGGCGGGATTACGCCCTGGAGCGCCGAAGATTTTTTGAAGGCAGGAGCCTCCCATGTGATTGTCACCTCCTATGTTTTTAAGGACGGACAGCTTTATTATGACAGGCTGAAAGAGCTTATCCGGGCAGTTGGAAAGGAGCATCTTGTCCTTGATTTAAGCTGCAGGCGCAGGGAAGAGGATTACTATATTGTAACCGACAGATGGCAGAATTATACAAAAGAAAAATTGAACGGCGAAACCATTGAAAAATTGTCAGATAGCTGCGGCGAATTTTTGATTCATGCAGTGGACGTGGAGGGGAAAGCCGGCGGAATAGAAGAAGGGCTGGCAGAGATGCTGGGAAGGGAGTGCAGGATTCCCGCAACCTATGCCGGAGGCGTGCATGATTTTGATGACCTCAAAAAGCTCAGGACGCTGGGCCGGGGGAGAATAGACGTAACCATCGGCAGCGCACTGGAGCTTTTTGGAGGAAATATGAAGCTGGACGAGGTGATCCGTTATTGTGAGGGATCTGAATCCGGACTGTAAAACCGGCAGCCGCACCGTCCGTGTTCCTTCACATGATAAAGGGCGGTATCAGCCTTGTTGTACAGATCGTCGGTAAAGCCGGACTCTGAGAAAGCGCCGCCGACGCTTAAGGATACGGCGGGCAGATCGTCAACGGGATTTAAAAGAATCTCGTTTATGGAAGTTATTTTTTCCAGAATCAGGGATTCCTTTTCCGGTGTGATCTCTGTCAGAATCACGGCAAATTCATCCCCGCCGATTCGGGCAGGAAAGTCTGTGGAGCGGAAGTTTGTTTCAAGAAGCCGGGCCACCTTCTTAAGAACCCGGTCGCCCATCTCATGTCCATAGCCGTCATTTACCAGCTTAAACTTGTCTACATCAACGATCAGCAGGGCAATGGGAGCTGCTTTGGCTTTGAGTACCTGCCGCAGCTGATCAAAAGTACCCCGGTTGATGATTCCCGTAAGGGGGTCGTGTTCAGCCCGGTGGCGCAGTATGGCTTCGTTTGCGCTGTTGAGCTCATAGATGTTGTTGTAGGTAAGAGCCAGATACTTGAATTCGTAGGAACCCGTGATTTCCAGCATTTTTTCTTCTTTGATATTATTTATATAAATCTGAAGGGGCTTTACAATCAAACGGATAATTAAAATAAACATCAGGATATTTTCAACGAAAAGGATGCTGATCAGAATCTGCTGTCCTGTCATGGTATGTTTCAGGCTGAGAAGGCTCTGCTGCTGTTTATGCTCGGTGCCGCTTACGACGCTGTCAATAAAGTAGGAGATATTGCCTGTAATCAGTTCCTTGGAACTCTGGTATTCGGAACCGAAGACCATATCCTGCGCCTTGCGGATCATCTCATCGGGACTTAAGGCCAGGTCTTCCTCTGTAAGCGCCACAGAACGTACATCATCTGGAAAGTCAGCCAGGTCGTACCCTTTCGCCTGTGTGATCAGGCTCATGGCATAGATTTCTTTTTCCATGAGGGAATTGGAATGATCCAGAGCAAGCCGGAGAAATTCAAGGGCCTTTTCGTCCACGTGATATTCCTGCAGCTGCTCAAGGGCGATATCCCGGCTCCGGGTGGTGTAGACCTCCGTAAAGTATTCATCCACATACACAGGATCGAAGGTCACGGTGTAAAGCCGTACCTGTTCCGTGAGAAAATCAGAGCCATGGGTCACAAGAGCGGCGTTTTCCTGGCAGGTGATGTATTCCTGATTGTCCGCAACCATGTCCGTATAGTTGCCGGAAGCATGGATGGTGGCCAGGATAAGGAATATATACAAAATGCAGGAGATAAGAATCATTCCAAAGTTGAGCGTGCGTATTCTGATTCCTTTAATTGGTTTCCTGGAATTGTTTTCCATTTTTGGTAATCCCCCTGTTATAATAACAAACACCGTCACGCTTCGCGAGCCGGCTTATTGTAAATAAAGGGCTGTGCTAGTTAGCACAGCCCTGTCGCTTTAATCTGATAAAACAATACTGCGAATTCATAATGAAAAAAATTTCTATTAAGAAAAGGCACATCGAGTTACGGATTAATGCCGTTATAAGCAGCTCTGCTGATTATAACTTTGTTACGTTTACGGCCTGAGGTCCCTTTTCACCATTCACTACATCGAATTCTACGGAAGCGCCTTCCTCCAGGGACTTGAAACCTTCCATGTTGAGTCCTGAGTAGTGTACGAATACATCGTTTCCAGATTCGTCAGAGATGAAACCGTACCCCTTCTGGTTATTAAACCATTTTACAGTACCTCTGTTCATTATAATACCTCCACAAAATAAGTATGGGCGCCTGTACAGCGCAAGAATTTGTAACACAGACAGAATATCACATCTATTGGGAAAAGTAAAGAAAATTATGGGCATTATCAGAAATTTGGTTATAAAGAGCATTATTTGTGAAATAAACGGTAAAATTCTGACAATTGACTACCGGAAAAGATGGACAAAGTTGCGTTAATTTGTTATATATGATAAAATACCGATAAGAAACCGGAGGTGATGAATAAATTATGGAAAAGCAGTTTTTTAGAAGCAGAACGAAGAGAACACTTCGTCTGATGACTGAAAAAAAGGACGGCACCATAATCAGGCGCACTATAAACTCTGCAGCGATAGAATGGACAGCGGCCCTTCTCTTTGTACTGATCGTGGTAATTACCTGCAAGTTTATCTATGATTCAATCACTATCAGGGATGCGAGAAGAACAATTATAAGGCAGAATGCTGCGCTGAATGATCTTACAGATGAGAATGAAGCATTGACGGTGGAGAATTCCACCCTTACAAACAAGGTGGCAGTCTTAAGCGAGGCGGTGAGCAAAAAGGCGGAAGCAGAGGATGTGCTGAGCCAGGAAACCATTGAAAACGCCCTGCCCAGGGGATTTCCCTTAAGCGGTTCGGCCACTATGACGGAAGCGGAGGAAGGAGATCCGATGCTGGTGTTTTCCGCGTCGTCGGGAATCAATGTACTTACAACAGGAACCGGAACGGTGGAGGTTGTGGATGCGGATGAGGTTTACGGTACAAAAATTGTTATCGATCATGGCAATGGCTATCAGTCTGTTTACCGTAACGGCGGGACGCCTCTGGTGAAACAGGGGGAGAGCCTTGGAAAGGGATATATCCTTTTCAGTATCGGCAAGGAGAATATGGAGCTTGGCTATCAAATCATGTTGAACGAGGAATATATTGATCCCATGACTATGATAGACATAAACGGATAATCCCTAAGGATTATCCGTTTGCTTTGCCTTCAGACGTCCAAGCACCAGCTCATAGCCGTCATTTCCATAATTCAGGGAACGGTTAACCCGGCTGATGGTGGCGGTGGAGGCGCCGGTTTTTTCTGCAATTTCAAGGTAAGTTTTGTGGTTTTTGAGCATGGATGCCACTTCATAGCGCTGGGAAATGGAGAGAAGCTCGTTGACGGTACAGAGGTCCTCAAAAAAGTCGTAGCATTCTTCTCTTGTTTCCAGACAAAGAATGGCATCAAACAAATGATTGACAGCGTCTGTCTGAATTTTTTTGTTCATTATTGAAATACCTCCCGGTAAAAGTTCACTCTCTTGATTTTAACATATTAAAGTTACAGAGTAAAGTGATTTGAGATTGGCAAATAACAGACTTGAAAGGTGAGAATGAAGCTATGGGGTGGAAGGAATGGAATAAGAAGAAAAAGAACCCTCAAAAGGCCGCGTATGACAAGACAGGCAAAAAGCCTGTGATTCGTGCCAGTATCTGTACGGGAGAAAAGGTGGCGGGTTTCCGGGATGAAAGGACAGGGCAGATCGAAGAGCTGATGCTGATCGCGGAAGATAAGGATTTGGAGGAGTTTCTTAAGCTGTACGAAGTGAAAAGGGAAGAAATAGAGACAGTCTGGTGACGGAAGATAATTGCGGAGGTATGAGAGATGAGGGCAAGGAACAAAGGAAAAAGGATAAACGGCTATCCGGAGGATTATATTGTTTTTGATCTGGAAACCACAGGAGTGAATCCTGATATGGATGATATTATTGAGATTTCAGCCTTAAGAGTCTGCGGACATAAGGTGAGAGCGGAATATTCCACGCTGGTAAATCCCGGCAGGCATATTCCGGCAGGAGCTACGGCTGTCAATGGAATTACGGATGAAATGGTAAAGGATGCCCCGGACATCAAAACGGCGATAGAGGGGTTTTTGGAATTTATCGGGGACAGTGTGCTGGTAGGACACAATATCCATACCTTTGACACGAATTTCATTTATGATGCGGCCTGGGATGCTTTTGGAAAAGAGCTCGGCAATGATTATATCGATACCCTTTATATGGCAAGACGGTGCCTGCCGGAGCTCTCCCACCATAAGCTGACGGATATCGCCGCCCATTTTCAGATTGGAACGGAGGGCGCTCACAGGGCCATGGCAGACTGCCTGATGAATCAAAAATGCTTTGAGGAACTTGGTAAGCTCCAGAAGGATAATACGGAGGAGGAGCCCGTCTGTCCCAGATGCGGAGGCACGCTGATTCGCAGGAAAGGGAAATTCGGAGAATTCTATGGCTGCGATTCCTTTCCCAGGTGTCGGTTTACCAGAAATATTTAGGAGTGATCTGATTTTTCTCTGGCGTTTTTTGCGAGGTCTTCCTTTTTGGTTGCTGTTTTAAAGCTGTCGATCATTTTTTCGATCAGCAGCTTTTTTACGTAGACATCGTAGCTGAGCATGGAAATAAAGGAAAAAAGCTGTAAGACTTCCTGTTCCTCTTCAGGGGCGTTTTTAAAGGTTTCCTGGGAGAGGGTAAATTTTCTTACAATATTCTCCTGCAGATCGGCGATCTCATCGTTTTCAAGGCTGAATACTTCTTCATAGATGGCCCCAAGATCAAGAGGGCCGCTGGCGTGGAAGTATTTTTCCGTAAGGGGCTTTAAGAGAGTCTGGATGTCGCTGATGGACAGAATCCCTTTATAATAGTAAATAAAAATAAGAAGCAGAATATGCTCCCTGCTGTATTTTTTCCTGACCGGAGGAGGAAGCAGGTCGTTTTTGGCATAGTTATTGATCATGGTTTTTGTCAGAATCTTGTCGCCCTCAGGGTTCCTGGTGGAGCTTTTTAAACGTGTCTCCATAAAGGTGGTGACCTGATCCATGTACAGATCGATATTGGGAATATCCGCCAGCTCTATATGATCAATTCTGCCTAAACTGTCCAAAATACTTTTTAATAAATTTTCTCTGTCGATTGTCATAGCTACCTCGTTTTCACCGCAGTCCCCGCCTGCCGCCGGAACAATTTATGTATAATTTTTATTATATAGTATTTAAAACCACATGACAAGGTCTTATTAAAAGATTAGTTTTTGCAGAAAATATATTTTTTTTGAAGACAAAAGCAGAGAAGTCCCGTTATAGATAATGAAAAGAGGAAAGCGGAAAGCGGGGTGGAGAAAATAAATACTTTAAGTACTCGTACCATGAGTACATGTACTCCGGAAAAAGAGACGCACTGCACGGAAAGCAGGCTCTCTGAAATGATCGACAGGTATGATAAGCTTATTTTTTCCATTTGCTATAAGCTGACCGGCGATTACTTTATGGCAGAGGATCTGATGCAGGAAACCTTTCTGACAGCTTATCAGAAGTATCATACCTTTGACGGAAATAACGAAAAAGCGTGGCTTTCCAGGATTGCGACCAACAAAAGCATCGACTATCTGCGGAGCGCCGGAAAGAGAAGCGTGCCCACGGAGGCTGCCTTTTTTGAACTCAGGGAGGAACAGAGAGGTTCGCCTGAGGAAATCTGCATGGAGGAAGAGGTAAAGAGCCATCTGGCGAGAAGCTGCGACGGTCTGAAACCTCCGTATAACGAAGTGGCGAGGGCCTATTATGTGGAGGAGCAGACTCCTAAAGAGATTGCCGCAAGGCAGAAAAAGAGCGTGAAAACCGTCCAGACCCAGATTTACCGGGCCAGAGAAATGTTGAAAAAGATTTATGGAAAGGAGGAACCGGCATGAAGGAATACCCAACGGATGAGGAATTAGAGCTTTTTATAGAGCAGTTGGAACAGCAGGAGCTGTATGCGCCAAGGCATATGAAGGAGCAGATATTAAGCAGGGCATTTCCGGAACAAACCGCGGAGGCATTGCCGGGGTCCGGGGGAGGAAAAAGCACGGTTCAATTGTTTTCGTATCGTCTTAAAATTATAGCGGGAATGGCCGCCGCCCTTCTGATGCTGGTGCTTTTGCCTATTGAGGGGGAACTTCGGGAGTCCCGTGAGGGCTTCGGTGAGGGTTTCGGCGGAAGTTTCGCTGAAAAGAGTTTCTCCGAAACCGAAGAATGGGAGAACTCCCTGCAGGAGAGCTGGAAGGAAGATGAGGAAGAGAAGAACGCGCCGGATGTCAATAATATACTCAACGGCGGTGTGCGCAGGGCCGGTGAGAGACTCAATGCCTGGATTGACAGGCTCGATCATATTCAACTGGGAAGTTTTTTTGAAAAATAAGCGTATGCTTTTAAAATGGAGGGATTTATAATGAAGACAAAGAAAAAGAGTAAATTTCTGACCTTTTGCTTTTCCATGATACCGGGAGGAGCACAGATGTACATGGGGTTCATGAAAATGGGACTCAGCCTGATGTCGCTGTTTGCCCTTATCATCATCTTTGCCGTATGGCTGAATCAGGGGGTGCTGGCGGTTTTCTGTGTGATTGCATGGTTTTACAGCTTTTTCCAGGCCAATCATCTTGCAAGCCTGGACGACGAGGATTTCAGACAGATAGAGGATGAATATCTCTTTGGATTCGGAAGCCTGTCGGGGATTGAGGGATTTGTAAAGGAGCATAACAGGTGGCTTGCGGTGATACTGATTTTTGCGGGAGCCTGCCTGCTGTGGGAGTCCATGGCCAATCTTATGTACTCCGTGCTGCCGGATAGCCTTTCCTTTATTCCCAGAATCATGCGCAGGATCAGCGACTATGTTCCCAGCATTGTGATCGGCTGCGGAATCATTGCGATGGGAGTCAAAATGATCGAAGGACGGAAAGAGGATGTAGCTATGCAGATACAGGAAAAAGAGCAGGAGGAGGAATAATGGGGCGACAGACAATAAGAGTACACAGAGTTGGTTCCGTTACCTTCGGCATAGTCCTGGTGGTTATGGGGATATTGTTTCTGCTTCATGTGTTTTTCCCCAGGATGGATTATGAGGTGATCTTCCACTTCTGGCCGCTGATTTTAATTTCTCTGGGAGTGGAGGTACTGCTCGGCAGCAGGGAAAAATCCTTTGAGGTAAGAGATGGGGAGGGAAAGCTGTTGGAGCAGTCGAAGGTGGTCTATGATGTGGCGGCCATTATCCTCATCATGGTACTTACCCTGTTTGCTGTGGTGATGGGGATGATAGACTGGGCGGCGGCTCATTCGGGATATGTATGTTTCTGATTGATGAAAAGGAGGCTGCTTCGCTGAATTAGCGTGGCAGCCCCCCAATTTATTACAGTGAACGACTAAAATTTTTGTTTTTGTGGTTCACTGTAAAATCAGGCGGCAGGATATTATTGGGCAGCCTTTTTGGCGAAGCCGGTATCTACCAGATCTTCATAGGGTACTCTCTGAGGAAGTTCTCCGGCCTCCTCTAAAATATTCTGAAGCAGGGTAAAGGCATCCTCCTCAAAAATCAGGTTGGTCTTCCAGGTGTCCTGCTGATGATAGCGGCTCACGATGGTGGTGAGGGTTTCCAGGTCGGTTTCCTCGAACTGCGGCTGGATGACTTTGGCGATCTCTTCGGGAGTGTGTTCGGATACATAATCCATTCCCTTTTGCAGAGCATTGGTAAAGGACTGGATAACATCAGGGTGGGCTTCCAGATAGCTCTTCTTGGCGCTGAAGGCGGTGTAGGGAACATAGCCGGAGTCCTCGCCGAGGGAAGCCACTACATAGCCGTCGCCTTTGGCCTCTAAGGAGGTTGCGTGGGGTTCGAATTCTACTGTGAAGTCACCCTGCCCTCCGGAGAATGCTGCGGCAGTGGAACCAAAGTCAATACTCTGGTCGATGGAAAGGTCTGCTTTGGGGTCAATGCTGTTTTTCTTCAAAATGAATTCAAATACCATTTCCGGCATGCCACCTGCCCGGCCGCCCAGCACAGTGGCGCCCTTTAACATATCCCAGCTGAAATTGTCAATGGGAGTGCGGGAAACCAGGAAATTTCCGGCTCTCTGGGTGAGCTGGGCAAAGTTGACCACGTAATCATCGGTGCCTCCGGCATAGGTATAGATGGTGGATTCGCTTCCCATAAAGCCGATGTCGGCTTCGTCTGTGAGAACGGCAGTCATGGTTTTGTCTGCGCCGAAGCCTGTGACAAGGGTTAAGTCTATGCCTTCCTCCTTAAAATATCCTTCCTCGATGGCTACGTACATGGGTGCATAAAAAATTGAATGCGCCACCTCGTTTAAGGTAACCTTTGTGAGTTCAGAAGAATTCTTTGCGGTGCTTCCAGCGGCGCTTTTTCCTGCGCATCCCATGAGGGTGGCTGCTGCAAGAAGTACTGTCAGCAAAAGGCATGCTGCTTTTTGAAATGCAGATTTGTGTTTGGTAATGTTAGGATTTCTTTTCATAATAACCTCCATTCTCGAATTTAACAGGCCGGGCATTTTATCCGGCGATTGATGATTTATTGTATGTAAATAGGAAAGAAAAGCGCCTGTCCGGGTGAAAATGGTGAAATATGTTGATGGGAACTTTTTTTTCGGAATTGTGTTCCTGATGGGAATAAATTATAATGATTGCAGTAATTTACAGTAAATGTCAAATAAATTTGTCGTGTGATTTTCGGAAGGAGCTTGAAAATGGAAGAAAAGAAGATCGTAATCCGGCCGCTGAGTCCGGAACTGTGCGGGGACTGGCTGTGGTTTTTTGACAAAACAGCATTTCAGGATCATGAGGACTGGGCGTTTTGCTATTGTCTGGAAGGACATTTGGATCGGGAGACGCAGGAGAAATGGACAGATCCGAAGGAGCGCAGACAAAAGGCTGTCGAATTGATTAAAGAGGGTGAAATGCAGGGATATCTTGCGTACCTGGAGGATAAGGTGGTTGGCTGGTGTAATGTCAATAACCGGGAAAACTATCGGTATCTGACTGAAATGTTCAGGGAAATCGGTTATCAGCCCGGGGAAGCCGACGATGAAAAGGTAAAGGCAGTCTTTTGCTTCCTGATTGCTCCTGATTACAGAGGAAAAGGAATTGCACAGCATTTGCTGGAGAGGGTATGTGAGGATGCGGCGCGGGAGGGCTATGCCTGTGTTGAGGCTTACCCCTTTGCAGATGAAAAGTTTGAATTTCAGTACCATGGCACTTCTAACATGTATGAGAGGAGCGGGTTCGCCCAGACAGCGGATTTGAAATATGTAAAAGTGATGAGGAAAAGACTGGGATAATAGACCTTCATGCACCGCTGGCGCGGCGCATGAATGCTGCTTAGAGATTAAAGCAGTTGAATGCCATTTTTTTTCGCTTCCTCCGCCACATCCCGGGGCCACAGGGAAGACTGCACTTCTCCGATATGGGCTTTGCGCAGGAAAAACATACAGATACGTGACTGACCGATGCCGCCGCCCACAGTTAACGGAAGGGCGTCCTCCAGAATTGCTTTCTGGAAGGGGAGTTTCGCTCTTTCGGGGCAGCCCGCCTTCTCAAGCTGGCTGATCAATGATTCTCTATCCACGCGGATTCCCATGGAGGATAATTCCAGTGCAATATCCAGTACGGGATAGTAAACGATGATATCGGCGTTCAGCGCCCAGTCGTCATAGTCCGGAGCGCGGCCGTCATGTCTTTCGCCGGATCTGAGCTTATCGCCGATCTGCATCAGACAGACGGCGCCTTTTTCTCTGGTGATGCGGTATTCCCTCTCCTTGGGGGTAAGATCAGGATACAGATCTTCCAGCTCCTGGGTGGTAAGGAAGAAAATATCGTGGGGCAGGATTTCTTCTATGTAGTCGTAACGGATCGCCATATATTTTTCGGTTTTGCGAAGCGTTTTATAGACGGTGCGCACGGTATCCTTCAGGAAATCCAGATTGCGCTCTTCTCGGGAAATGATTTTTTCCCAGTCCCACTGATCGACATAGATGGAATGGATGTTGTCCGTCTGCTCATCCCGGCGGATGGCGCTCATATCCGTGTAAAGCCCTTCTCCATAGGAAAATCCGTACTCCTTAAGTGCAAAACGTTTCCATTTCGCCAGGGAATGCACGATTTCCGCCTCCGTATCATTCTGCTCCCTGATGCCGAATTTGACCGGGCGTTCCACGCCGTTTAAGTTATCGTTCAGGCCGGAGTCCGGGTCAACGAACAGAGGCGCGGAAACACGCAAAAGATGCATGCGTTCCGCCAGCATATTCTGAAAAAAGTCCTTCACTGTTTTGATGCCGATCTGTGTATCGTGAAGATTCAGGGCAGACCGGTAATCAGGTGGAATGATTAAGTTATTCATAAAAAACCTCTTTCTCATAATTTCAGCCTATTATACTCCTATCAGGCAAAATCGGCAATACACCTGAAAATTTCTTTTCAGAGTCCTTTTTATGGTACACATCATCAATTATAATAAATGTAAAGAAAGCCGATAGTCAGAATCGCGCCAATAATGGATTTCAAAAAAGAAGAATGACAATCGCGGAAACTGGGATTATAATTGATATAGTGGTTTACAGAATGAATTCAGCGTGCGCAAAGCCGCGCAGAAAAGAGGAAACTATGTCAAATATTCCATCACCCGGGCAGATTTATCGGCATTTTAAAGGGAATCTATACAGGATAGTGACTCTGGCGGAGGATAGTGAAACCGGAAACATGCTGGTGATCTATCAGGCGCTGTACGGGAAGTATAAGGTTTACGCAAGACCTCTTTCCATGTTTATGGAAAGGCTGGACAAAAGAAAATACCCTGATGCAGGTGCAGAGTTTCGGTTTGAGCTTCAAAAGGAGCTGATTGAGGCATCTGCTGTTCCGGAACCTGTTGAGGCAGAGACAGAGTTTGCCGAAAACATTCCTGAAACGGAAACGTATGCAGAGCGGATCAGGGAGCAGGAACCTGTTACACCCAAAGAGGATGTACAGCCGGAAGAAGAAATGAATATTGACCCGCTGGTGTTGGAATTTTTGGATGCGAGAACCTATGAGGAACGTCTCAGGATACTTTCTCAGCTGCGGCCCCGCATTACGGATTCCATGATTAATGTCATGTCAATTGCGGCCGATGTGGAGATTAAGGACGGCGATACGGAGGAGCGGTTTGATGAGCTCCGTGCATGTCTCTCCACCCGTCAGAGATATGAGAGCAGGAGCAGCCGTCTGAGGTAAGCAAAATGCCGGTTTCATCTCCGGTCAATGACATGGCGCGGTTGGCGGCTGAACAGTTATAATGAACGCTAAAACAACAATTTTTGTCGTCCACTATACATTTTCAGGCACCGCGGGAAGGAAGGAGCAGCTATGGCATTTGATTTGGAGAACAGACTGGTGATAGGAGTATCCTCCAGGGCATTATTTGACCTCACAGTTGAAAATGAAATTTTCCGCACGCAGGGGGTGGAGGCTTACTGCAGGTATCAGGTGGAGCATGAAAAAGATCTCCTTGCGCCCGGAAACGGTTTCAGGCTGATAGAGGCGCTTCTTAATATTAATAAGCTTCCCGGCCAGGAGGGAAGAGTGGAAGTAATTATTATGTCCCATAACAGCCCGGATACCTCGCTTCGGGTCTTTCATTCCATTGCCCACTATGGCCTTGATATATCCAGAGCTGTGCTCGCCAGCGGGGCTTCCCTTACGCCCTATCTGGAAGCTTTTCATACGGATCTGTATTTATCGGCGGATGAGGCGGACGTACAGGCTGCCATAGACTGCGGTATTGCGGCAGGAATCATCTGTTGCGACGAGATCAAGACATATGGAAGCGGGAAGGAGATTTCCCAGATCAGAATTGCCTTTGATGGGGATGCGGTGCTCTTTTCGGATGAATCGGAACAGATTTTTCGGGAAAAGGGACTGGAGGCCTTCGAGGAAAATGAGAGAATACAGGCGGAGAACCCCTTAAAGCAGGGGCCGTTTGCCAAATTTTTAAAGACGATTTCAGATATTCAAAAAGAGTTCCAGCCGGATCAGGCGCCTCTTCGGACCGCACTTGTCACGGCCAGAAGCGCGCCCACCCATGAGCGTGTGATTCGTACTCTCCGGGCATGGAATGTCCGCATAGACGAGGCTTTTTTCCTGGGAGGCATCACCAAGCGGGATGTGCTCAAGGCCTTCGGCGCACATATCTTTTTTGACGATCAGGCAGTACATACCGCTCCGGCTTCGGAGGTAGTTCCCTCCGCGAGAGTGCCTTACAAGCAGAAAGGACTGACGGAGCATGGAAGGGATCCATAAATGCATTATGATAACATAAAAGAGGGGCGGTTTGAGAGCCGCCCTAACAGATTTATTGCATATGTGATAATTGACGGCAGGCGGGAGAAGGTTCACGTAAAGAATACGGGACGATGCAGAGAGCTTCTCACGGAGGATGCCGCCGTGTATTTAGACAGAAGCGGCAATCCGCAGAGAAGTACTGCCTATGATTTGGTTGCGGTCCAAAAGGGCAGCCGCATCATCAACATGGACTCCCAGGCTCCCAATAAAGCAGTGGAGGAGTGGCTGAAGAAAGGCGGATTGTTCCCGGATGTAAGGCTGGTCAGACCGGAGACGGCCTACCGCAGTTCCCGGTTTGACTTTTATGTGGAGACACCGGAAGATAAGATATTCATAGAAGTGAAAGGCGTCACGCTGGAGCAGGAGGATGTGGTTCTGTTTCCGGACGCTCCTTCCGGGAGAGCGCTGAAACATGTGAACGAGTTAACAGAAGCCGTGAAGGAAGGGTATAAGGCTTATATACTCTTCGTCATTCAGATGGAGAAGGTGAAATGCTTTACTCCCAACCGAAAAACACAGCCGGAATTTGCGGATATGCTTTTAAAGGCAGAACAGGCAGGTGTCAGGATTCTTGCTTTTGACTGTAAGGTAACCCCGGACGTTATGCTGATTCATGAGCCTGTGCCGGTCAGGCTCTCTTTGCTTGAAGCGGTGGCAGAGCCTCTGCTCAAATGGTATGATGCCGCCAGAAGAATTCTTCCATGGAGGGAGGAACCGACACCCTATCATGTCTGGGTGTCTGAAATTATGCTGCAGCAGACCCGTGTGGAAGCCGTAAAGCCATATTATGACAGATTTATGAAAGCATTGCCGGATATTGCCCATCTGGCGGAAGCAAAGGACGAGGAACTGCTGAAGCTCTGGGAAGGACTGGGCTATTATAACCGTGTGCGAAATCTGAAAAAGGCGGCTCAGGTTATCATGGAAGAATATAATGGCGTTATGCCCTCAGAGTATGAGGAATTGTGCGCTCTTCCGGGAATTGGAAGCTATACTGCCGGAGCCATAAGTTCCATAGCCTGTGGGAAGAGAGAGCCGGCGGTGGATGGCAATGTTCTGAGGGTTCTTGCAAGGCTGAACGGGGATGAGAGAGATATTTCCAGGCAGATTGTGCGGACACAGGTGGAGGAAGAGGTAAGACATGCCATTCCTGAACAAAGGCCGGGGGATTTTAACCAGGCGCTGATGGAATTGGGGGCAATGGTGTGTATTCCCACAGGAGCGCCCCATTGCGGAGAATGTCCATGGGAAGGATTCTGCATTGCCCACTTTACAAACAGAGAAGCGGATTATCCGTATAAGGCAAAGAAGAAGCCAAGGACAGTTGAGGAGAAGACCGTGCTCATCATAAGGGATGAGAGCAGGGCGGCACTGCGGCAGCGGCCAGAGAAAGGTCTGCTTGCAGGCATGTATGAATTCCCCTGCCTGGAAGGGCACCTGTCAGAGGATGAAGTACTGGACTATCTGAAGGAGAAAGAAGGGCTTCTGGTGCTGAAAATAGAAGCCCTGCAGCGCAGCAGACACATTTTTACCCATAAGGAATGGCATATGATCGGATATGCGGTGAAAGTGGACGAGCTGGCGCAAAAAAGGACGGACAGTAACCTGATATTTGTGGAAAGGCAGGAGGCAAAGGAAAAATATCCCATCCCGTCTGCTTATCAGGCTTATCTTCAGAATTTTTTAAGTTGATTATTTCCGCTGAACTGGGTAAGATAAAAATAAAATATCAGAAAGCGGATAGGAGTGTGGGAGATGAAACTTTTATCATTTGCAATACCCTGTTATAATTCGGCGGCCTATATGGAAAAGTGTGTGGATTCCCTGTTAAAAGGCGGTGAGGATGTTGAAATCCTCATTATAGATGACGGTTCTTCCGATGAGACGGCGGAAATTGCGGACAGATATGCGGATGCTTATCCTTCCATCATCAGAGCCTTTCACAAAGAAAACGGAGGACATGGCTCAGCGGTAAATCTGGGAATGGAAAAAGCAGAGGGGTTATACTTTAAGGTGGTGGACAGCGATGACTGGGTAAAGGAAGACGCCTATATGCAGATACTGGAAACCTTAAAGAACCTTACAGGCGGGGAGAAGGTGCTGGATATGCTGATCAGCAACTTTGTCTATGAAAAGCCGGGACAGAACAGACACAAGGTCATGCGTTATAAGCATGCGCTGCCGACAGGAGAGCTTTTTATCTGGGATGATGTGAAATACTTCCATAAGGGACAGTATATACTGATGCATTCCGTCATCTTCCGCACCAAGCTGCTCAGAGAATGCGGCTTAAGGCTCCCGGAGCATACCTTTTATGTGGACAACCTTTATGTGTTTGAACCCCTTCCCTATGTGAGAAACATGTATTATCTGGATGTGAATTTTTACCGCTATTATATAGGAAGGGAAGGCCAGTCGGTAAATGAAGATATCATGATCGGAAGGATTGACCAGCAGCTTACGGTTAACAGGATGATGGTTGATTATATGGTGGACAATAAAAGCCGTATCGCTTCGGTCAAAAAGATGGACAGATATATGCTCAGCTATCTGGACATTATTACAACCATATCCTCAATTTTGCTGATCCGCTCCGGAACCAGGGAAAACCTTGCCAAAAAGAAGGAACTCTGGAATTATATAAAGAAAAAAGACTGGCTTCTGTACAGGAAACTCAGGTATGGGCTGCTGGGGAGATGTACCAATCTGCCTGGTAAGGGCGGCAGGAAGATTTCCGTCGAAGGGTATAAGATATGCCGGAGGTTTTTCAATTTTAACTAAAAAAGTTGGCGTCAGCCAACTTTTTGTTAACATAAGGATGTCTGGCGAAGCCTGACATCCGTTGTTCAGTATAAGGATGTTTTATATCTGTTTATACCTGCCGAACCCTTCTGTTGCGTTTGGACCCGGAGCGGTACGCCTGGTATACGGCAACGATATTGGCCTGATACACCACCACATACATAACACCTGCCATGACAAATGCGGTCATCACATCAAACATGGAGTGTTGTTTGATAAATACGGTTGAAAGAATAATGGATACGCACAGCGCAAGGGAGCCGATGTATATTTTTTTATTCTGAGCGAGCCTTGGATTGTGGATAATGGACAGGTGCGCTCCGATGGAATTATACACATGAATGCTTGGCCAAAGGTTGGTAGGCGTGTCCATGCGGTACAGATGCGCTACAAGAGCGGTGAAAACATTGTCTCTTGGCATCGTATAGGGCCGCAGATGATGTCCGTTGGGCCAGAAAGTGGAGATCATCAAAAATATGGTCATCCCGGTAAACAGGAATACGCAGGTACTGTAATATTCCTGTTTGTTTTTAAAAAAGCAATACAAGACTGCCACTGACACATAGGCGAACCAGAGAAAATAAGGGATAACAAACAGTTCACAGAAAGGAACCATATCGTCCAGCTTTATGTGGATGATAAAAGGGGGATTAACCACCTTTCGCTCCAGCCAGGCAAACCAGACGCAATAAATTACGGCATAAACTATCAGTGGAATCGCATGCTTATACCTTTCGTAAAAAGTTTTCATAACACTCTCCTCTTAATAATCTATAATAAAAATTGCAGCTTGTTCCTTTCACAGGTCATGGTGATGGAGTCGCTTTTCATGGTTACTTCGCCGTCGGTATGCACCCACAGAGGAATGGAAGTCTCCAGGTGAATGCGGGAGGCACTGTAGCGGTCAATCCCACGAAAACGGTAGTGCTGTCCGCTGAAGGCTGTAGGCAGCGCGATCAGTATCAGCCATTTGGGAATATTGCCCACCACGCAGACATCAAGCAGTCCGTCATGACAGTCGGCATTGGGGCAAAACTTAAATCCTCCGCCCTCATATTGATGGATCATGCCGGCAACAAACAGGAACTTGGGAAGGTATACCGTTTTCCCATCGGATAAGGTGATGGTACAGGTGACCTTCCTGGCCCTGATCAACTGCTTTAAGGCGATGCTTAAATAAGTCAGCTTGCCTAAACCTATTTTATTCAGTATGTTTTTGAATTTAGAAGCAAGAGCTTCCTCGCACACGGCGGCGTCAAAGCCGATGCCGCTGCTCACGGTAAAATACCGTCTGGTTACAGGATGCTCATCATGCTGTCTGGAATACTCCCCGGAGATGCGGTCATATGTAAGGCATCCCAGATCCATTAAAACAGGCTTCTGGCAGGATAAAATCTGTTCCAAAATTTTCAGAGGGTCTTTTGGAAGACGCAAATCCCGTGCCATATCATTGCTGGAACCGGTGGGGATATATCCAATCTGTACGCGGCCAAAATCACAGATTCCCTGAAGGACTTCATTCAGGGTACCGTCTCCGCCAAGTACAATAAGCTTTAAGATGATTTCAGGGTCACTTACTGACAGGGAAGATGACAATTCGCTCACCAGTCTGGTGACATGTCCGACTTCCCTGGAAAGCAAAGCCTTGTATGTAATATTTTTCCGGCGCAGCACCGGTTCAAGCATGGACCAGATTTTAGCGCCCCGGCCGGATTTGGAAGCCGGATTTATAATTATGTAATACATATTTTTGCCCCTCTGAAATCGTTTTCTATTCTAACAGTTAATTTGGAGAGAGTAAAGGACTTTCAGCAAATTCCGTAAATCTTAAGGAATACTTAATAAAGGCTACTTTTTCCAGAATTGGCTTGTGCCGGGAATGCTTGATTTTTCAGCATTTATGATAACGGAAGATTTGTGGAAATAGGGAGTTTTGTACTCCACTAGTGACAAGTTAGTGACAAAATATAGCCCCTCTGGAAGCTGTCCGGAAGGGCTATATCATTTCAATGGCCTGCCTTAATTCCTCTATGGTTTTGTGGGTGTAAGTGCGTGTTGTCAGGGAGTTGGAAGCATGTCCGATCAGGCGGTCAATGCATACCTGGTTGACTCCGGCACTATCCAGCAGGGACGTGAATGTGTGGCGGCAATCGTGGGGAGTGTGATAGGTGGTAATCCCGATGGCCTGCAAGGTGGACTTAAACTGTTTGGTATATGCGGCAGAGCTGGCAGGCTTTCCGTTGATAGCAAACAGGATTCCATTGTTGACTGATAGCCTATGCTCCACAAAGCCACGTATTTTTGAATGGATGGGGACAATGCGGTTCTTTCCGGCAGCAGTCTTAAGGCCACCTTTGAAAGTGCCCTCCTTCAGGTCAATATCCTCTGTGGGCATTTTAATCAGCTCTGATACTCTCCATCCGGAATAAATATAGATCAGTATACTGTCCACCCATGGGACGTCTTTGTTATCCCATAGGAGCTTCAGTTCTTCCGGCGTAAACGGTACGCCCGGAGCATCATCCTCCTGGACGGTAATGGCGGCAAAGGAAGAGTAGCCTTTTTCGATAATGTCGTTCTGCAGGGCGAATTTGTCCATCTGAGTGAACAGGTTTTTGATATGCTCCTGCAGGGCATGAGAAAGAGGTTTTTCCTTGTCGTTGATCTGGCTCAGGACGCTCCGGAAATCGTCTGTCCGCAGTTTGCTGTAGGCAAGGTCATACAATATACCGCACTGCTTATAGGCTGATCTTGTGCAGTCCTTAGAGCTGCGAGAGTAGGTTTTTCCACTGAGTTCATATTTATTTTTGTAGAACTTCTCATAGAGCTGGGAGAAGGTGATCTCCCGATCAGAGATACTATAGGGATTCTTATTGTACTCTGCAAGTGCGATCAGCGCTTCTTCCCGTGTGGGGAACCGTCCCAGGACGTCATAAACCGGATAATACCGTTCATCCATCTTGGTATTGACTCTCACCTCAAAGGGCTTCCTTCTTTTACCGGATAGTTTTACAACGGAGCCGTAGCCGTTTGGGTTTTTTAGTGGCTTACCTCTTGGCATGGTGTCTCATCCTCCCAAAAAGGCATAAAAATGCCGTGATTGACTAAACCACGGCTGAATGATACAATATTCTTGCTTAAGGGATATTATAATCATTCGTGGTTAATAGTATCGTGGCCGCTCTGGTGCTGGTAACATCGGAGCGGTTTTAAAATTTTTAGTTGATAAATAATTCTGTATTGTGTATAATACGCTTAACAAGGGAGCCGGAAGGTGAGTGCGCTTCACCCGACCCGGCGAAAACTAAATTAGACTTTTAGAAATGGTCGTCCAGTCATTGCCAGTGAGCGGGACGGCTATTTCTTATTTTTCAGATTCAGAATGGCTACGATCAGTAAAGCAATGCACACGATCAGGCTTAATTCCTCATATGTACTCATAATAATCACCTCCCCCGAAAGGTACTCGGTTCAGGTGAGAGCACGTCCCCCAGCTCCCCAGGTAAGCATATTATGTTTTCAGGGTACAAATAATTGTTGATTTTGTGCGCTAAATCGAATATAATATGCTTAACAAGACAGCCGGAAGATAGATGAAGCCTATCCGCCCCGGCGAATTATAACGCTAAGTAAGCCGCCTATCTTTCCAGGGACAGGGCGGCTTACTTATTTTTCAAATTCAGAATCGCGACAATCAAAAGTCCAACTGTCAGTATGACCATTAATTCCTCATATGTACTCACAAGCACCACTCCTTTCCGCAAGACTCGGAACGGAATGGCTGCACGCCCTCCCGGCTGCCCGGGTAAGCATATTATATTGTCATGGTGCAGAAAAAGGTTCGATTTGAAATCGAAGTATTGGGGATCTGATTAGACCCACCCGGAAATTTCCGGGTGGTATCCCTTAATTCATAGTATGCCATGTGGCGTTCTGTGCCGTCCATATTCGGGAGCAATGGCTATTGATGATACTTTAATCAATGATTTAAAACTCCTGTATGGGGCAGATAGAGCGGTATTTTCCGACAAAAGACATTTTGTCCGCGGTAGCTCCGTTTTGGGGCTACCCTGATATAGGGTATCCCCTGCCCCGTAATCACAAGCACCCCTGCCGTTGCCAGTATTGCAATGGTTATTCCTGGGGCGGAGGAACAGAGTCCTTTTGGTATTCTGGGATTTTGGTTAGCATTTCTATTTGGTCTATTGCTCTGTTTATTTGTGTGTGTGCCTTTCTTCGCCCTTCTTCGTTTAGCATAGAAAAAAGGGATTCAAAAATAGCACCTACTGTTTTTACTGATTTATCTAAATAATTATGCCACCATTCAATTTCATCAGATGATAACTTTTCTCCCTTATTTATCTTTTTCTTTACGCGGTTAAAATATATATCATCTAGTCGAGAATCGGTCATAACATCGGAGTAACGTAACTCTTCAATACGTTTAACGGCCGCTTCTCTTCCTGCATTATTTAATTCACTATATGTGCTCAATATATCCCTTAACTGTAAGGCAATTTTTTCTCGTTCCCAACTGAGTGACATTTCATTGAGGATAGAGTCTATTAAGTTATGAGCTTCTTCTTGCGCTTTTGATTCTTCAAAAGACGTGCTTCTGTCTGTGAATTTTGGTGGTTTATTATTTTTTATCTCTATCTTATTTCCATTTTCATCATAAGCAATAAATTTAGGTGGGGTCTTAAATTCTTCTTTTCCATCCAAAAGATACACTAATGATGTATTGAAGTAGTTAGCTATTTTCCGAATCGTATCTAAATTTGGTTCTCGCTTTTCATTTTCCCAATTAAAGACAGCATTTTGGGTCACATGAAGTTCTTTTGCGAGTGCTGATTGGGTTAGACCGCGTTCGATTCTTAATTGTTTTAAACCGTTTGCGAAGTGAGACATAATACTTTCCCCCTTTGCAAATAATAATAGCAAATTGGTGTATTTTTTTCAATGCCGTATTGACATTATAGCATATAGGTGTTAGAATTGCAATATCAAAAACACCGATTCGGTGTTTGAAAGGAGGAAAGCCAATGAAAATTAACAGGGATAAGGTAGATGTTTGTCGAGCAAGAAAGAAAAAGAGTGTGGCGGAGTTGGCAGAAGCCTATGGTGTAAGCCGGGCGAGGATGAATGCTATCCTCAACCAAAGGGAGGTATCCGTTGTTTCAGCCGGAAGGTTGGCAGAAGCTCTCGGCGTAGATGTAACAGAAATCATTGAAGATTAAGGGATTCTCTCAGAGTAGAAAGGGGTGAGAAAGTTAAGTGCAGTATTATTAATTATTATTGTAGTAATTTTGACCATGCTGATATCCACAAAATTAGGTTTGGTCGCTTATGTGGCATGGATGGAAGAAAACCACTTCCAGCAACCATCCGATAAGGACATGCAACGTCTTATTGGATGGTGTGCTAAGAAGTACATACAGGATTTATTTAGAAAATCCTAATTGCTGATTGATTGCGGCTGTTGCGACACCTTCGGCTATTGCAGATACGACCTTAAGGCTTGCAAATCCGATACTGGAAGAAACATTTTTAATCTTTTTCCAGTTATTGTCTTCTCTAACATTTGCAAGGAATTCGTGTCCGTCCGGGGTTAGATCATAAGTATTTTTGATTGATTGGTCGGGAAGATATATCATTCCTTTCATTAAAAGGTATCTGACGTGATACAAAACCTTCCCCGGTTCCTTGTACTTTTCCAATCTCTCATACTTTTTGGCCGCTCCTATCATAAAGCAACCTTTATCGAAGTCAGTTTTCTCTTCGATAGTAAACAGAATATCACGGACACATTCATTATCAATTTGCATAAGTTATTTCCTCTCTTTCGTATTTCAGGTGGCAGTCTGGTACTTACAGTATAGGAGATAGGGAAAATAAATTCAATATAGGAGGACAAGCATGGAAGAAAACTTAAAGAAGATGGAAACCCTTACACCGGATGAAGTTGCTCCAATTTTAGGGGTATCGGCAGACACATTAAGGAGCTGGATGCGACATGGACTTATCCATATCGGAATAGCAGATAGGAAAGATGGTTCCGATTCCAAATACAATTATACAATTTGGCGGCCACATCTGGAGAGGTTTATGCGGGGAGAAATCATTTAAGAGGGAGAAAACCGGATGAAGGAGTACAGAGTCAGATTCACCGGAGAGAATGGAAGGAACAGTTATCAGGAATTTCCCACCATAGAACAGGCGCGGGAGCTTTATGAGAGTCTGAACGGAGAAGCCGTCATTCAGAAGTTTGATCAGGGGACAGATTACTGGGAAGATATTGTTTACCCGATTTATGAATTTTAGGAAAGGAGAAGATCATGGAAGGAAACTATTTTGATTGTTTAACCTGTAGATACCGCTACATACATTTCCCAAACATGGATGATTTTGAGATTTCCATGCAGAAATGCCTGTGTGGCGGGGAAGATTATGAGGAGGAAAAGTAGAGGAGGTGAGGGAGATGCCAGTACCGAGAGACACCACGATGCTTAAACCCGACAGCCGGAAGGTGCTCATTGCGATGGCAGCGGCAGAAATGGAACCGAAAGACGTTTCTTCGGAGTCTGGAGTTCCGGTAAATATTGTTTATACAATGCGCCGGGGATTTTATACGAAACCAAAGTATTTGGGTGCAGTGGCGAGGGCTTTGAAGGTAAGTGTAGTAGATTTGATCGAGGATAAGGAGGAGAAAGTGAAAATTTGTGAAGAATGAAGATTTAGGGTTTGTATGTTTATTTAGGAATTTTCCGGAATGGGAATGGTACACAGATATCAATACAAAAGTCCTTTTCCTACATATGCTCTTAAAAGCAAACTGGAAAGAAGGAAATTTTAAAGGCACAACGGTACCGCGTGGTTCTTTTGTATCATCAATTGCAAAGTTGGCGGAAGAAACAGGGCTTACAGGTGATGAAGTCAGGACGGCGATTTCTCACTTAATATGCACTAAAGAAATTACCAAGCAAAGCACAAACAAGTATACCGTATTTACGGTGGTTAATTATAACTTGTATCAAGATATTACCAAGCGGGACACAAGCACCGCCCGAACTATTCCCAATCTATTCCCAACAATAGAACAAAGTAACAAAGAAACCAGGAAACAAGATATAAGAAATATCGTAAACGATATTTCTTGCTCAGGGCCAGAAAAATCCGCTCTGCGTCCAAGCGGCATATTGCTTCCGCTGGTGGACAAATCTTTTTACGATGTACCGCTTGATAAAATTACCCTGTGGCAGGAAACTTATCCGGCAGTTGATGTAGAGCAGGAGCTCCGGCGCATGATTGCGTGGTTGGATTCAAACCCAACTAAGCGTAAGACGAGGAAGGGGATTGATAGATTTATTAATAACTGGCTGGCAAAGACCCAAGACAGAGGAGGGAGCAAAGGGAAGAAAGGAGATGGAATAGTTGGGACAAATAATCAAAGCTGGGGACAGGCAGCAGACTTCTATGAGCAATATCTGGGGGCTGGCAACGGTGACTAAGGTGGAAGAGATCGAAACGGAAACTGTAAGCGGCCTTTTGGTTCACCATCTGTATGAGGATGTCGGATATAGCACACAGGCCATTTTCCTGTCAGATGGTACGGTTTTGGATTCCAGGATAGATGCAAGGAAGAGCCAGAGCGGTATGCCGATTGAATATGTACACTGCACAGGAAAAGATATTGACTGGGGGAAGTATGGTACAGAGAATATATCTCCGCAGAAAAAGATCGTGAATGCTTTCGTGAAAAATTTCAGTATGTTCCAGCGTGAGGGGAGAGGACTGTATTTTTATTCTCGCGTAAAAGGCAGTGGAAAAACCATGATTGCCTGTGCTGTGGCTAATGAAATTTTAAAGGCACATGATATATCAGTGAAGTTTATCAATGTGACCGATTACATAGAGCTTGTAAAAGCGAAAGATGATAGCAGCAGGAAATATATTAATGCCATTATGGGGGCAGGCCTGCTGATCTTGGATGATGTCGGGGCTCAGGTAGAAAATAAAGACTGGATAGCAAGCGCATTATTCCGGCTGATTGACAGGCGGTATGTGAACCATTACCCAACGATTTTTACAAGTAACGTACCGATGGAGAATTTAGTAACAGATTCCCGAATTGCGGAAAGGATTTATGCAAGGTCTATTCCAGTCATAATGCCAGAGGTCAATGTAAGGAAACAGATAGCAGACAACCAGACGAAAAAGTTTATACAGACAGTAATGCAGGAATGAAAACGCCCATAGGTACTGGTAATACCTATGGGTAAAGCACAGCCGGAGCCATACACCTTATATATCTATGATACCATGGCTTTCTAGAGAAAGGAAAGAGGGAAATGAAAGAAATCATTGAAATGATTCAGATTCTGTTAGAAATGAGTACAGATACATATTTGAAGTCCAAATATACATTGCTGGCGGACAGTAGAGGGCAGCAGAATGTGGAGGAATTTACCAGGAGGATGTTCAGCCTGACAGATAGGCACAGACCGTTGCAGATCGGGATGAAGGAGATTGAGTAGGCATGGAAGAATTAAGCAGCAAAATAGAAAGTGGAGGTACGAAAATGGAAAAAGATATTTTGGCAAAATTAATTAATCTGGCCGGGAATGTTGGAGGAGATGTCATTTTTACGTCATTTAAGTCCCGTGCAGAAGGATTAATGACTACCCAAACAATGGAGTGTACTGGTGAAGAAATGGAAAAACTTATTCACCTGGCAGAAAAGAATAATATTAAAGTCAGATTTTCTCCATTCAAGACGGATAAGGATGAAATAAAATACCGAAAGGATGCGTCACTGGTAATAGGAATCCGGGCGGGGATGGTCTATGATCAATATGTTTTTAATCTTGCGCATGAGCTTGCTCATTGGTTTATGCACTTTGATAAAGGAAATACGATCACCAGTGACAGGCATGCAGAATATGAAGAGCAGGCAGACCGGGCGGCCAATATGTTACTGGCGGCATTGCAGATAAAATAGAAGGAAGGTGACAGAGGATGGAATATAAAGAAGTAGTAAAACTGATCGAGGAGAGCGAAAAGAGGGTTGACGAGATTTTAAAAGCGGCAAGGCTGGAAAGACATGAGAAAGCACCCATGAGTAAAGACATGCTGGCAATGGTGCTGAATTACATTGTTGGAGCGATTGCCATGATTGCGGGGTTTGCCGCGCTTTATATGGTTATCTACTTTATGGGCACAGCGGGAAGATAGGAGGTGAGGACAGATGTACATACATGGCTTTGTTGATGGTGTCCTGGTAGCAGTTGTGCTGGGAATGGCGGCTCTAATTGTGGTGGCAGTCATCAGTTCCAGAAAAAAGAAATAGTGGCAGAATGGACAGGCTGTGGCGATGGCTGCAGCCTGTTTTTGGCGTTAAGAATGGTACAAATAAACTTTCATTATGCGGTATGATTAAAGAGATAAAAGAAAACAATGCGGAGGTGTAGCGTGGATAGTCCTATGTGGAGGATAGAAGCACATATATGGTTCATGAATTTTGATGAATATGCAAAGAGGGAAAAAGAGCTGCTTGAGCTTCTTGGGAGGATTCAAGGTAACGGAAGCGTAACGGTATTCTTTAGGACAACAGAGGAATATTTGGAAATTCCGGGGGCTTCCTATGACTACAAAGATGATAAAAAAGTTGATGAATTGATCGGATTCTGTGGAAGAAGCAATATAGATTTTGTCGCGCGTATTTCGCATGACATGGAACGTGAATTGGGGTGCATTCGTGGCAAGACCAAGGAAAGAAATTGACAGGGATAAATTTGAGAAATTGTGCGCTTTACAATGCACAAAAGCTGAGATGGCCGGATTTTTCAATGTAAGCGAAGATACAATAGAGCGGTGGTGTAAGAGAACGTATAAAGAAAGTTTTGCGGTGGTTTTTGCCAATAAGAGAAGTGGCGGCAAAATCTCCTTACGCCGATCGCAGTTCCGGCTAGCAGAAAAGGATTCCAGAATGGCCATATGGCTTGGCAAGCAGTATCTTGAACAGTGTGAGCCGATGGAGGTAAAGCGCTTGGAATTGGAACTGCAGAAATTGGAGAGTAAACTGATTGAACATGATCCAGAAGCTGAGTTAGATGATTCTATGGTGGAAGCGCTAAACAATGCGGCGTTGGAAGTGTGGGGAGGTGGTGGTGATGGCGGCACGGTTGACGGACTTACAGAAGAAAAAGATAGTAGCTGATTATTCAGTGACCGGAAGCTATAGAACCACAGCAAAGCATTTCGGGGTGTCTGATCAAACTGTCAGGAGGGTATGCTGTAACGAACCGGAAATATCGCAGAAAGTCGCACAAAAAAAGGAAGAAAATACTGCTGACATGCTTTTATTTATGGAGTCCAGGAAAAACAAGGCACAGAAAGTTATAGACCACTGCTTGGATATCCTGCCGGAGAAATTGGCGGAGTCCAGTGCTCCACAGGTGGCAACGGTAATGGGTATTGTAGTAGATAAATTTGCAAAGGCTCCAGTTCTTGGGGGGGGCATCCGTTACGATTGTTGATAATATTCCGAAGGTACTAGAAAACATGGAGACCCTTGCGGATATCATAAGGCATCCGGTACCAGATCGGAACATTGAAGATTTTGAGTAAACAAATAAACCATAAGGAGGATTTTACCATGAAGAAATCAACTACTGAGTATTACAAAGCGGCGGTCAGACAGGCTGTAAATGCCAGGGAGCGCATTGAAGCGGCAAAAGCAGCATATGAGCATGAATGTGAACTTACTAAAAATGCGTTTGATGGAGGGATTCTGGGAGAAAACGGTTATAAGGAGCAGGTTGCCAAATTGGCACAGGAAAGGGATGCCAAGATTGAGGGAGCGTTGAGCCTTATAGATAAGGTTGGCGAAGAATATGCCGCAGAAATGCAGGAACTGGGGCGGCTGGATGGTGCAAAAATAGACAGCGGCACAATGGCGTTGCTGAACAGCGGCCTGCAGCTTACAAATGAGGACTGGCAGGAACTGGCGAATACTTATAAGGATAATTATGTCATGACAAGGATTCTCCGGGAGAGATACAACGCAAACAGACCGAAAAGTGATGAAAACAGCTTGACAATGGGACAGAAAAATAAAGGCCTGACGTTTGTACAGTTCGGGCAGTTGCCTCAGGACAGGCAGGAGAATTTCGAAAAGTTCGCCAGAACAATCCGTAATTCATGCACCTATAGTTCCACGCCGAGGAATGGGACTGTTGATTTTGCGTCAAGGCAGGATTATTTTCATTTTCTTGCAAAAGATTCCCTTGAAAGGATGAAGCCATTCGGGGATGAAAGTTTCGATACTGTCGAGCAGGACTTTCCGGTTGAGTATGTGCAGGCAAAGCCGACAATATGGTGATGTACTAACTGTGAGAATGGAGGGATAGGAAATGGGAGCAACAATGTCAGCAGAAGCAGTTGAAGCAAGACGTAATTATCAAAGAGAATATCAACGAAAGAATCGGACGAAAATTAACGCTAAGCGGCGTGAGTGGAGAGCAGACAATAAGGATAAAGTAAAACAGTACAACTGTAAATACTGGGAGAACAGGGCAGGAAAGGCAAAAAACATCAGGGCATCATGGCAAGATTATGGAATCACACCAGAAAGGTTGAATGAGCTGATTGAAATTGTCAGGTCTGGACAGCATGATGATCTGGTGCTCTCTGCGGCTCATAAAGCTGATGAAAGCGCTGCAGGGCATATTATTATGTCTGTAAAAGAAAATGCTTCATACGAAGCTCTGGAAGCGAAACAAGCGGCAGGTAAAATTAAAAGGATTGCACTTGGCAGATCAGATTTTTACGGGATTAGAAGGCTGTTTTTTCACTATCTTGATTGTGCGCAGAAAGAATTACAAGGGGTACCTATACAGGGGAAGGATATAGGACAAGGAGGCAGTTATGAATGCGTTGATGGCAACGGTGCTGGATGAAGAGATAAGCAGGCAGATCAGAGAGAAAAGTAATGAAATTACGAATGCAATCATGGAGGGCTGCGGAGAAGCGGACAGTGCTGAGGTTATTCATGCAAAGATGGTAGCCAATGCAGTCGCTGTTTCTGTAAAGATGTCTATAGGCACGATCTTTGATATCCTGATTGAGCTTGGGGTAGCAGAGCCGCACGATGAAGAGAAGCTCAGGAAAAATATCATGTCTGTTGTAAAGTAAAAAAAATAATACCGGCTGATAACTGGTTTCAGCCGCTGACCTGAAAAAATTATGGGCAGATTTGTAAGGGCATCTCTGCTTAGGTGGAGGTGTCTTTTTTATGGCGCAGTATGACGGAAGCATAAGGATAAACACGAAAATAGATAGCAAAGAAGCGTCTGCACAGCTTATGACGCTTGAAAACCGTATCGTCAAAACGGCCGATAAGGTTACTGCACTGCGCTCTAAAATGGATGCCCTTAAGGATGTAAAAACGCCAACAGAAGAATATAGCTCTTTAGAGAAAGAACTTGCCGAAGCCAATGTAAAATTGCAATCTTTTCTGGATAAGCAAAAAGAATTAAGGGACTTAGGATTTTCAGAAGAAAACATTCCCAAAACACTTACGGACGAGATTGATAGGGCTGGATTAAAAGTAGGAAAATTGGAAGAAAAAATAGAAAGGTTAAATGCAGAGGGCAAAGCTTTCACTCTCGGTTCTGATACGGAAGAATTTGCAAAACTTGGTCAGCAGTTACAGTATGCAGAGAATGACCTTGAAGTTTTAAACCAGAAGCATGATTTATTACAGCTTAAACAGGAAAAAGCGGCGGATGGGTATAAAAGACTTGGAAGTGTTGCGAAACAATCATTTAATTCTGTAGGAAAAGCCCTTACAAAAGCAAATTCTTATGTCAATTCCTTTGGAAAAAGACTTAAGAATATTGCGAATAAAATACTGCCGACTTTCCACAAAGAGACAAAACGAACAAATACAGTGCTGGGGCAGTTCTCCACCAGATTGAAAAGCCTGTTGTCTGGCATATTTATATTTAATGCGATAAGCGCAGGATTCCGCAAAATGTTCTCGGGCGTTGGCGAGAGCTTCCAAAACTTTTATAACTACAGCAGCGCATTCCAGCACTCTGTTGACGGCATGCGGTCAAGCCTTGCCCAGCTAAGGAACAGCATTGCGGCGGCGTTCGCCCCGGTTGTGCAGGCCGCGATTCCATACATACAGAAATTAATATCTTATATCAATAAGGCTGTAAATGCAGTGGCACAGCTCCTTGCCGCCCTTATGGGGAAAAAGACTTATACAAAGGCATTAAAGGCAGATATGGGGGCAGTAAAGGATGCCGCGGATGTGTCAAAAGATGCGTCAGACAAAACATCAGGTGCGCTGGATAAGGTGTCGGACTCGGCAGATAAGGCTAAAGATTCCTTGGAGGGATATCTAAGCCCACTGGATGAAATCAACAAATATGATTCCGGAAAGAACGTGGAGGAGGTCGAAGCCGATATAAGGGTTCCGGATCCAGATGATTTTAAAGATGATATTGGGGACAGCCTTGGTGATGCAGTGGAGACAGTTTTCGAAGAACTCCCCATTGAGGAATATTGGAGAAATCTGGCAGACAGGCTGAAAAGCATACTTTCACAGTTTTTTGCCCCTATAAAGGAAGCATGGAACCGTGAGGGCAAGTTTGTCATGGATTCATGGAAATACGCCCTAAAAGAGGTCGGAGATTTGCTTAAGAGCATAGGAACTGATTTTTTGGAAGTATGGCAACAGGAAAAGACCATAAAAATCTTTGAGGACTTACTGCATATTGTCGGGGATATTGGTCTTGTGGTCGGGAACCTCGCCTATAATTTCCGGCTGGCATGGGAGGAAAACGAAACCGGGAAGAGGATTTTAGAGGGCATCAGGGATATTATCGGCGTGATCGTGGCAAATATCCGCCATGCGGCAGATGCAACGGTGGAGTGGTCAAAGGACCTTAATTTCTCGCCGCTCCTGACAGCGATAAAGGGGTGGGTAGAATCCCTTGTGCCTGTATTTGATAACTTAAGTGGCATTATCACTGATTTTTACGAGAAAGTACTTCTTCCCCTTGGCAAATGGACTCTCGAAAAGGGCTTGCCGGAGTTATTGCAGGTATTTATCGACTTTAACAATAAAGTGGATTGGGAAGCACTCCGGTCAAGACTGGCACAGTTCTGGGAGCATTTGGGACCCTTTGCGGAGACGGTAGGAGAAGGACTGATCATTTTTATTGAACGCTGTGCTAATGCCCTTGCAGATTTTATAGACAGCCCGGCTTTCGACAATTTCCTTACCATGATAGAAAACTGGATGGACAATGTAAAGCCGGAGGATGTGGCGGATGCGCTGGAAGCTATTGCAAAATCTATTATTGCTTTAAAGGTGGCCGTGGTTGGATTTTCGGCGGTCTCTAAAGGATTAACAGCACTTTCAAATCTTGCAAATATATTAAAACTATTTGGTGCCGGAGGTGGCATATCATCAGCACTGGGTACGCTGAAATCCATCGGCACAACAATTGCTGGATGGGCTCCGCATATAGCAGTAGGAATTGCTATTGTGGATGTTATAAAAAGAATTAAGGAAGCTGTATCAGAAAGAATTGACACAAGTAGTTTTGGGCTTGCTGATTGGATTTCCGAGACTTGGAAATTAGCCTTGGAGGGAATGAAGCAAGAATTTGAGAACTGGAAAATTTCACTTGAATTATGGTGGCAAGATACTTGGATGTCAGAAGCTATCTGGAATTTTGGGCAGTGGTGGAATGAAAAGGTAAAACCATGGTTTACGCAGGAGAAGTGGTCTGGATTGTGGGAAGGAATTAAAGCGGCATTTTCTGCCAAATGGGGAGAACTGGTTGAGTGGTGGAATAATTCCACGCTGGTTACATGGTGGGAGGAAAGCGTAAAGCCATGGTTCACACAGGAGAAATGGTCGGAGCTGTATGAGAACATTAAGCAGGCTCTTGTGGATAAATGGAATGAAATAGTCGAATGGTGGAGCGGAACCGCCATAGTCGGTTGGTGGCAGGAACACGTAGCCCCATGGTTCACTGCTGAAAAATGGCTGGGACTGTTTGAGAATATCAAGACTTCCCTGAAAGAAATATGGGATAACACTGTCGGGCAATGGACAGAAGATATTTCGGCATGGTGGGAAGAACATGTTGCCCCATGGTTTACGATTGAAAAATGGGAAGGTATTTTAGATAGCGTTCCGGAAGCGTTTTCGAGCGCTTTTACAAAAGTAGTTGATACAGTGAAAGAAAAAATCCAGCCGCTGATTGACTGGGTGATCGAAAAAGTGGAATGGATGAAAGAGAAAATACAAAGTGTCAAAGAAAAGTTTGACAGCATCCAGAGCAGGACGAGAAGCTTTATTGGAGTAGGAGGCGGAAGCATTCTGGCCGGTGGAAGCATATTAGGTAAAAGATCCTCTTTTTCTCCCTATGCATCCCCATCATTTGCTTCCCTGTCGGCCGCTCCGATACCAGCTCTTGCAAAAGGTGCAGTTATTCCGGCAAACAAGGAGTTTTTGGCAGTGCTTGGAGACCAAAAACACGGAACAAATATTGAAGCTCCGCTCGACACGATAAAACAGGCAAACAGGGAATCATTTTTAGAGCTAATGTCCGAACTTGGATTGAGGAACCGTGCGGGGAACAGCAAGGGCAATACATACAATATAAAGGCACTGGCACACAGCAAGGTCCTTTTTGAACTGATGATAGAAGAAGGAAAGATGCAGCAGATGGCTACCGGGGATAATCCATTCTTGCTGGGAACAACGTGATTAAAAAGAAAGAGAAAGGCTTCACTAGTGACACGTTAGTGACAAACAATTCACAGAATGCCTGTAAATACAATAAAAATGTGGTATAACATTTAAGGAATACTTAGGATATTATTACTTTATGTTTGGAAATTTTTAAGAGGAAAGTATAAAAAGGATAGGCAAATCTTAAAGGTAGTGATAGACTGTTAGTATTCTTTCTATAGTGAATGCGGACAGGTAGGGGTATTATGATGAAAGCAGAAAAAGTATTACGGAATCCATGGATAGTTGCTGTGCTGGCAGTCTTTTGCTGCGCACTTTGGGGAAGCGCTTTCCCATTCATAAAGATAGGCTATCAGATCTATCATATCCCCTCCGATGCGCCCGGAGCCCAGATATTATTTGCGGGAATCCGCTTTACATTGGCGGGTGTCATGGCAATTTTGTTCGGTTCTCTGGTACAGAGAAAATGGATCAGCCCCAAAAAGAGCGCATGGGGTAAGATTTTCCGGCTTTCCCTTTTACAGACGGGGCTTCAATATTTCTTTTTTTACATTGGGCTGGCACATACCAGCGGTGTGAAGGGCTCCATCATTGTAGGGACCAACAGCCTGCTCTCCATTCTGATAGCAAGTCTTTTATTCCATCAGGAAAAGCTGACGGCCAAAAAGCTGGCAGGATGTCTGGTAGGGCTTGCAGGTGTGATTCTGGCAAATCTGGACGGCAGCGGCATCGGTTTTGACATGTCCGTTACAGGGGAGGGATTTGTGTTCCTGTCCGTGGTGGCATACGCATTTTCCTCCGTTATGATGAAGATTTATTCAAAAGAGGAAAATCCGGTCATGCTCTCAGGCTATCAGTTTATCCTGGGCGGCATTCTGCTGATTGTGCCGGGTCTGGCTCTGGGCGGCAGGATAGGGCTGGAAGGGACGGACAGCGTGGTCAGGGCGGTGGGCGTGCTTTTATATCTGGCCTTTTTATCAGCGGCAGCCTATACGATATGGGGCATTCTCCTGAAATATAATCCGGTTTCTAAGGTGGCAATCTATGGATTTTCCAATCCTGTTATTGGTGTCTTTCTGTCGGCAATGCTGTTAGGGGAGACGGCCCAGGCATTTACGATAAAAAATGTTGTTGCGCTGGTACTGGTATGCGCCGGGATTTTGGCGGTTAATGTCAGGATATCGGGCAAAGATGCGGCATGACGGGTTTTCTTTGAAAATTATTTATGGTATAATGAAGCGCACTGATGTGCGCGTAGGTCACAAGGAATCCTCCCATCTGCGATGGGTCCCTCCTTGCGACATATAATAATGAAGCACGCTGATGCGTGCGCAGGAATTATAAGGAATCGAAAGTAATATCAATTTATATATAAGATGAGGAGGAAGAACATGTATTCACTTGAAGAAGTAAAAAAGGTTGATCCGGAAATCGCTCAGGCGATCGTGGACGAGCAGGAGAGGCAGAACAGCCACATTGAACTGATTGCGTCAGAAAACTGGGTAAGCAAAGCGGTGATGGCTGCCATGGGGAGTCCTTTGACCAACAAATATGCGGAAGGCTACCCGGGCAAACGTTATTATGGCGGCTGTCAGTGCGTCGATGTGGCAGAAAATCTTGCCATTGAGAGGGCGAAAGAGCTTTTTGGCTGCGACTATGCCAATGTACAGCCTCATTCCGGGGCGCAGGCCAATCTGGCTGTTCAGTTTGCAATCTGTAATCCCGGCGATACGATCATGGGAATGAACCTGGACCACGGCGGACACCTTACCCACGGAAGCCCGGTGAATATTTCCGGAAAATATTTTAAGATCGTGCCTTACGGCGTAAATGACGAGGGATTTCTGGACTATGATAAGCTAAGGGAAATCGCTTTGGAATGTAAACCCAAAATGATCATTGCAGGCGCATCTGCCTATGCAAGAACCATTGATTTCAAAAAATTCAGGGAGGTGGCTGACGAGGCTGGCGCCGTTTTGATGGTGGATATGGCCCACATTGCCGGACTTGTGGCGGCAGGACTCCATCCAAGCCCGATTCCTTATGCGGATGTGGTGACCACTACCACCCATAAAACCTTAAGAGGGCCCAGAGGCGGTTTGATTCTTGCAAACAAAGAAGCGGCCGAAAAATACAACTTCAATAAGGCTGTTTTCCCCGGTATTCAGGGCGGTCCTCTTATGCATGTGATCGCGGCCAAGGCGGTGTGCTTCAGGGAAGCGCTCTCAGATGACTTTAAGGTATATCAGAAAAATATCATTGACAATGCCCAGGCTCTCTGCAAAGGTCTGATGGACAGAGGCATTAAGATTGTGTCCGGCGGAACGGACAATCATCTGATGCTGATGGACCTCACCGCTTTTGACCTGACAGGTAAGGCCGTTGAAAAGATGCTGGATGAGGCGCATATCACGGCCAACAAAAATACCATCCCCAATGATCCCAAGTCTCCTTTTGTGACCAGCGGAATCCGGCTGGGAACTCCGGCCGTTACCTCCAGAGGAATGAATACGGAGGATATGGATCAGATCGCGGAGGCGATTGCCATGATCGTCAGGGGCGGGGAAGAAAAAATCCCGGAGGCAAGGGCGATTGTGCAGAAGCTGACGGATAAATATCCGCTTATAGGATAATAAAGGAAATATCCTGGAAATTTCCTGCAATCAGGGGACGACAGCCGAAATGCTGCCGTCCTTCTATATAATGAGTCAAAAAGGACAGGAACATGAAACTCAAATCCAAAAAGAAAAGGATTCTCTTTGCTGTATTATCTATCATAGCTATACTGATCATTGCCGGTGATTGGGCGTTGACTGTAATGGTATACAACGATAATTTTAACCGGCGTTTTGAAAGCTATGAGCCGCTTATGCTGTATGTTGACGATTTTGACGGATTGCAACGCACGAAATATGAGTTTACTTCCAACAAGGGGCAGAAACTGACGGGATATATGTACAGTTCAGGAGAAAATCAGCGCGGCATCATCGTGATGGCGCATGGCTTCGGCGGCGGAGGACATAATTCCTACATGGATTGTGCGGATTATTTTGCCCGTCATGGCTACTATGTTTTCGCCTATGACGCTACGGGAAATGATGAAAGCGAGGGGGAAGGAGTCGGAGGGCTTGTGCAGGGGGTAATAGACCTTGACCATGCAATCACCTTTGTAGAAGAAAGCGGGAATTTTCCCAGGCTTCCAATCGTCTTATTCGGACATAGCTGGGGCGGCTACAGTGTTTGCAGCGTACTTACATATCACCCCGAAGTAAAAGCAGTGATAGCGTGTTCGGGATTTAACGCTTCGCCGAATCTGTTTGAAGCGGAGGGGAAAAAGCAGGCAGGGAACGGGATCTATCTGATGCTGCCGTTTGTGAAGCTGCATGAGAGGCTTCAGTATGGCGGGTATGCTTCAAATACTGCGATGGACGGCTTTTCAAAGAGCAACGCTGCCGTTATGATTGTACACAGCTTTGACGATGAAGTTGTTCCGGCCGAATACGGCTATGAAATTTATTATGAAAAGTATAAGGACGATTCCCGCTTCAGCTTCCTTCCTCTTGAAAATAAAGGGCATAACTATTTCAATGATGACACTTATCGCAATGAGTTTAATGCGGGATTTGACCTGTGGCTCAAAACGCTTGACTATGACTATGAGGCAGCGGAAAACAGGGAACGGTTTTCGGAGGATAAGGCCGATTATATATATCAAAACCTTGACCGGGAGAAATGGTGTAATTCACTGGATTTGGAGTTGTTCGGGAATTTTGTTGATTTTTATAATGAATATATCCATTAGTCAGATAACCGTTATCCCCTGCCGCAGAGTGAGCTTTTTGACGCGCTGTGTTGTGAAAATTTGGCAAAATATCCAATAATTTCTGATAAAAGGAAGGATAAAAAAGAAAATTGAAAATTTATAGAAAAAATTGAAAAAATGTGTTGACAAATAGAGGGGGACTATATATAATAAAATCAACAAAACAAATTCACATAGATAATCTTAAAGAAAGGAAGGTACAGACCACCGAAAACATAAGATGAGTTATCTGGTTTCAGATAACAAAATGTGGAAGAGTTAGCTTTTAAAGTACAAAAGAATTAAGTACCAAAGAAAGCGGATTTCGAATTCGTACAGGATGCAGAAGAAGATGTAACGCAGGACAAAAGAAAACAAACAACGGATGACTCTGTTTAGAAATCATCTACAGGTTGGGAAGAACGTTACAGTACATTTGTACAAAGGAAGAAGAGCAGAAGTACGAAAGAGAAAAGAAAACTGAATAGGGAGTATTATCCAAAACAAAAGGAAAGAGAGGTAAGGGCCGTTGGATAGTATAGTTTAAAAGCGGGTGTCAGTTGAAAAGATTGATACCCGCTTTGTTGTGGCGCGTTATGCATTTTTCTTTCCATGTAATCTTTCCGTAAAATTTATGTAGAAATTAGGGTGTAAATAAGTTATGATATAGGTTATACACTAAAGAGCGGTTTGGAGGATTGGTATGGCAGGCAGGGAAATGCAGCAGGAAGAAATGGAAAGAAAGATATACAGACATAAAAGAAGGGTAAGGAATCAGATTATCTCTTATATTGTCGTTACGATCATATTTGCCGGGCTGATTGCCGGCGGAATTGTCGGAGTGCGTAAGATAATGTCCGTCATCAATGACAAAAAGCAGGCGCAGGAGTTGGAGAAACAGTTAGAGGATATTGCCAATGCGGAAAATGAGCAGCAGACGGTGGAAGCCCCTTCTGTGGATCCGGAGCCGGAGGAAGAGACGGACTGGCTGGAGGTGATGGTGGAGGAAGCCATCGGCGGAATGTCACTTGAGGATAAAGTGGCAGGACTTTTCTTTATCACACCGGAAGCGCTTACCGGAATGGATACGGTGACCCAGGCCGGGGATACCACCAGAGATAAGCTTGGAGAGCAGCCGGTAGGCGGGCTTGTCTATTCCTCCAAAAACTGTTTGGACGAGACACAGTTAAAAGAGATGCTTCAGAATACCAAAAGCTACAGTAAATCAGCAATCTTCCTCGGAGTGGAGGAGGAAGGCGGAAGCTTAAGTCCTGTTGCGGAGAGCTCTCTTGCAGAGAATGTGGGGAAAATGGCGGATATCGGAGCAGCGGGGGATGCGGCGGCAGCGCAGAGCGCCGGAAATACAATCGGGACCTATCTTGCCGGATATGGGTTTAATGTAAATTTTGCGCCGGTATCGGATGTTGCAACGGAAGGGAATACCCTGCTTGGAGAGAGGGCCTTTGGAACGGAACAGGGACAGGTAGCTTCCATGGTTTCCGCCTTTGTGGAGGGAAGTAAAAGCACCGGTGTGAGCACCTGCCTTAAATATTTTCCGGGGCTTGGAGACGTGACGGGTAATGCCAGTGAAGGAATGATCACCTCCGATAAGGCGATTGAGGCTTTTATGGAGAGAGACTTTCCTGTATATCAGTCGGGCATTTCGGCAGGAGCCGATTTCGTGATGGTCAGCCATCTTTCCCTGCCCAATGTTACCGGTGACAATACGCCATCCTCCCTTTCCGGGAAAATGGTTACGGAAATATTGCGCCAGCAGCTTGGCTTCCAGGGAATTATTATTACGGATGCAATGAACGCGGCGGCAATCACAGAATATTATACAGCGGACGAGGCGGCAGTTAAGGCGCTGCAGGCGGGTGTGGATATGATTTTTATGCCGGAGGACTATGGGACGGCCTATACGGGAGTGCTTGAAGCGGTGCAGAACGGGTCTCTGACGGAGGAACAGATCAATGAGTCTCTCCGCAGGATTTTCAGGGTGAAGCTTCGGGACCGGCTGGAGTGACAGGGTATGACGGATGAACTGTTGGTGGAATTAAAGAAGATTACGCCGGAGGAGGAAAATATTCTGGCAGGCCGGTCAGAAATAGAGAAGGACATTTATATGTCCGAAGGGCACGATACCGTGGAGGCAAAGCGGCTTTTAGATGCCGGAAAGCTGATTCAGGTGCGTACCAACACCAGGTTTGTGCATTTTCCCAGACACACCCATAATTATATAGAAGTAATTTATATGTGTTCGGGAACCACACATCATGTGGTAGACGGCAATGACGTTTTTTTACAGGAGGGGGAAGTGCTCCTTTTGAATCAGAAGGCAGTGCAGGAAATTTATCCGGCAGGTATCGATGATGTGGCGGTGAATTTCATTGTGCTGCCGGAATTTTTTGACTACAGCCTTAAGATGATGGGGGAAGAAAAAAATCTTCTGCGGGATTTTGTGATCGACTGTCTTAAGGGGGAGAGTGACGCCGCAGGATATATTCATTTTAAGGTGGCGGATATCCTTCCTATTCAAAATCTTCTGGAAAATCTGATATGGTCCATCTGGCACAGGCAGCCGAATAAGAGGAGCATTAATCAGATTACCATGGGACTGTTGTTTCTTCAACTCATGAATTACACGGACAGGATGGAAACCAGCTCAGGTAACAGACAGCAGGGGATCATGATTTCCGTGCTGGGATATGTGGAGGAGCATTATCGGGACGGGGAGCTCTCAGAGCTTGCCAGGCTTCTTCATTACGATTTATACTGGCTGTCGAAAGAAATCAAAAGAATCACGGGGAAAAATTATACGGCTCTGGTGCAGGAAAAGAGGCTTAACCAGGCGGTATATCTCTTGGAGCACACCACCATGTCTGTGATGGATATCGGGATGTCGGTGGGATATGACAACATCAGTTATTTTCACCGGATTTTCCAGAAACGGTACGGCATGACGCCGAGAAAGTACAGAATTACCAAAAAAGCGATAGAGCAATCGCATGATAATACAATCACCTTTCCATAAAATAGAAGTGCTCAAGCCGCTATTGAAGGAAAGTTGATTTTCTCAGGAAACAATCTTATATCATTTCCCATTATATATTTTACAACAAAATCGATAAAAAGTCAAGTCTTGTAATGTTTTCCCGAAAAATTATAATAAGGTGTGTTACAATATCTGCAATTATACAGGGAGGTCACATCTTATGGCAGAGAAAAACTGGCTGGAATTCATGTCAAAGCAGACCCAGGTAAAAGAAGTTCTTGCAAGGAATCAGGACACGGAAAGGTTTGGGCTTGTTCTAAGTGAAAGAGAAGCGGAACTTTTGATCGCAGAGAGAGGGGAGGTACTGAAAAAGGAGCGAAGGGTAGAGTTTGGGCAGGGAGTTTTACCTAAAATGATAGATGCTTTTTGCGACTCTGCGTATATCACGCAGGATGGCTATTGCGATACCCTGGTCCGGCTCCAGGAAATTTTTTTCCTTTATAAGAATGAAATGATGGATGAGATCACGGATGACGAGCTTTTGGAATTTATGAGGGAGCAGTTTGACGGCGTATGCTATGGGGATCTGGATTATCTGGAAGGAACCTGCCTGGATATTTTTGCTCAGGCTATCCGTGCGGGGTATTCCGGCTACGAGGCTGCGGGAGGAAGAGGAGAATTTGAAAAGTTTGATATTGTGCCACGGTGGGATAAGGGATTGTATTTGGCGGCGCTAAATGAGCTGCTGGCATAGGAGACAGGCAGCAGAGTGTACGCCTGCGTTTTGATTAACTGAGAGAAATTCGCGCAACACGCCGTCTGTTGTTTTGGCTTCGGGAGAGTTTGGGGAGGAGTTTTTATGGAGACATACGGATATGAAATGGAGGAATTGATTCCTGTTGTGGCCGCTCTGGCAGAAAAGTATACGGGGCATGAGCATTCTTCTGTCACTTATGAAAAGGCGCAAATGCTGATGGAGGCGGTTTTGTATTGTATCGGGGAGTACGAGAGCTCTTTTGTGCAGGGCGGAGGAGAAGAAAAGGAACTGGAAACCTCAAAAGAGAAAAGCGCAGGAGAAGAGACGGAAAGGATATATGAAGTATCTTTCAGGGACAAAAAGATTTCCGCAGAGGAAGCCTGCAGGAGAGGACAGGAGCTTGTACTTGAAAAAGTGAAAAAGCTTCGGGAGCTTTACAATGGGATGATTTCAGATTTTCAGGACTATGGACTGGTTTGCCTGGGAGATACTTTAAGGCAGGGAATCCCTTCCTTTTTTCTGAATTATGATGTAAGGTTTTTGCCTCAGGAGACGATCCTGACGCTGGATTATCCGGTTTTAAAGAATTTAAGGGGATTATCCGGAGTAAATGCGGTTTTGGAATACGTCAGATGTATTGCGGTGGAGCAGAGGTTTCTGGGAAAGTTTCCAGCCTTATTGGTCAGAAAAATGCTCAGGGCGTATCATGAGGAGTATGAGGAACTGATAGAAAATCTGTGCAGTATCGTGCTTGGGGAAATTTTCAGGGGTATGCTGAGGGAGGGGAAATGTGCAGGCATAATGAGAGATAACGCTGCCGTTTCTGATAAGCAGCAGGCCTGTGCGCTGCTGCTTAAGAAAATGTTAAAGGAAAAACTTGGGTGTGACACACAGATCATGGACTATCTGGAGCCGGCTGTTTCCGATACGGTGGTGAGAGGGTACAGAGATTAGTGGATGGAGCACAGAAAATTTGGTGGCTGTTTCTTTTTTAGTGTAATTTATTGCTTTTTCATAAAAGAAACTGCATAATAAAATAGAAATATAGGGTGGAAAATATAGGCTTTATTGGATGGAAAGGAATCTTGTGGATAAAATAGATAATTACAACGCAAAACAACAGAAAAATCAAGAATCCCAACTAATAGAATGGAAATGGTCATGGCAGGATGAATTTTTAAAATGGTTATGCGGATATGCCAATACGGACGGCGGGACATTATATATCGGGGTAAATGATGATGGCTATGTGGTTGGAATTGAAAACTCTAAAAGAATGCTTGAAAGTCTGCCGAACAAAATTCGTGACAAGTTGGGGATGCTAGCCAGCATTAATATTTATAAAGCACATGGAGCTGAAAATATACGTTATGGGAATCGTATTCCCAAAAGTATTTCAGGGAAACTGATTAACCAATATGTTTGTGGGAAACTTAATTGTGAAAGTATGGAAAGTACCGATAAACGTTATAAATCGCTTGAGGTAATTGAAAAAGAGAATAAAATATGGGAAGAAGCGGATGGTACAAGGGAGTATATATCCATAGAAGTGATAAGATATCCGTTTGCTGTTTCGTGTGAAGGAAAATATTATAAACGTTCCGGTTCAACACTGCATGAATTAAATGGTTTTGAATTGCAAAATTTTCTTTTGGAACGTGCCGGAAAAACGTGGGATACAGTTCCTGTTCCAAAGACTGGTGTGTCGGATTTGAGTAAAGACGCTTTGAACGCGTTCAGAAAGAAAGCAGTTAAAAGCAACAGGATGACAGAGAGTGAAGTAGATGTTTCTGACGAGTTATTGCTGCGCAATTTAAAATTGTTTGATGGCGAATATTTAACAAGGGCAGCAATTCTATTGTTTCATCCGACACCGGAACGCTATGTAACAGGTTCTTATATCAAAATTGGCTATTTTTCATTGCTGGGAACTTTTGGTGAAAATGCTGAACCAATAGAGGATTTACAATATCAGGATGTTGTAGATGGACCGCTTCTTTTACAGGTTGATAAAGCAATTGATCTGATTTGCTGAAAATGGAGGAGTTTCAATCAGTGCGTATGGATGCGAAAAATATATGTCTATGCTGCGATATGGTCAGTATGGGCAAGTGGGTGCAGATGGCATTTGGAGAAACAAAGAAAATGTAAATAGAAAAAGCGGCGATAAAAAGCGGCGATAAAAAAGTGACGAAAAAGACTCAAATGCAGTATGATAAAATTCTTACATTTATGGAAGAAGGGAAAGAGTATGGGATTTGGGATTTTTGCGAATTGTTACATTTGAAAGAGAGCCGCACGAAAGTTATTTTACAGGGTCTTTCAGATTATATTGAGCTGGTTGGGGGGAACCGGGACAGGCGCTATAAGAAAAAGTAAGTCAATAAACATGCATGCGCCGCTTTGCGGCGTACTGCCCCGGCATGACATTTCATTTATCTCCACCAATATAAAAATTAATCTTTATTGCTATTCCTGCCTGATTGATAGTCATAGACTGCAATCTTTATTTCAGGCGTTTTATAAATACGTCATCTTGATTTTTTGCCCTGCATCCTAAAGCCTTAACATATCCATGTCTTTTGTAAAAGCGTGCTGCAGTATCCGTCGTGAGGATGCTCGTATAAATCCCATTATCTATGAAATATTTCTCAACAAGATTGATTAGCGCAGTGCCGTGATTCTTATTTCGGAACTCTTCAGCAATCCAAAACTCTCGTATAAAGCCGCAGGTCTCCTCAAAAAAACAACTTGAAAACTTCACAGGTTTGAATTGAATAAATCCGATGATTTCACCATCCATAGAAGTTCTGACAAAAGCGATATTATCACCATCATTATTCATTTCTTTGAATAATCCGTTCCAATCCTTAATCGTATAGCCCAACTCTGAAAAATACTGCCTGAAAGCCGTTTGAAACAGCGAATTAGAAAAATTGGATATCATTATATCGCAGTGAAACGGAATATCCATGCTAAAGCTATACATAAGGTTACAGCAGTCAGGAACACTTTCATCTACATAGCCAGTATCCTCAAACCCGGCCTTTTTGTACATCCAAAGTGCCGCAGCATTATCTTTATTAACACATACCTCCGTCTGACCATATTTTCCTTCTTTAGAAAGCACTGAAAGTATCAGGCGCAGCGCCTCCGTACCATAACCTTTATTTTGGAAACGTCGGTCGATCATAAACTGCTGCAAGTCGTAACAGGATGGTTCTTCATCCATGTCTTTTACAAGGGCAACGCCTATGATATGCCCATCATTGGATATACCGTAAACTCTGGCATTACAAGAGCGGTAGATATATCCTCTGGCTAAAATTCCAACAGGTGTGGCAAGAAACCTTTTTTGATTTTCATGGACACTGAGCGAAACAACATCCAACCAGTTTTGCTCAGTGACATTAACTAATTTAATCATATTGAATCCTCCGAATTTTATTGGAGGGTCAAATTTCGTGGGCCCTCCATACACGAATATTTTTCATATACGATCACCCCTTTCTTTTTTTGCAGGAACAGCAATATTATCATCGCATATTTGTTTAGAAGTTTCAAGGTGTTGCATAGAAGCCTTATTTTACACAGACCTCCTGAACATAATCCAGGTGCTGGCAAAATAGCATCCCAGCAGGCCGAGAAGAAGGAAAAGGATTCCTCCCACCTGGGCAAAAAGCTTGTCAAATCCCACATAAGCGGCAATCTGAACGGAGAACATCCGGAAGAAATAAACGATCAGGATTGCGGCAATCCCCGCTGCCGTGAGAATCGGCAGGCCAAACCAGACGGCGAGCTGTTTCAGGATAAGCTTGCTGATGTCCTGCTCTGCAGCGCCTATTTTCCGAAGGACACCAAAGCGGTATTTGTAATACGGCGCATCCATGAGCTGCTGCAGGGAGAGGATAGTCAGACAGATGACCATCAGAACCACCGCCCCATAAATCATGGAAGATTGAAGGACGAAGTTACCGGCTTTATTGTCACTTACCTGCTCTGTGCGGGTGCGGAGAAAGTAATGCACACCTTCGCCATCCTCGGGATATTGCTTCGTAAAACGTTCCCGCAGCATGACTGCCTGATCATAGGTAAGGGACTCATCTTCCCTGCATAAACAGTACCGGTTACTGATGACGGGAAGGAGAGAACTGCAGACAGAATCGGGAAACACGTACAGCATATCGGTGTATAGATTGTACAGAGTGGTTCCCAGATGCTCTGCAAAATAAGCATGTTCTGACAGTGCTAACTCTCCCGCATCGGTGGGGACAGTGGTGTGGGAGGCAAGAAAGTCCTCAATTTCCTCCTGGGTAGCAACTGCGCTCCACTGGGTGGTAAATTCTCCCTCCTTCAGGCTGACCGGAGCATAGCCGCACATCTGCCTGACTGCATTGTAATCGGAAAGGGAAATTGCCGCCGCCGGGAAATTCTGCTTAATGCGGTTGTGAAAATCCTCCTTTTGAGGCAGGCAGAGGCTGAAAGTAAGGTCAAAGGCAGGCGTTATCTGCTGCTCTGAGAGAAAATCACTTATCAGATCATAGCTTCCGGAAGGCAGGCCGGCCTCATCGTAAACATTATTGTAGTGGGAGGTGACCTGAATGTCATACCGGGAGCGGACATCCAGATAGCCGGAGGACCATCCCACCAGGGCAGGAGCTGCCACAAACAAAAAGATGGAGAGCGCCAGAGTCAGACAAATCAGGGTCATTGCCTTGACGGAGCTGTTTAATTTCGTGATAATCTGTCCGAAGAAAAACAGGTTGTATTCTTTATATTTCGCGGCAGGTGATTTTTCCTTCCATACCTCCAAAAGTAAGCCTGCCAGATAGATGATGCAGCAGACGATGAAGGATAAGTCTGCCAGGATAAACGTCAGATACCGGTTCATATTGCCGCTGTCAATGGAGAGCAGATACCGGGTCTGCATCTGAGGAATAGCGGCGGCAAAGCAGGTATTGAGCGCTGCGGCAATCAGCATTGCTATGAGAAAATGATGAAAGGCCCATTTTTTCCGTATCACCAGCCAGATCAGGAAGATGAGAAGGGTGAGGGCGGGCATCAGGATATTTCCCCGGAACATGATATGGACAGGGATGGCCATCCGCCTGTCAAAATAAAATTGTTTGTTCACGATTCCGGTCCGGACCATTACTGCTGCGGCGATGAGATACAGGGAGACGATTACCGGCATGAGGCGGCTGCGGCGCAGGCTTTTTTCGTTGCGTCGCTCCCCGTACAGCATGTCGATTACCCTGATTTTCCGGATGGAACGGACATTGAACAATCCTACAAACAGAAAGCTTAAGGCAAAAAATGCCAGCGTCAGCGCGGTGGTGTCGGGAAAGAGCATCCAGGATAACCGATAGGGCTGGCCGTAGGAGGAAAGGAGCATAGCCGTCAGGAACTGTGAGCAGAGGCTTCCCAGCATAATACCGATGATAATGGCCGCCATGCCCATGATAAAGGTTTCTGCAAAGAACAGCAGGCTTAGAGTCCTCTGCTCCATCCCCATTACGGCCTGCATGGCAAACTCCTTTTGTCTGCGGCGGAGCATATAGCCATTGACATATCTGATCAGAAACAAAAGTAAAAGGGTAATGGCCAGGATTGCCATTTTCATTCCATCTCCAAGCATGGAAATATCGTATTTTGCACCGAGGACAGGATGATAAAAACTGCTGGAAATGGAGAGAAAGGCGTAAAACAGCGTGACGCAGATGGTCATTGTCACAAGGTAAATCAGATAATCTTTGACAGATCTTCTGACATTGCGAAGGATAAGCTTAGTATACATCTGTGTGACCTCCTCCCAGCATGGTGAGGACATTCAGGATTTTGTCAAAAAATGTCCTGCGGGTATTGCCGCCTTTTAAGATTTCCGTGAAGATCACGCCATCCTGCAAAAAGAGAATACGATTGGCATAGCTGGCGGAAAAGGCATCATGGGTTACCATCAGGATCGTAGCGCCAAGCTGCCGGTTGATGCTCTGCAGGGTTCCGAGAAGCATCTGGGAGGAGTGGCTGTCCAGCGCCCCGGTGGGCTCGTCGGCAAGGAGCAGCCTGGGATGGTTGATAATCGCTCTTGCGCAGGCGCATCGCTGCTTTTGCCCGCCTGAGACCTGATAGGGATATTTGTCCAGAATGTCTGCAATATTCAGACTTTCGGCCATCTTCTTTACCCGCGATGGAATTTCGCTGGCAGCTGTGCGGCCTATGGTCAGAGCCAGAGAAATGTTCTCAGAGAGAGTCAGCGTGTCGAGAAGATTAAAATCCTGAAAAATAAATCCAAGATTTTCCCGGCGGAAGCGGGCCAGCTCCTTTTCCGTAATTTCTGTCACATCGTCCCCGTCCAGATAAATATGTCCTGCGCTCACCGAGTCAATTGTGGAAATGCAGTTGAGCAGCGTGGTCTTGCCGGAGCCGGAGGCTCCCATAATGCCGACAAATTCTCCGGTATTCACTGAAAAGCTGATATCATCAAGAGCTTTTGTAAGATTTCCCTGATCGCCATAGTATTTCTGGATGTGCTCCAGCTTCAAGATTTCTTTCATGATGAAACATCCTCCTTTTGACCTGATTATAGCGGATGCGGATTTTGGTTTGTATCAGGTTTTCTTACAAAGTTCTTACGAAAATGTAAGAAGATCATTAACATGAAAGCAAAGACGTAAGGTGGTTCCCTCCTGGGAGGAAGCGCTGATTCCGATTCCAAGCTTATCGCACAGGCGTTTGCACAGGTAAAGCCCCATGCCGGTGGCGTTGGGCAGGTCATGAGAGCGTCCGTTGGCTCCTGTGAATCCTTTTTCAAAGATGCGGGGCAGGTCCTGGGCATCAATACCGATGCCATTATCCTTCACGCACAGGATGATATTGCTTCCGCCTTTGTCCGGAGAATCTTTTTCCGTAAAAAAGCGCAGCACAGGCGCCCGGGAACGATACTTTACCGCGTTGACAATGAGCTGATTTAAAATAAAGCACAGCCATTTTTCATCGGAAAAAACAGTTTCTTCCGTTTCCTCCAGCTCAATTCTGACGCCGCATTGCAAAAGCAGATGCTTGTTTTCAGCGACAGACTGGTGTACAACGTCAAAGAGGCGGATTTCCCGCACGGAGTAGTCTTTTTCCGTGTGCTCGCTTCGGGCATAATAAAGAACCTGCTCCGTAAAGCGGTTCATTTTTTCAAGCTGAGGCAATAATTCTTTTGTAAGAGGCAGACGGTGGTTTTCGCACAGAAGCTTCATGGCCGTAATCGGCGTTTTCATCTCATGCACCCACTGCTCAATATATTCCTGGTATTCCTGACGCTGGCGTTTTACGGCGGAGATTTGCTCCAACATGGATTTGCCGGACCATTTCAAAAGCTGATAGTAAACCTGGTCATCGGCTCTGGCCGGCTTTTCCATAATCTCTGAAATCAGATAGCGCTCCTCAAGCTGCCCGGACAATGCCAGAAGCTTTTTCAACTGTGCGTTTCTGGTAAAATACGTTACCGCAAGATATGCGGTCAGAATCAGAAGCCATACCAGAATTATGAGAATAATGCCGTCCATACTGCTCCCATTTGCCAGCAAAAACAGTGCCAGCGCCGTCATGCACACAAAGTGAAGGCAAAAGAGAGGGAGCTGCCGGGCAAAAAATATTTTTCCGTTCATGGGGATACCCCCTGATCTTTCTGTGAAGTATTTTCAATGACATATCCCTGCCGGTGTCTGGTTTTGATGAAATCGTGGAGGCCGATGGCGGAGAGTTTTTCGCGGATGCGCCCGATATTGACGCTTAAGGTGTTGTCATCCACATAGAGCTGGTTGTCCCAGAGATATTCAATGATATCAGCCCTGGGGCAGATGTTTCCGGCGTGTTTGAAGAGGTAAAAGAGGATTTTCAGCTCGTTTTTGGTCAGCTCCGCCTCTCTCCCTTCGTATTCCAGCCTGCTGCTGCCTAAATGAAGAATGACGCCCTGGCAGGCCAAAAGATCCCGGGACGATTCGGGGTAAGCTCTTTTCAGCAGGGAGGCTGTTCTGGCCAGCAGGATTGCCGTGTTGCAGGGCTTGGTGATGAAGGCGTCCCCGCCTAACATGATGCTGCGAAGCTCGTCCATATCCGTGTTGCAGCCCGTCACAAAAATAATCAGAGCTTCAGAAAAACTGCGGATCTGAGAGCAAAGAGTGAAGCCGTCTGTTTCCGGCAGCCTGATATCCAGGAGAATCAGGTGTGGCTGCCGGGCTTTTACCTCTTCGGCGGCTCTGGCAAAATCGGTGATACAGGATACCTGGTAACCGTTTCCCGTTAATAAAATTTGAAGTTCTGTCCGTATGACAGAATCATCCTCGATGATGCATATTTTTTGTTTCATAAACCCTCCGGACGGTATTTTTGATAAAATAAGGTTGTGATCTTTGCACTTCTTTGAGGAAAATTTCAGGGATGGATATCGTGGAGGCGATTGTTTATCACTAGAAAATAACTGGTGACAAGGATAACATCCGCTCCAATCCAGGCCGTAATTTCCGCAAAAAAGATGCCGGTTTCTCCAATAATCATGGGAAGAAAGATGGCGGTCAGGGCTCTCATAATAAATTCCGCAATACCCGATACCATAGGGAGGACGGTGTTTCCCATGCCCTGAATGGCGGAGCGGGTCACGTGCAGAATATAAAGGATGGGCAGGCAGATGCTCATGATGGCAAGATAAAAGTAAGCAATCTGCAGAGTCTGGTCAAATTCCTGAGGTGTGCCGGAGATAAAACAACTGAGGATGGCCTTTCCTGTCAGAAGCATGAAAAGAGCAATTACCACTGAGGTGATCAGGGAAATCAGAAGAGATGCCCGCATGCCTTTTCGGATGCGGTCCATCCTGCCTGCTCCCAGATTTTGTCCCACGTAGGTGACCATGGCGTAGCCGTAGGAAGTGGCGGCAATCTCCAGGACACCATAGAGCTTGTTGGTTGCGGTAAAGCCGGCAATAAAGAGGACGCCAAAACCGTTTACTACGAACTGTACAATCATACCGCCGATGGAGATAATGGCATTTTGAAATGCCATGGGAAAGCCCAGCATAAACAAGCGCGCAGGCAGCTCTCTTTGGAGGCGGAAATCGGAAGAAGTAAAGGTCAGGATATCGATTTTCCGAATAAAATAGAGGCAGTAAAAGCTGGAAATGAGCTGTGCGATCAAAGTAGCGGCAGCAGCCCCGCCGATGCCCAGGCCAAAGCCCAGTACAAACAGAAGGTCCAGCCCGATATTCACAATTGCGGCCACAATCATGGCGTGGAGCGGCGTCCGGCTGTCTCCCAAAGAGCGCAGGATGCATGCCAGAAGATTGTAGGCCATGACAACAGGAACTCCCAGGTACATAATGCGCAGATAGAGCAGGGCATTGTCCATGATTTCAGCAGGTGTCTGCAGGAGTTCTAAAACCGGGCGGGCAAAGAGCTGTCCGGAGAGCAGCAGTATCAGGGAGGAAATAAGAGAGAGAACTACGGAATTGCCGATTACTTTCCGCAGATCCTTCTGCATGCCTGCGCCGAATTTCTGAGCCATGAGTATGCCAAAGCCCTGGGTCAGTCCCTGGACGATGCCCAGCATCATCCAGTTCATCCAGTCGGCGGCGCCTAAAGCCGCAAGGGCGTTTACGCCCAGAGCCTTGCCCACCACCATGGTATCCACCACAGTGTAGAGCTGCTGAAATACATTGCCGATCATCAGGGGCAGTGCAAAAGTAAAAATCAGGGAAACGGGCTTCCCCTCCGTCATGTTTTTGATGCGTGATGCCATAGGTAACCTCTTGATGTTGGAAATTAATTTTGGAAACAGGGGCTTTTGTGTGTATGAAACAATATGAAAGCCGGGTGACGCAGGCCGTTTTCGAGCCTGCGTTTATTATATCGGATTCTTTTTGGGTGTCAATGTGATTTCTTGGTGACATGCAGGCTGCAGTTTTTTAATTATAGTGAACGCCAAAAACAAAAATTTTTGTCGTTCACTATACATAGTGTCAGGCTGTTGATATAATGGGGTTTACTTTTGTTATCGGGTATGCTAGGATGCTTATAAAATTACTGTTTTATAGATAATGTTGAAGGCAATAGGGGAGGAGCTGTGTTGTGGAGAACTTTGATATGTACGAGCAAAATCAAAGGATGTATTGGGAGAGGGGTGAGATGGTCAGATAATGTATATAGATGAGAAAATCAGTTTAAAGGGAATACCGGTTGAGCTGCAACGTGACTTTGAGGAATTGCAGGAATATTATGATGCAGGAGACTGGCTTATGTTTGACATTTTTTTTGAAGCAGTAGAGGCAAGTGTGAAAGCCTACTATCTGGCCGGAAAAATCAGTAAGGATGATCTGAATACCATATTTAAGAAATATGGTGTGGCTTAAAATATGGGAATAAATATGAATCAGATTTTGGACGATTATTATAAATGAAGTACGCCCTGATTACAGAACGTGCTATAATAGTTTAAATCAAAAGTTGTAATGCGGATAAAATACCATGTATAAAAAGAGGAAAGCGAAAAAATACAATGATCCAGTGGAAAAATAAATTTGACCAGAGCGTTCTTGAGAGGGGAGAAGCTTCTTATTTAAGTAAGAAAGTAACTGATTTCGAAAAAGTAAAGGGCGGTTATCGGGCGGCTGTGCTGGGGAGACAGCGTAACGAGGTGGCGGTGAGAGTCCGCGAGGACGGGCATATGCGCCTGACCTGCAGCTGCCCGGTGGCGAAGGGCGGAAAGAGCTGTGAGCACATGGCGGCGGTTTTGTATGCCATCGAGATGAAGGAGAGCGGTGAAGCGGCCCGCCTGGAGGAAGAAAAGCTGGCAGCAGAGAAGGCGAAAAAAGAGTCGGCCATGAAGGCCGCAAAAGAAGCGGAGGAAGAAGCCAAGAGACAAAGGGAAGAGCAGGAACGCCGCGCGGCACAGAAAGCAGCCCGGGAGGAACGGAAAGCGGAGAGAGCCAGGCGTCAGGAGGAGCAGAGGCTAAAGGCGGAGGAAGAACGCCGCAGGGAGGCGGAGAAACGCCTGGCGGAAGAAGAACGCCGAGAAAAAATAAGGCAGCAGAAGGCTGAGGAGGCGCGCCGCAAAGCGGAAAAAAAGCAGAAGGAGCAGGAGGCCATGGCAAGGGCAGAGAAGAGACGCCGCGAGGAAGAGGAAATGCATCGGAAGGAAGAAGCCAGGCGCATTGAGGAAGAGAAAAGGATCAGGGAGGAGGAAATACGCCGTCAGCAGGAGGAGCAGCGCAAAGAGGAAGAAAAGCGTATAAGCCAGGAAAAACGAAAGGAAGAATATACCCTTCTTGGAGAGTCCTGGGAAGAAGAGCCGGAAGGAATAAGCGGCGGGGACAGAAGCATTGCCGCTCTGGAAAACTACAGTTATTTTGACGGCGCCGCCATCCGGGAGTCCATGGAGATCGCCAGGGAAACCTACAGAGACGGGGCGGAGCTGGCCCGGACAGGAAAGATACGCCTTGAGAGGGTACTTTCAGGATATGAGAGAAGCAGCAGGGAAATCAAGGGGCAGATGGATGCGATAGGGCAATCGGGGAGAGAAGAGTTTACACTGCGCATGATCTTTTCCAGAACAGCGGTTTCCAGCTATGAGTGCGGATGCCCCAGGTGCCGGAAAAGCTATTATTACAGCTGGAATACGAATAAGACGGACTGTCCCTATAAGGCGGGGGCGCTGCAGCTTTTGGAGGAATATTTAAATACCCATAACATCGGGGACGCCACAGACCAGAGAGCCCATCAGCTCATGTATTTTTACCATCAGAAGAAGTCCAACCTGGTTCTGGCCGATGCCACGGGCAGGAAGGAGAGCCTTAAGCTTATTCCCAGACTGGTGAAAAAGGACGGCGGGCTGTCGGTTTCCTTTAAAATAGGGGAAGGAAAGCTGTTCATTGTAAAGAAGCTGGACGAGTTCTGCAGAAATGTGAAGGAGTCCGCCACCGATACCTATGGAACGAAGACCCAGTTTAACCATGATATTGGAAATTTTACAGATGAGGGAAGGCGGTGGATCCGTTTTATCAACAGGATCGTCCGGGAGGAAAAGGAGTTCCAGCAGCGCCTTCTGGATGCCAGGAATTATTACTATTACCGAAGCTCCGGCGTGGGCAGCGATTTAAATCTGTTTGGCTGGCGTCTCGATGAGTTTTACGAGCAGCTGGGGGACAGCGCCGTGGAATATGAGGACCGGGATGGCAGGGAAAAGAAAAAAGGCACTCTGACCTGCGCGGAGGGAAATCCCCGGGTGACAATGCGTATTTCAGACGAGGAGCTTTCGGATGAGGCTGAGGAGCCGTACTATGAAAGCTGGCGGCAGGCCCCTGCAAAAACGAAAAAGAAAAAAGAGGTAAAGCCTGTAAAGCCGGAAGAATTTCATGGTATTCAGGTGGACGGAAGTCTTCCGGAGCTGTTTTACGGCACGGATACCGCTTATTACATAGGGGACGGGAAGTTTTACCGGGTGGAAAAGGGCTTTTTGGAGAAGATCGAACCGCTGGCAAACCTGACAGAGGGTTCGGAGTTTTCCTTTCATATAGGAAGGAACAATATTTCAGAATTTTATCATCGGATTTTGCCCTCCCTTGAGGATATTGTGGATGTGACGGAGACAGATCCGGAGAAGTTCAGAGCTTATCTGCTGCCGGATGTGCGCTTTGCGTTTTATCTGGATGCGGCGGAGAAGAATGTCACCTGCAGGGCTTTTGCGCTGTATGGGGACAAGGAGGTTTCTCTGCTGGACGGACTTGCCAAAAGCAGACCGGGTGGAACCGGCCTGGAACCCTTCCGCGACGGCGGCCGGGAGGATGAGGTGCTCTTCTATGTCATGCAGCTTCTTCCGGAGATCGACTGGGATAAGGAGGAGCTGCACTGCGGCGGTGACGAAAACCTGGTCTACCAGATGATGGAGAGCGGAACGGAACGCCTGATGGAGCTGGGGGAGGTACACTGCACAAAGAAGTTCCTGGGCTATCACACGGTGAAGCCGGTGAAGGTCTCGGTGGGTGTTTCGGTTTCCTCCGGGCTTCTGGAGCTGGATATTGCCACGGAGGATGTGCCCCGGAGCGAGCTTTTGGAAATCTTAAACAGCTATCGGGCCAAAAAGAAATACTATCGGTTAAAGGACGGCTCCTTTGTAAGCCTCAATGATTCCTCCCTGGAGTTTCTTGCGGAACTGATGGAGGCCGCCCATTTAAAACCCAAGGAATTTGTGGCGGGCAAGATGCACCTTCCCATGTACCGCACCCTTTATCTTGACAAGATGCTGGAGGAAAATGAGGGTGTCTACAGCAGCAGGGACAGCCATTTCCGAAAGGTGGTCAAGGGCTTTAAGACCGTAAAGGATGCGGATTTCGAGGAGCCGAAGAGTCTGTCAAAGGTTATGCGCAAGTATCAGAAAAACGGTTATAAGTGGCTGCGCACCTTAGAAACCTGGCAGTTCGGCGGAATCCTCGCGGATGATATGGGGCTTGGCAAGACTTTGCAGATCATTTCCGTGCTTCTGGCCGCAAAGGAGGAGGGAAAGGAAGGAACCTCCCTTGTGGTGGCGCCCGCCTCCCTGATCTATAACTGGGGAGAAGAATTTGCCCGGTTTGCTCCGGAGCTTAGGATTTCCCTGATCGCAGGCCATCAGGAGGAGCGGCAGGAAAAGATTGATGCCTGGCAGGAAGCGGACGTGCTGGTGACCTCCTATGATCTGCTCAAACGGGATATTCATCTGTACGAGGACAAGCAGTTTTTGTACCAGATCATAGACGAAGCGCAGTATATTAAGAATCACACCACTGCGGCGGCCAAGGCGGTGAAGGTCGTAAAAAGCAGGACCCGGTATGCCCTGACAGGTACGCCCATTGAGAACCGCTTAAGCGAGCTGTGGAGTATTTTTGACTTCCTCATGCCCGGATTTTTGTACGGCTATGACGTGTTCAAAAAGGAGATGGAAACGCCCATCGTAAAGAGTAAGGATGAGACAGCCATGAAGCGTCTGCAGAAGATGGTGAATCCCTTTATCCTGCGCAGGCTCAAGGAGGACGTGCTCAAGGATCTGCCGGAGAAGCTGGAAGAATACCGCTATGTGCGTTTTGCGGATGAACAGCAGAAGCTCTATGACGGCCAGGTAGTCCACATGCGGGAGCGGCTTGCCGGACAGAATGATGAGGAGTTTAACAAAAACAAGCTCCTGATTCTGGCCGAGCTGACCAGGCTGCGCCAGATCTGCTGCGACCCGTCCCTTTGCTTTGACAATTACAGGGGAGAGGTGGCCAAGCTGGAGGCCTGTCTGCAGCTGATACAGAGCGCCATGGACGGCGGCCACAGAATGCTGGTGTTCTCCCAGTTTACCTCCATGCTGGAGATTTTGCAGAGAGAGCTGTCGGCTGCGGAAATTCCCTACTTTACTATCACGGGAAGCACCTCCAAAGAGAAGCGCCTGCAGATGGTGAAGGAATTCAACGAAGGGAATACCCCGGTGTTTTTGATTTCCCTGAAAGCCGGGGGCGTGGGTCTTAACCTGATTGGCGCGGATATGGTCATCCACTATGACCCATGGTGGAATCTTGCGGTGCAGAATCAGGCCACCGACAGAGCCCACCGGATAGGGCAGACCAAAAAGGTGACGGTCTATAAGCTGATTGTAAAAAATACCATCGAGGAGAAGATACAAAAGCTCCAGGAAGCCAAGAAGGACCTTGCGGACCAGATCATCAACGGAGATGTGGGCCAGCTTGGGAGCCTGAGCAGAGAAGAGATTATGGAGCTGTTGGAGATATAGATTTGCTGAAGAAATTTTTCCGGGTTGGAGAGAAGATGTGAGCTGCTTTGTTTATTTCAATAAGTAATGAATTCGTGCCACTGACCTTAAAGATTTTTCTCTTTTTCCGATATATGCTATGATGAAGCACACGGATGCTGCGTATGGGTCATTAGGGATCTCCTGATGATAGAAAAGGAGATCGGAAAAAGAGGAAGGAGAGGGGAAAATGCAGATTGGCAGCCTGAGCGACTTAAAGGAATTTAAACAGCAGCAGCTCTCAAAGGTGGAGAAAAGGAAAAAGGAAGACGAGAGAACCAGAAAGGCCGTATCCCAGATGCATTCCATGATACAGAGCAGTTGTATGGAAACGCTTGATGAGGAGACGAAAAAGAGTAAGGAGCGCACCTCTGAGAAAGTCACCAACGAAAATACCGGTGAGGACGGGCAAAAGAGCGGCAAGGAGAAAAAGGCCGACGGCAAGGCAGAAATGGAAAAGATGATGGCGATGGGACTTCGCAACGCCAGCAGGATTATGGAAGGATAAAATCAGGACCACCTATAAAACGGGTGGTCCTGATCATACGATCTATTTCCTGTCTTTGAATCGCTCATACTCTGTGATTAGTTCTTGAAACTCTGAGGAGTTTTGCAGCAGAGGTTCTTTTTCCATTGCAGAAAGGATTACAGGAATCATTTGCGCTGATTGAGTCGCTTGCGCAGGTATACGATTAAATAATAAGGTTTTATTCATGTTCCATGGTTCGCGCATTGCCGCAAGCATTTCTCTCAAAATAGAAATACATTTATCGACATCCTTTTCTGCAAAGGCGATTTCCAATGGTGCAGTGAATGCGTTATACTTCCACATTTCAAAAAGCGTGACCATCTGTGCCGATTTATCTGCTATCTTTTTTGCAGTGAGAAATTCGCCGCACTCTAACTCAATACTCATCATTTTGTATAGCAGCAGCTGAACCCTGTTGAGAGCCAACAGTAACTCTCTCTGTAAATCCTCTGCCGCTTTCTCTGATTTGCCCTGATGTTTATCAATTTCAACCTGTAACCAGAACTTATCAGCCATGCTGCCGACAATATCGTTTCTGTCAGGCATTAAGTCTAATGTTTCCTGGGCTTTTTCATATTCTCCACTGCGAAGATATCTGCTTGCCAACATAAAATTTGCACAGTTGCTTATTTTTACATCTGTGCTCCCGGCAAGTCGATGATACCATTCAAGGATCTGCTCCTCATAGGGGCGCATTTCATCTGCAGTCAAGCCGGACATGGAAAGAAGTCCATCCAGTTGGAATGTAAGAATATGCATGAGACTCTCATTGTGAGGATATTCGTGGAGCTTTTGCCTTACTGCTGCAAACCCCTCGTCGAGTCCGTTATCTCCAACAGTCTTTCCGACCTCCTTGCTGAACAAATTAATTTCTTGCTGTGTTATATCTTCGTGAAAACAAAAAAGGGCGTTTAAGTCAATTTTTAACAATCGGGCTAACGGAGCTAAAAGCGAAATATCTGGACTGGTTGTTCCTTTTTCCCATTTACTGACTGCCGGAATAGACACATTGAGATATTCTGCAACTTGTTCCTGGGTGAGTCCTAATTTTTTCCTTTTTTCTTGTATAACTAAGTTCATAGGCATAACAGAAGCCTCCTTATTGAGAATGTTACAAAAGCTTTTGTTAACTTTATTATACTTGTGTATTTCCCAAAAAAACAATTGAGCAGTTGTTAACTGAGAAGTAATTTTTTTAACCATAAGTTAATATCAGGGGCAAGGCGTCTGTGCCCTTGCCCCTGATTCAGTGTTACATTTTCCCCTTTCAAAATCAGAATTAATCCTTCCTGCCTGATTGTTTGGTAAACGGCAAAAACACCAGCAGCAGTACAGGGAAAATTACTGCCGTCAATATTCCCTTTTTCAAATTATCGCCGAATTGGCTGGTGGCAATTCCCACAACGGTAGGGCCCATGGAGCAGCCCACGTCACCGCCGAGAGCCAGCAGGGCGAAGAGAAGCGTCCCTCCCCTTTTCATTCTGGCAGCGGAGATGCTGAAGGTGCCTGGCCAGAGAATACCCACGGAGAGGCCGCACAGTCCGCACCCGATCAGTCCGGGGAGGGGAGAGGCGGAGAGGGAGATCAAAAGGTAGCTGAATAGACACAAAATTCCGCTGAAAAACATAAATTTGTGCAAATCGATTTTTTCTCCATATTTTCCATAAATGGCCCTGGAAGTACCCATCAGGATGGCAAAGAGCATGGGGCCTGTCAAATCGCCGATGGTCTTGCTCACATTAAGGCCTTTTTCCGCAAAGGTGGAGGCCCACTGGCTCACTGCCTGCTCGCAGGCGCCGGCGCAGATCATAAGAATCAGTAAAATCCAGAAAAGCTTATTTCCCAACAGTTCTGTGAAGGACATTCCCTTTTCATCCTCTCCCAGGAGCGGTGCAATGGGAACCCTGGCAAAGAAATAGATATTGGCTATGGGTACGATAGCCCAGAGGGCGGAGAGCACCTTCCAGTTACTAATCCCGATAAAATAGAAAAACAGAGTGGAGAGTAAAACCACACCCACATGTCCCCAGCAGTAAAAGGAATGGAGAAGGCTCATGGCGGTTTCCTTATTATCCGTAGGGCAGGCCTCCACGATAGGGCTGATCAGCACCTCAATCAGGCCGCCGCCCACGGCGTAGATGATAACGCAGGCCATCAGCCCCATAAAGGGAGTGGGGAGCAGCTCCGGCAAAAAGGTCAGCCCGATCAGTCCCGCTCCGGCGCAGACATGGGCGATGATGATGGAAGCGCGGTACCCGATCCTGTCGATGAATGCCGGGGAAACCAGGTCGATCACAAGCTGCAGGCCGAAATTGAAGGTTACGAGAAAGGTGATCCGGGAAAGCGGTATTCCATAAGAGGATTGAAAGGTGAGAAAAAGCAGGGGCAGGAAATTGTTGATGATTGCCTGCACAATATAACCTGTAAAACAGGAATAAATGGTGTGTTTGTAGGTAAGCTGTTTCATTTGTAATAATGACCTCCGGGTGAAAATTACTATTTATTCTTGCAGAAAGCAACCAGTCTATCATACAATACTTTTGGGAAAGGAGCAAGAGACAGAAAATGAATATCATTGCAAAAATGAATTTGAATAATGCAGTTGAGAGGGTATTGCATGTGCCGGGGAATTATACCGGGGGAATTCTGGAGATGACCCTGGTGGTGGACTGTGCGCTTCCGGCGGAGTATGTCCGAAATACGGCGGCGGACATAGCGGCAACGTTGCGCGCTCACAGTGAGGTGTTCCGCAATGTGCGGCTGAACCTTTTATATTTTAAAAGCGATGAGGAACTGGAAAACCGGGTGGTTCCCATTTCCTTCCTTCAAATGAGCAAGCGCTTTGAGGGGTATGTGAGACGAACAGAGGACAAGTCACTGGATAGCCTTGCCGGAAATCTGAAACTTTTCCATGCCCGGTCAAAACTGATCCTGGTGCTGGCAGGGGAAGAGCTTAAGATACGGGATAAGGAGCTGCTGCACAGAAATATGCAGCCCTTTCTTGGGAAGAAGAGCCTGTTTTTGAAAGTGAGAGATTCCAAAGAGGACGATGAAATGAAGTGGATCAGGGGGGCGGAGCTGGAAAGGGAGTGGATAAGTGACAGGCAGTCTTGAATATTACAAAGTGTTCTATTATGCGGCAAAAAACGCCAGTTTGACAATGGCGGCGGCAGAGCTTTCCATTTCCCAGCCTGCGGTGAGCCAGTCCTTAAAGCAGTTGGAATCCGCTCTCAATGTGAAGCTGTTTGTGCGCTCTGCAAAGGGAATCCGGCTCACGCCTGAGGGGCAGGTGCTCTATGAGTATGTAAAGGCAGGGTATGAGCAGATCCAGTTGGGGGAAAAGCGGCTTTCCTCTATGCGACAGTTGGAATTTGGGGAGCTGAAAATAGGCGCAAGCGATATGTCTTTAAAATATTACCTGCTTCCGCTTTTGCAGGAATATCATGAACGCTTTCCCGGTATCAAGGTGACGGTTACAAACGGGCCTACCCCCCGGACGATTGAGCTTTTGAAGCAGGGAAAGATTGACTTCGGTGTGGTCAGCACGTCAGGCCCTGAGGGACAGGCGCCTGCTTCCGTAAGCCGGCATGCAGACAGCCCTGCGTTTGATGTGATGCCGGTCAGGGAGATTGAGGATGTGTTTGTGGCAGGGCGTCGGTTTATCCAATACAAAAACCATATGCTGGACTTACAGGAGCTTGAAAAGCTTCCTATTATATTCTTAGAGGGCGATACCAGCGCCAAAAGCTATATGACCTGGTTCCTGGCTCAGAATGGGGTAGAGCTTCACCCGGAGTTTGAACTGGCTACCAGCGATATGATTGTGCAGTTCGCCTTAAGGAGTCTTGGCGTGGGAAGCGTGGTGCGGGACTTTGCGCAGGAATATCTGGAGGATGGGAGGCTTTTTGAGCTTCGTTTTAACAAGATTATCCCCAGGAGACAGATCTGTGTGATCAGGGATGAAAAGGGCGGTATCTCCAGGGCGGCGGAGGAATTTTTGGGGATGGTGAAAGGATAGTGGATATGGTATACTTATGAGGTATGCTGATACATAGTACAGAAAGAGGTATGGACATTAAGATGATTAAAAATATTGTATTCGACATCGGAAACGTACTGGCAGGCTTCGTATGGCAGGATTTTTACCGCAGCTTTGGATACTCGGAGGAAATTTTTCAAAAGTTGGCGGATGCAACAGTGAAAAGCCCCATGTGGAATGAAATGGACAGGGGAGCCATGAGCGACGAGGAGCTTCTTGCCGGTTTTATTAAGAATGATCCTTCCATAGAAAAAGAGATCAGAGAGGTTTTTGAAAATGTTCAGGGCATGGTTCGGCGTTATGACTATGCCATTCCCTGGATTCGCGAGCTGAAAGAAAAGGGCTATGGAATTTATATCATTTCCAACTTTGCCCACAAGGCGCATGTGGAATGTGCGGATGCGCTGGATTTTCTTAAGGAGGTGGACGGAGCCATTTTGTCCTATCAAGTAAAGCTGATTAAGCCCTCGCCGGAGATTTATCGGCTCCTGTGCAGAAAATTTGAACTGGAGGCCTCTGAATGCGTGTTTATTGATGATGTAGAGAAGAATGTTGAGGCAGCGAAAGCCGAAGGTATGGAGGGGATTGTGTTCCATACTTTGGAGCAGGCGAAGGGGGAGCTCTCAGCAATGCTGTAAGATACCTGCAACAAATCCTCAAATCCCTATTTTCGGTTTAGACATCGCACGGAATGAAACTTTACTTATTTTCGTCTCCCTCATCTGTCCTCTCAGGAAAAATCTCCGCGATCGTTGACTTATTAGTGTATCTTCCATACACCCAGATAAAGAGCCAAAGCAGGATAGGAAGCCCGATTGTGGCAACGATGCATGCCCCGAAGAGCCTGTCTGACCCGGGGAAATCCAGGATGGAAACGATCAATGTGGCCACATACAAAAGGACGAGCAGTATGATACAAATGATGGCCGCAATCTGTTTGGGTTTATTTTTCATGGAATGGAACCTCCTGTTCATCAGCATGCTTCCTTTTAAAAATTATACCATATGTCAGAGCTCATAATTGTTAAAAATTTATTATCTTTGGGGAGGGCTGACCGTGAACTGTAAAATTGCAATATGCGATGATTCGGCAGCAGACCAGAATTATATTAAGGAACTGACAATGCGCTGGGCATCAAAAGGCCATCTTGCTCTGCACATAGATACTTTTCCGTCAGCAGAAAGCTTTCTGTTCCACTATGCGGAAGATAAGGATTATGATATTCTTTTGCTGGATATCGAGATGGACGGTATGGATGGGATATCCCTTGCAAAGAAGCTGCGTCAGGATAACGATAAGATACAGATCCTGTTTATTACCGGATTTCCGGATTTTATGGCTCAGGGGTATGAGGTGGCCGCGCTGCATTATCTGTTAAAGCCTTTGGAGGAGGAGTCCTTTTACAGGGTTCTTGAAAGGGCTGTGTCCAATCTGAAAAAGGCGGACAGATCACTGATTTTTACGGTAAATGGAGAGGCATTCCGGGTGGATGCGGGGGAGATCCTTTATGCGGAGGCACTGGCGCATTTTTGCCGTATCAGTACATCAAAGGGACAGTTTGAAGTCAGGCAGAATTTCTCGGAGCTTGAAAAGGAGTTAGGGGAGGGGTTTATCCGTACCCACCGTTCCTATCTGGTTCAGATTGCCTGTATCAGGCGTATTTCCAGGACAGAAGTGATTTTGGATAATTGGGAAAAGGTTCCTCTTTCCCGCAGCAATTATCAGACTGTGAACCAGGCGTTTATCCGGCATTTTAAGGGGGAGCTGCAATGAAGCTTATGGACATGCTTTTCGCAGGAGTGATTGACCGCAGGATAGCGGAATATCAAAATGACCTGATCAAAAAGCATTGCGACGAGGTGCAGAATATTTATAAGACCATGCGGGGGTGGAGGCATGATTACCATAATCATATCCAGACCCTGCTTGCTTTATCTGATGATAAGGAAAAGACGAGGGAGTACCTTTTGGATTTAAACGCTGACCTCACTTCTGTGGATACAGTAATAAAGACAGGGAATGTGATGGTGGACGCTATCCTGAATTCCAAATTATCACTCCTTAAGTCAAGGGGGATTGATATCAATGCCAGGGCGGTGGTTCCCGCTGATCTGCCGGTCTCGGAGATTGATCTGTGTGTGATCCTGGGAAACCTTATGGATAATGCCGCAGAAGCCTGCCAGGGACATGGGCAGGCAGAGGGCGGGTTTATCCGGCTTTTTATTGGGATATTGAAGGATCAGCTTTATATTTCCGTTTCAAATTCCGTAAGCGGCCGGCTCAGGAAAGAGGGAAAAACGTATCTGTCTACCAAAAACAGTGCAGGCCATGGGTTTGGCCTGATGCGGGTGGACAGGATCGTGAAAAAATATGACGGATATATCGACCGGCAGGATGAAGAAGGGGTATTTGTAACGGAAATCATGCTGCCTGTTGTCTTACCATTCGTGTCAAAATCATGACAGCTCGTGCCGCAAATCTCATCTCCCGGCTTCTGTGTGATATGTTTTGGTCAGGAAGGAGGGAGCATCAATGAAATATCATATTTTCCAGAATGTTTTATTTTTGCTTAAAGATATCAAAAAGGAGTACCCGCTTTTGCTCCTTTTTATCTTCATGCAGATGATTCTTTCGGTTGTCTCGCCGGTGTTTGGCATCTATATCCCCAAGATTGCGCTGGATTTGGTGGCGCAGCAGGCAGATTACGGGAGGATATTTTTGGTTTTGGGAGTCTTTGGGATGGTGATGGCTCTTTCCATGGCTCTTTCAGGGATGGCAGGCGAAATATCAGAAGGCAATGGCTACGCTCTATGCAGGCGACTGGTTCGGAACTTCTGTCATGTTGGTTTCGGCAATCAATATTGTAGTCAGCACATTGTGCTTTATCATTTATTCCGGTATTGTGTCCGCGCTGAGTCCTGTGATGATGCTGATCCTGATTGCATTGTCTCTGGTCAGTCTGCTGGGCACACGCCATGCACAGGGCTATGAGCACAGCCGGAAAGAAGAAGCGGCGGAATATGAAAAAAAGCTGGGGTATATCAGCCGGGCGGGAAGCGATGTGCAGTATGGCAAGGATATGCGGCTGTATCAGACAGAGGGCTGGTTTATGGATTTGCGGGAGAGTCTGATTAATCAGAGTACAAAGCTGGTCAATAAGGTTCAGAACAGATATTTTTTCTCCGGCGTTGTCAATGGTCTGGTTCTTTTGCTTCGGGACGGGATTGCCTATACTTATCTGATTTCTTCCGCAGCGTCCGGGCGCATTACAATTCCTGATTTTACCCTGTATTTCGGGGCGCTTACTGCTTTTTCCGGTTTTGTGGGCTATCGTAAACTCTTTCAATGAGTTAAACGGGGCGAACCTGCAGATGAATACCATGCGGGAGTTCCTTGATCAGACCGATGAGCCGGAGCCGGAGGATCCGAAGGAACTCTCAGAGCTCAGGGATTATTCTGTCGAATTCAGGGATGTGTCCTTTTCCTATCAGGCGGATGTCGGGAAGGTGCTGGAGCATTTCTGCCTGAAGATCCATCCGGGAGAAAAAGTCGCGCTGGTGGGAGTAAACGGCGTCGGTAAGACGACTATAATCAAGCTGCTTTGCGGCTTCTATCAGCCGGATTCAGGGCAGATACTGATCGGAGGGGAGGATATCAGGCACTTTCGGAAAAGGGATTTGCTTAAGTTGTTTTCCGCCGTATTTCAGGATATTTATATTCCGCCTTTTTCCGTTTTGGAGAATGTTTCCATGAGGGAGAAGGAAAGGACAGATCAGAGCAAAGCAGAGAAATGTCTGGTTCAGGCCGGGCTTTGGGAAAAAATAGCTTCCTGTGAAGCGGGGATGGATACGGCGATGACAAGGGAGATTACAGAGGGCATTGTCCTGTCAGGGGGAGAGCAGCAAAAACTTCTTATGGCAAGAGCCCTTTACAAGGATGCTCCCATCCTGATTCTGGATGAGCCTACGGCGGCTCTTGACCCGATTGCGGAGAGTGAGACCTACGAACGGTTTCAGGAGATTGCATCGGGAAAAACCGCAATTTATATCTCCCACAGACTGAGCGGCGGGAGAATCACAGAGGGGGGAACGCATGAGGAACTGATGGAAAAGGACGGAGCATATAGGGAAATGTTCCTGCTGCAGAGCAAATATTACCAGGATGGGGAGGGAAAGGCAGAAGATGCAGAGTAAATGGAAGAATATCCGTATTGCGGTCAGATTAATATGGGAATTGGACAGGGAGCTTTTGGTACTTATTTTGATTGCATCTATGACCGAGGCCGCCATTCCCCTTATTGCAATCGTTCTTTCGGGCTATGTGCTGGATAGCCTCAGGGAGGGGAAAGGGATAGAAAGACTTATATTTGTTTTTGCTCTTGTGGTGGCGCTTAATATGGGGATTCAATCGGCAAAGGGAAAGGAACTGTACAGGCTGCTGGATGATCACTCTCTGGATAAAAGCTATTTCATCTATTACCAGCACAGAGGTCAGGAATAACATGCAGTCAGGGTACTGGAGTAATTTTCTGGCAGGATTCCTTCAGACGGTGTCCTATTTGTTTGTGGTGCTCCGGGCAGCAGGAGGGCTCCTGAGCATGGGGGAAGTGGTGAAGTATGCAGGGATTATCTACAGATTTTCCCAATCGCTGGCCAATCTGTTCACGGCTCTGGAGGAGTATGCCGTTTCAGGGGGGCGGCAGCTCTCCACCCTGGAGTACTTCCATATAGAGGATGTACTGGTCAAAGGAAAGCTCCCCGTGGAAAAGCGTGCGTTTTGCGAGGGCGGCGACAACGATTATAAAATCGAGTTCCGGGATGTGTCTTTTCAGTACCCCGGCTGCGAGGGGTATGCGCTGAGCCATATCAACTTAGAGTTTCATGTGGGGGAACGTCTGGCGGTGGTGGGTCAAAACGGCAGCGGAAAAACCACATTGATCAAGCTCCTCTGCCGGTTATATGACCCTTCGGAAGGAGAGATATTACTCAATGGGATTAACATTAAAAAGTATGATTACGGAGAATATAAGGATTATGAGGGGGACGGCGTGGAGATTTCCGGCGGGGAAGCCCAGAAGATTGCTCTTGCAAGAGCCCTCTATAAGGACGCGCCCTTTATCATCTTAGATGAACCCACCGCAGCCCTTGACCCGGTGGCGGAATATGAGATTTATTCGAAATTTAATGAGATCGTGGAGGATAAAACGGCAATCTATATCAGCCACCGCCTTTCCTCCTGCCGCTTCTGCGATGAGATTGCAGTGTTTGACCAGGGAAGGATTATCCAGCGGGGCAGCCATGAGCAGCTTGTCTCTGATGAAAAGGGGAAATACCATGAGCTGTGGCATGCCCAAGCAAAATATTATGCGGGAAACGCCAAATAAATTTGGGCTTTCCTGTTTAAGCTGTGGGGCAGCATATGGAAAATATCGGATCAAGAGGAATAGTTGGATATAGTATGAACTTAGAGGTATAAACTTATAAACAAAACGAGACTTCTTTGGAGGGCTCGTTTTGTTTATGTAATAGAGGATATTACGAGACCCTATACCCTTAAAAATTTTTTTGAACAGACAGAAGGAAAGGAAGCTGTACTGATTCACTGTGCAGGGCTTGTGACGATTGCGTCAGAAGAAGAGCAGATATGGAACATAAATATGGATGGGACAAGGAATATCGTCGATCTGTGCGACAAAGGATATTAACACCGGAGGGAGAGAAAAGGCGTTTTTGCTATGCAAAGCCTGTACATATTGGCAATGATTGTTGGTTTGGCGCCTCAGTGACGGTTTGTTCAGGCGTAACGATTGAGAATCGGTGTATAATCGGCGCTGGCAGTGTTGTAACGCGCGATATTCCGGCAGACAGCATGAAATATAAACCGGAGGTATTGGCGGATAATAAAAGCAAAATTTTTGTGGTGGCCAATAAAATATTTTACATCAACTAACATACAGGTATTTATCTGATGTTATAGTGAGAGCGGCATTGCAGAATTTCAATTCGATTGTCAACAATCCGGTAAACAAGACGGTTGACATCGTCTATTCTGCGGCTCCAATAGCCCTGCAGGTTGCCTTTTAAAGGTTCAGGCTTACCGATACCAGAATATCCGTTGCGGTCGATATCCTGCAATAATTGGTTGATGCGTTTTAAAGTTTTTTTATCTTGTTTTTGCCAGTATAGATAATCTTCCCAGGCAAAATCATCCCATGATTTAATCATCCTCCACCTCAATCAATTCATGAACGGTGCCGCCGGTTTGCTCCATACGTTTTTTAGCAATTGAAAGGCGGGCCTGGTTTTCTGCGGAATAAAAAGGGTCGGCACGAAGCTCAAAGGGAATGCCGTTGTAGCGCACCACCTGCTTCAAGAACATGGTAGTGGCGGCTGAAAGGCTAATGCCGAGATCAGAAAAAATTAATTCCGCCTGCTGTTTTAAATTGTCATCTACGCGTATGTTTAGATTTGCCATATGTTGCTCCTTTCTATATGAGGAACGATAACACATAATTCGTAATTTGTCAACACAATGCACTAAAAAAGCAGTTTTGAAAGGTGAAAAGGATGTAAAGCAAACAGCGATTAGGGCTACAAAGAAAATATATCCAAATGATCCTTGCCCATGTGGAAGTGATAAGAAATACAAAAGATGTTGCAAAAATAAAAGTGTAAATTAAGGTCGACAAGGATGGCATGCATGGGTGCTTCTGCCTTTCTGAGAAGTGTTGATTTCAGGGCATTTGAGATAAATGTAAAAACGATAGCATCCATTCAGAAATTGTATCAATCTGGACACGCAACTGATGGGCGGATATGTCTCAGACTCTGTACAGCTTTTTTGACGAATATGATTTTTCCGGAAAGACCATTATCCCCTTCAATATGTATAATGGAAGCCGTTTTACCGTGCCATCAGCACAATTCAGGAACTAGAACCTGATGTTTTTATTGCAGATGAGAATGCAGATTTGGAAGGAGTGCAGGATGCGATTGCAGAGGCGGGGACACCAGAAGAAGAGATCAATCGACTTTTAGTTCTGTAATATCCGACTGCCCGGCGGCTGACAAAAAACGAAAAATCTTATCATAGTACCCTCTCAGCACACGGGCCGGACTGTTATAGATTTCGTGTTTGCTCTCCGGCACCTTCACCAGATGCGCGCTGGGAGTATGGCGCACGAAACTCACAATGGCAGAGCCCTTTACGGTGCTGTCATTTGTGGACTGAAATACAAGAACAGGAACTGCAATTCTTTTGCAGTTCTTTTTTTGTGTAATGAAATTACATGCGTTTAAGGATTGATATGCCCAGCCAAAGCTGGAGCCGCTGTTTTGTAAAAGGGGGTTCTGCTCTCTTTTGCGTTGGTAGTAACGGTATCTCTGGAGACAGGCGGAGCAACTGTCTTTAAAATTTTTCCCGGGAACAAAGGCGTGCTGTCCGGGGGCATAGGTATTTTCTCTGTGCAGGCACATCATGATACGTCCCAGAATCCTTCCTGCAAGGGCAGGAATCCCCACCGATATTCCCAGCATGGGAGCGTTCAGGATTGCCCTCTGGAAGGTATGGGGATAAATTTCCAGATAGAAAGCTCCGATGCAGCCGCCCATGGAATGGGCATACAAATATAAGGGAAGGCTGCCACAGGAGGGCTGTACAATCCCTGTCACGAAAGCATGGAGATCCTTTACGTAATCGGTAAAGCGGTTTACGTGAACCATGTTGGGGTGGGTGGTCTCCCGAAAGGAACGCCCATGCCCGCGGTGATCGGCCAGATAAACCTGATAACCGGCTTTCACAAAATAGTAAATGACTTCTTTATATTTTTCGATGGATTCCGTATAGCCGTGGCTGATCACCACAGCGCCTTTGGCCCCCTGAGGGCAGTAGGATTCATAATAAAGGCTGCCTCCCCCAGGCAGGATTTCCATATAACCTGTCTGACAGATGGAGGTAAGATAAGGAATCACCTTTTTATCCATAATTTCCTCAAACCGGGAATCCGGAATGATAGGGATCTGAGCCTGACCGGATGATATATGTTTTGTTCTCATAGTGTTTTAATATGCCTTTTGATAGCTTCAAAGCTCTCCTTACTGATGTCATGCTCGATTTTGCAGGCGTCCTGGGCGGCCACCGTTTCATCCACGCCCAATTGTATCAGCCATTTGGTAAAAAGCTCGTGGCGCTCATAGATCATCTCCGCAATTTCCTTCCCGGAGGGGGTTAAGTAAATAAAGCCCTCCCTGGTGACGGTGATGTGCTCCTTTTCACGGAGATTTTTCATGGCGACGCTGACGCTGGATTTCTTGAAACCCAGCTCCTCCGCGATATCCACGGAACGGACAACGGGATGGCTTTTGCTTAATATAAGGATGGTTTCCAGATAATTTTCGGCGGATTCATTAATATGCATAGAAAATTCCTCTGACTTCTGTTTTTATTTTGCTGTTTTCTATTTAAATGGTATTTTTTACAGTATACCATAAAAATGCTCTGAAAAATATAAAAAAATTCTGAAATGCACATTGACAACTAATAAGAGATAGATTATACTAACTAAAGATAGAAATATGAACTATGTGTTCGCAATATAGATCAATGATAACTGTTTTGAGAAGGAAGGTGTGATTATGCCATTATCATTAGTGAAAGAAGGAGAACCGGGTGTGATCCATAAGGTCGGCGGCAAGGAGGAAACCAGGAGGTTTCTGGAGAATCTGGGCTTTGTATCCGGAGGCGTGGTTACTGTGATCTCCCAAATCGGCGGAAATCTCATTGTCAATGTGAAGGATGCAAGGGTGGCGATCGGCAGAGATATGGCAAACAAAATTCTGGTGAATTAGAGTAAGGAGGAGACGGTTATGAAAACATTAAAGGAGATCACCTGCGGCAATACGGTCAGGGTGGCAAAGCTCACCGGTGAAGGCCCGGTGAAAAGAAGGATTATGGATATGGGCATCACAAAAGGCGTTGAAGTTTTCGTGAGAAAGGTGGCGCCCCTGGGGGATCCTGTGGAAGTGACGGTGCGGGGGTATGAGTTGTCTTTGCGCAAGGCGGACGCTGAAATGATTCTTGTAGAGTAAAATTCAAGGTGTAAAAGGCTCGCTGCTGGCGGGCATATTTATTGAAAAAGAGTTAGTATAGACTAATAAAAGGTAGAGGAGAGATAAAGATGGCAATCAAAATTGCACTGGCAGGAAATCCAAACTGCGGTAAAACAACATTGTTCAATGCCCTGACAGGATCCAACCAATTTGTGGGAAACTGGCCGGGGGTTACGGTAGAAAAGAAGGAAGGAAAGTTAAAGGGGCATAAGGACGTAATCATTATGGACCTTCCCGGTATTTATTCCCTTTCCCCCTATACGCTGGAAGAGGTGGTGGCACGGAATTACCTGATCACAGAGCGGCCGGACGCCATCATCAACATTGTGGACGGAACCAATATTGAGAGAAATCTTTACCTGTCCACTCAGCTTATGGAGCTTGGTATCCCGGTAGTCATGGCGGTTAACATGATGGATGTGGTGGCAAAGAGCGGCGATACCATCAATGTTTCCAAACTCAGCGAAAAGCTCGGCTGCGAGGTGGTTGAGATTTCCGCCCTTAAGGGAAGCGGGGTGACGAAAGCCGCAGAGAAGGCGGTTGCCCTTGCAAATAAAAAGGAAGCCTCTGTTAAGGTACATAAATTCTCCGTAAAGGTTGAAAATGTACTGGAGCAGATCGAAGATCAGCTGGGAAGCGATATTCCCAAGGAGCAGAAACGTTTCTTCGCCATCAAGCTCCTTGAGAGAGATGACAAGATTGCACAGCAGATGAAGACGGTTCCCGACGTATCGGCGCAGATCAGCCAGATTGAAAAGGAGATGGATGACGATACGGAAAGCATCATTACCAGTGAGCGCTACGTTTACATTTCCTCTATTATTGATGACTGTTATAAGAAAACCAGCAAGGAAAAGTTGACGGTATCCGACAAAATTGATAAGATTGTGACCAACAGATGGGCAGCCCTGCCGATCTTTGCCATCGTAATGTTTCTTGTATATTATGTTTCTGTCACTACGGTGGGAACCTGGGCCACAGATTGGGCAAACGACGGCGTGTTCGGCGAAGGCTGGAGCCTGTTCGGACTGGAAATCCCCGGCATCCCTGTGCTGGTGGAAAATCTGCTTACGGCAATCGGCTGTGCTGACTGGCTCTCCGGCCTGATTTTGGATGGTATTGTGGCCGGTGTGGGAGCGGTGCTTGGATTTGTGCCTCAGATGCTGGTGCTCTTTATCTTCCTGGCCTTTTTGGAAGCCTGCGGCTATATGGCAAGAGTGGCCTTTATCATGGACAGGATTTTCAGAAAGTTCGGTCTTTCCGGCAAGTCCTTTATCCCCATGCTCATTGGTAGCGGCTGCGGTGTTCCCGGCGTTATGGCATCGAGAACCATTGAAAATGACCGCGACCGGAAGATGACCATCATGACCACAACCTTTGTTCCCTGCGGCGCAAAGCTTCCCATTATCGGACTGATCGCAGGCGCGCTCTTCGGCGGCGCATGGTGGGTGGCTCCTTCCGCTTACTTTGTAGGAATTGCGGCAATTATCTGCTCCGGTATCATTTTAAAGAAAACCAGAATGTTTGCAGGCGATCCGGCCCCCTTTGTAATGGAGCTTCCTGCCTACCATATGCCTACGGTGGGCAACGTGCTTCGGAGCATGTGGGAGAGAGGCTGGTCCTTCATCAAGAAGGCGGGCACTATCATCCTTTTGTCCACCATCGTACTCTGGTTCCTTATGAGCTTTGGCTGGGTGGACGGTTCCTTTGGAATGCTGGATGAGGAAATGCTTGACAGCAGTATTCTGGCTTCCCTTGGCGGAGTGCTTGCACCGTTGTTTGCTCCTCTTGGCTGGGGGGACTGGAAGATGGCGGTTGCGGCCATTACCGGACTGATTGCGAAGGAAAACGTGGTAGGAACCTTCGGTATTCTCTTCGGATTTGCGGAAGTGGCAGAGGAAGGCGAAGAAATCTGGGGACAGCTTGCAGGAAGTATGACAGCCATTGCAGCTTATTCCTTCCTGGTATTTAACCTGCTGTGCGCACCCTGCTTTGCAGCCATGGGCGCAATCAAGAGAGAGATGAACAACATCAAATGGTTCTGGTTTGCCATCGGTTATCAGACGTTCCTTGCCTATGTGGTGTCATTGTGTGTATATCAGATTGGAAATTTCCTTACAGCAGGCACTTTCGGAATCGGAACTGTTGTGGCCCTGCTTTTGGTGATTGGCTTTTTGTATCTGCTTTTCAGGCCTTATAAAGAGGTTACAACTCTCAAGGTTGATATGAAGAAAATGGCACGGGCAAAATAAGAATAAGTGCATAAAATAATTTCAGAGAAGTATATTGCCGGTAAGAGTTGAACGTATCCGAACTGTTAAAAGAAAGGAAATGATATTGATATGGGAACGATCGTTACAGCAGCGGTGCTGGTCTGTGTTGTAGGACTGGCGGTGCGAAAGATGATAAAGGACAAAAAGAGCGGAAAATCCCTGCAGTGCGGCTGTGACTGTGCGCACTGCGGCGGCTGCGGGGCAGTGAAGGGCAAGTAAGGTAGTATCTCCTTAAAATAATATATCCAATTCATAGGGAGGGATTCATCGTGAGATGGATTCCTCTTTGTGATTACAACAAAGTGGTAAACGAAGTACGACAGCGTTTGTTATATACGGTTTTTGCATGGTTGCTACAGTTAAAAAAATGAAAAGCGAAATTACCAACGATTTTCAGTCGGACTTGAAAAAACAGTGACTTATGCATATAATATAGATATCAAAAAAGAGGGAAGGAAATAATGTATGAGTGATAGAGAGCAGGCAAAACAGATTATAGATCAACTTCCTGAATATAAAATAGGAAATTTACTTTTGTTTTTAAAGGGTATGCAATTTGATGATGATATAGAAGATGATATATATTGTCAAAAATTGTATGAGGATTACTTAAATAATCCTGACCCTGAAAAACATGAAACAATATCTCTTGAGGAACTGGCAGCACGGGAAGGAATAGAACTGTGAAATATATAGTGTTAATTGAAAAATTAGCAGAGAAATTTATAGTTAAACTCCCAAAACCTGACAAAGAGAGAGTTTTAAGAGCAATTTATAAGTTACCGGAAGGAAATGACATAAAGGAACTAAAAGGAAAACAAAATAAAGGATTATACAGGCTGCGTGTAGGTGATTATCGGATTATTTATACAATAGACAACGGGAAATTAGTTGTTTGCGTTGTGGATGCTGGGAATCGCGGAGATATATATATAAAATATTAACCGTATCATAAAAATATATCCAATTCATGGGGGAAGGGATTCATCGTGAGATGGATCCTTCTTTGTGATTTATTAATATAAGGATGGCGGGCAAAGTCTGACATCATTTGTTAACATAAGGGCAGCTCGCGGGGCGTGCTGCCCATTGTTTTTTAAAAAAATGTGTATTTTGTGATAAAAAAACTCGGAAAAATGTGTAAAATACGTTTTGGAAAACTCGGAAAAATGTGATGGGATTGAGCCACGGTATTTCTTCCCTTGTATCTGGCGGGGAGAATTAAGGAATTGCTGTAAAAGGTAACCCTAAGTGCCCGCCGTTTATTCCCAGCAAAATACGACTCTCCCGCGGTGCCCGGGCTTCTGCGCAATCGCTTTACTCATTACACAAGGTGAACGCGAACGCCCACCTTATACTTTTTCAAAAATATCACGATTATGTCACCACAGTCCCTGCTTTTGCAGGGTATACATACCCGCAAACAATCCGTTTTTCGCCATCAGCGCCTCAAACGATCCCTCTTCCACGATCTCTCCATGATCCAAAACGATGATTCTGTCCGCAAATCTCACCGAGGATAGCCGGTGGGTGATAAAGAAGGTTGTTTTATCCCGGCTTAATTTTATGATATCCTGGTACAATCTGTCTTCCGCCAGAGGATCAAGCGCAGAAGTCGGCTCGTCAAAGAATATCAGGCTGCTGGTACGATACAATGTCCTTGCCAATGAAATGCGCTGCTTTTCACCACCGGACAGGTCAATACCGTTAAAGGCTCTCCCCACCTTTGTCCTTACGCCGTCCGGATACGCTGAAAGCCATTGCTTTCCCATGACCTCCCCTAAAATATCCTCTGCACGTTTTTCATCCATACTCTTTTTCGTTTCACTGATACACACATTTTCAGCAAGCGATAAACAGTATGTCTGGACATCCTGAAACATCGTCGCTATGTTTTTATAACCATCTTTTGACAGTTCCAGCGAATGCCCATAGGAAATCCTGCCGGCTCTTGAATCATAAAGCCCGCACAGCAATTTCACAAGCGTTGACTTTCCCGAACCGTTTTGCCCCACGATCGCAATATTTTCCCCGGGATACACGGTAAGATTGACCTTTTTCAGCGTGTCCTGCTGTGCGGAAGGGTATCGGAAATACACATCCTTTAAGCTGACCGCAATATCTGAGGAAAATTCTTTCGGCTTAACAGGAACATCCTCATCAGAAAGGAACTCAAACAAATCCCTGGACAATGACATATTCTTAAATAAATTTCCAAACTGAACCACAACTGTATTGATGTTGGAAAAAACAGCGTCCATTGCCACAAAAAGAACCACAATCCCGCTCATCGCAGCGGATGCATTGCCGCGGGATAACTGTTCATAGACAGATAAAGCCATGATAGCCGCATAACATAGATAGGTCAGAGAGTCCAGGGCAAATGCAATCCACAAATTTTTTCGCTCTACCGAAAATCTTACACGGGTCAGTTCTTCATTCAGGTTTTTCCATTTTGTCAGGAAATGCCCGCAGGCTCCGTAGACACGTGTTTCTTTTGCCCAAAAATAAGAGGACAGCAGCTCCCGTTTCTTTATGTCCGGCGCCTGCTTTTCCCTTAAAGTTTGTAAACTGCCCGTCTCCAGTTTAAATGCAATACCTTTTACCAAAATGATAAGCACAAGCGCTATCGTGATCCTCCAATCAATCTGCACTAAATATCCCGCCATGAGTATCACAGAAAATAAGGAAATAAATATCGCAGAGATCAACATCATCACCGTTCCGATTGTATTCTGGTATCCCTCTTTTGCTTTCTGCAGGCCCTCGTAAAATTGGGGCGTATCGTAAAAAATCAGGGATTTGTCCGCCGCCTTCTTCATAAGCGCGCCCTGCAGGGCGATTTCTGCTGTAATCCAGAGATAGGAGCCCAATACATTCATCATCGCTTTCGTATTATTCAGCAAAAGCGATACGATAAATGCAATTCCCGGCCACACCAGACGGTCTGCTTCAAATGGGGATGCGCTAAGGCGGGCAGTCAGCGTATTGACTGCCACCAGGTTGACCAACGGAAATGAGGAGATAAAAATAAGCATACCAATACATAGCAGGAAACGTATTGGGGCACTCTGATAAATCAGCCGCATAGTGTAAAAAATATAATTCTTTTTTTCATCTAATTTATCCACAAAATACTGCCATTTTGTGTTCCTTTCTGTTACTGATACATTTCTTTTTGTGTTGTATACATTTTATAATACAGTTTCCCATCCTCCATCAGCTCATCATGCTTTCCCTGCTCCAAAACGCCGCCATGATCCAATACATATACATGGTCTGCATTTCTGCAGGAAGCAAGACGGTGGGATATCGAAATGGTAGTACGCCCTTCCATGATCCGGTTGAAATCCTGGTAAAGCGCATATTCAAACATCGGATCCATTGCCGCTGTAGGCTCATCGAGGATTTTGACCGGACAGGGTGACATGGTCAGCCTCGCAATGGCCAGTTTCTGCCATTCCCCGCCGGACAGATCGATTCCCCCGTTATGCATTGTGCCAAGTACCGTCCCGTACCCATCAGGCATGCACCCGATGCGCTCATGGAAATTAGCCTTCTTTGCGCTGTCCACAATACGGCGTGTATCATGGATATGGTTTATATCACCGATTCCTATATTTTCTGAGATATTGGTGTAATAATGCTGGTGATCCTGAAACAGGGCGGTGATAAGCCCCAACAATTCTTCATGCGGAATCTGGTTAATATTTTTCCCGTCAATAAGGATCTCGCCTTCCGTGACCCGGTATAGGCGCAGCAACAGCTTAATGACCGTTGACTTACCTGCCCCGTTTTCACCGACTATTGCGTAATGTTTTCCATTTTCAAAACGCATGTCCACATTTTTTAATACCCATTTCGACGTCTTGGGATATTGAAAAGAAACCTGTTTAAATACAATTTCCGAAAAATCCATGTCCGGCTTTGGCAGGTCGAACGCCCCTTCCTCATCCTCCAGCGCTTCAAATTCGGCCAATGCTTTTACCGCATATCCTGCCCGGACTGTCCGGTTCATTTCATTTGATAAGGTTATGATCATCTGATCCATCAGGGATGGGAAAATAGAAATCAGGGAAACGGCATAACCCACCGTTACCCGTCCTTTTCCCAGCCCATAAACCATCACTGCAACCAGGACTGCAATATACAGGCAGTACAGCATTCCTCCCGCCTGCATTTTCTTTGATCCTTTCAATTCCTCCCTGATCGACAGGGAGCGTACCTCCTGGTAATCCTTTTTCCAGCGTGTTAAAAAGAACGGGGCGTATTCAAACAGGATACGTTCTGTCGCATATTCTTTATCCATCATAATATTCCGCTGATAATCACAATAATGGCGCAGCTTTGCTGTTCTCTGCCATGTGTCATAATAGGTACTTGCCGCACGGACCGAAAAATAGGCCACCGGGATAAAAAGCAGAAATAACAGTACAACAAAAATGATACCCAGCTTCATCATCAGGAAAAACATCCCTACTGTACTGACCATAATTGACATAATGTTGGCAATCCCCTTAAAGTAAAGCCAGACCTGGTCTGAGATATCTTGAAGCAATTCCATTTTATCATTGGTCTCCGTATCCTCATGACAGGGCCATGGAATGGTACATTTTTTCTTTCCAACCTTCATTTCCATACGCAAAAAAATACATGGCAAAATGGATTTTTCCAAATGATTCTGCAGTGCCGGGAAAAGGAAACGGATTCCAAAAATAACAATTAAATTTTGCAGCAATAACGTTAAGACCGCCTCTTTTGTATTGCCATTATCTAAGACCGCATCAATAAAATCCGTCCGGAACTGTGCTGAGAGGATCACCGTTGCCGCCGAAAAAATGCTTAAAAGCAAATACAAAATCAAACGGCCTGCATGGGGCTTGTAGTTCTCAATCAGTTTCCTCCACAGGACGGCAGTACTAAACGGCCTTCGTTTTGTCTCTGACATATATATTCCCTTCTTTCTACGTCGACCACACCTTATATTTTCTTACGGAACCAAAACGATAACTTTTGATAACCCAAATGTTCATAAAACCCGTGCGCACCTGTCCGCTGAAAACCTGATGCAAGCCCGATAAGCGAAACGTTTCGCTCAATTGCCAGTTTCTCAACACGTTCCATCAGCATTTTTCCTATACCGCGACGCTGAAATTCAGGCAAAACGGCAAGCCCGTTCACTTTCATGTATCCATTTGGCTGGTCAATCGCCAAAGTTTCAACAGTCGTAACGAAGCCGACAACATTGCCGTTCACATCGGCAACAAATGTGCAGTAGCGGCTGTCACCTTTCATCTTTTCAAAAGTTTTGGCAACATTTTCATCGGATGCCGACAAAAGGCCAAGTGCATCGCGCCAGATTGCGATTATGGATATATAATCTTTACTTTCAATTTCTCTTATAACAATGTTCATGTCAATTTTACTACTCCTTCCCGCATAACCTCCCACAATGTTCCACAATCTCTTTCTGCGTTTTCCCGGTAATAAAATAGTAATCCATCATCGTCTCGTTTTCCGTGTAAAGATAGGAGCCGTAGGCGGGGATGTCGCAGCAGATGGCAGGGTGGTCAGTAGCCATAAGGATACCGTAGCCCTTGTCAGAAAGAAGGAAGGGCAGTTCGCGGGACGGCAACGGTTCCTGCGGCAGTTTTGGCGCTTGTGTTTGCGGCAGAGGCTGATCAGAGCCGCCGTGGGAAATATAGTGGGCTTTGCCGCGCAGGGATAGTCCGCTTCTGCCTTCCCCTCCCATTCCATAGAGATTTTCGCCTTTCTGCCAGCTTAAAAAGAGCCACATTCGGGACTTACCGGCCGATAGTTCCTCAATCTGACGGCTTTCCTTTTCCCTTTCCGCAAGAAGGAGCTTTTTATCCCGGGTAAAATAACTGATAGCCCCTGTGGATTTACTGACCCTTAAGCAGAGTTCGTCGGTCAAAAGTTCCACAAATCCACCCGAAGAACCTCCGGGTTCCCGATACATCCACGTTCTGTCCGCATCCCGCAGGGCGACGCGGGAATTTGTTAACATAAGGGCGGTTCGCGAAGCGTGCAGCCCGTTGTTTATTTCCGGCAGGTTTCTGTCCCTGGTAAAACTGATTCGGACGATGGAATCACTGATGGGACTCAAACGAAGCAGACCGTAGCGGCTCTGGATAAAAAGCCCGTCCGCCTGTTTGGTCACCCATCTGGCAGAAAGGTCGATTTTCGGATGGCCTGAGGGACGCAGCTTTTCCGTGGCAGGCATATCTCCGAAGGAAAATTCCGGCTGAACTCCCGGCTGCCCTGTACCAGAAGGGTTTGTTTTCTGGCGTCCGGTATCGAAGGAATGGGAGCCTAAAGGATTTCCAATGGCCGGGCTTATCTCTGTGCTGACAGGTTTTGCCGTATATGCTGCCGGTTTAGCTGTTCCGGGCGTGGCTTTAGAGGCGCTAAAGGCAGTTCCCGGGGCAGCCGTCCGGGGGCGGGAGAGCAGGATGGTCTGGGAAGGGGGTTCCTTGACCTTGGGAGTGGCTAAAGTGGCTGTCACCTTTTTCCGGGGAGTTTTCTGCTCTGGTATTTCCTGCGGCTGCGTTATTTCCTTCTGCGGCACAGAGGACTCCGGCAGCGGGTCTGCGAACGCCGCTGTATTTTTGGGGGGTAACGGATTCGCGATTGTCTCCGCATTTTTCTCCGGCAAAGGATCTGCAATCAGCCCGGTAAGGTTTCCGGCATGAAGCACGCATAGCTCATGCAATGCCCGGGTGGCCGCCACATACAGAAGCTTGGCGTGGCCGTCATCCACGGGATATTCCGTCCGGGTGGGATTTAAGATCAGCACGGCATCAAATTCCAGACCCTTGGTGTACTCTACCGGAAGCACCATGACGCCGCTTCCGAAGACTGCTTTTTCCAGATCGTTTTCCAACACAGGAAGGTATTTGCCAAGCTCCTTTGCCGCCAGATCAGCGCTTTCCCGGCTCCGGCAGACTACGGCGATGGTGTCCAGGCCTTTTTGCTGCCAGCTTTTTAAAATGTGAACAGCCTTTTGGTACATTTCCTTTCCGGCTCCTGTCTCTGTGAGCTGAACCGGCTCGCCGTGGCGGATAATGGGTTCTACGGGATAGCTGGAAAACTGTCCGTGGTGGAGGATGTCGGTGGCGAACTCCGAGATTTCCACGGTGTTTCGGTAGCTTTTTTTCAGCACTCCGAAATGAGCCATCTCATCGGTCAAAATCAGTTCTTTCAGTTCCTCCCAGTCATTTAGGCCATAGCCGAAGTGAATATTCTGGGAAACGTCACCCATAATGGTGTAGGTGCAGTCCCTGATACAAAAATCCAGAACGCTGTAGGCCATCATGCCGAAATCCTGGGCTTCGTCAATGACCACATGGTGGGCTTCACTGATGATTTCCGTTTCCTTTACCCGCTTGTAAAGATAGGCAAGGGCCGCCAGGTCGTAAACGTCAAAGGCGGTTTCAGGGATTTCCACGGCATAGCCCTTTACCTGCTGTCTTATAAGGAAATCCTGATACAGACGGAAGATGGATTTTTTCCAGACCTTTCCTCCAAACCTTCCGCGGTAAGCGCCAAGGATCGTCTTTCGCTGGAGTTCCGAGTAGGAAATTTCCTTGCCCAGAAATTCATCCCTGATCTTAATCATAAGACGGTCATTGAGCATATTGATCTTGCTCTGGATGGAAACGGAAGGATTCTGCCGGAGATAATCCAGAATGGCATCCTCTGAGAGAAGCTCGATCACTTCCCCCGGCCGGGGTGGTTTCCCGCCGGTTTTGTCCGCAATAACGGTCCGGCCGTTTATGATTTCTTCTGTAAACTGACGCCGGTTAAGCAGTATGGAGTCTAAGGGAATGGTTTCCCTCTCCAGTCTGAGGCAGAAGTCCTCCAGATTGTGGAACCAGCCAAGGGTGCCCTTAACGGCGTCCTCCCGCCGCATCTGGTCAGCACCTAAAACCCGGTACTTTTTCTCATCCCAGTCCTCGTACAAAAGCCGCACAAAAAGCTGTTCCATGGTCATCTGACGGATTCCGTACACATCCAGATCAGGCAGGACACCGGTGATATAGTTCAGCAGAATCCGGTTGCTGCCCACAATATAAAAATCATCCGGCTTGAAGCGTTCCTGATAATTATAAAGGATAAAAGAGATCCGATGCATTGCCACAGTGGTTTTGCCGGAGCCTGCCACGCCCTGTACAATCAGGCTGTGGTAAGGAGATTTGCGGATAATATCATTCTGCTCCTTTTGGATGGTGGCGATGATTTCCCCCAGCACGGCCTGTTTGTTCCGGGCAAGATATTTGGTCAGAAGGTCATCATTGGCTACCACTTCCGTGTCATAAAAGTCAAGAAGTTTGCCATCCTCAATCTCGTAGGTTCTTTTCAGCTTCAAGTCGATGCTCACGGGGGCGCCTGACGGGGAGGGATAGCTGCATTTGCCAAGACCGTTTTCATAGTAGGCGTTCGCCACAGGGGCACGCCAGTCGATGACCATCTGATGAGTGGTATCTCTGGCAATGCCGCCCCTTCCAATATAAAGGTCTTCTTCCCTGCCAAGCGTTTCATCCCGGAAGACGATCCTGCCGAAATAGGGCTTGTTCAAAGCCTTTTCATTTCTGACAAGAGCCCGCTTCATATGGTCATGAAGGGTGATGGTGTTGTTCAGGATGATATAGACCTCCGCATCATTGTCATGGTAATGATCCAGCATCTCATCGATATCCGCCTGCATTTTGGCTACTTCTCTGCCGTAGCTCTCCACGTTGCTGTGAACGATCGCAAGGGTTTCTTCAAGATGTGCTTCTTCGGCTTGCCGATTGTCCTGTCGGGAGAGAGCAGGGGGAGCGGAAGAAACGGTCTTTGCAGGGATAGGCCGATTTTGCTCTTCGTGATTCATGGGTGTCAGCTCCTTTCTGTGGTGTTTTTCAGAGTGCTATTTTATTGTAGCGAAAAATAAAAAAAATACTAGACTTTATTTTCAGGATGTGGTAAGCTAGATAATGAAGTGTGGGTAAAAACCGCACTTCTTTTGCGTTAGGGACTCATTGCTTTTCGGCGGAAAAACAGATATACTGTAAATAGAGAAAAGGCAGGCGGAGGAAAGACTATGGCTAGAACAATCGGTATCGGAAGACAGGATTTTGAGAAGATAAGAGTCAACCATAATTTTTATGTTGATAAAACTGATTTTATACGCCAGTGGTGGGAAGCTTCCGATGATGTGACGCTGATTGCCCGTCCAAGACGATTCGGGAAGACCCTGAATATGAGTATGTTGGAACAGTTTTTTTCCATTCAATATGCCGGGCGGGGTGATTTGTTTGAGGGGCTTTCCATATGGGAAGAAAAAACTCCTGACGGGGAGAAATCCTCTTTGGAGAAATCTTCTTCGGAGGATTACAAATACAGGCAGCTTCAGGGAACCTATCCTGTGATTGCGCTTAGCTTTGCAAAGGTGAAGGAAACCACTTATGCAAATGCCAGGAAAAAGATTTGTCAGATTATCAGAACGCTGTACAATCAATTCGATTTCCTGCCGGAGAGTGGAAAGTTAAATGAGTATGAACAGGAATTTTTCCGAAAGGTTTCGGCTGAAATGGAGGATTACGTGGCAACGGAATCCCTGAATGCCCTGTCGGGATATCTGATGAAATATTATGGCAAAAGGGTGATCATTCTTCTGGATGAATACGACACTCCCATGCAGGAAGCGTGGGTTAATGGTTACTGGAAGGAGATCGTTGCCTTTATCAGAAGCCTGTTTAACGCCACTTTCAAGACGAATCCCTACCTGGAGCGTGCTATAATGACAGGAATCACCAGAGTAAGTAAAGAGTCTGTTTTATCTGATCTGAACCTGGAAGTTGTAACTACCACTTCTGAAAAGTATGCGGATTGCTTTGGATTTACGGAAAAGGAAGTATTTGACGCGCTGGATGAATTTGACCTGTCAGATCAAAAGAAACAGGTAAAAGACTGGTATGATGGATTTACATTCGGGGACAGGAAAGAAATCTATAATCCATGGTCAATCATTAATTTTCTTGATGAAAGGAAGGTAGGGGCATACTGGGCCAATACCAGTACCAACGGCCTTGTTGGAAAACTGATCAGGGAAGGAAAGCCGGATATCAAGCAGGAATTTGAAACACTGTTAAAGGGAGAGGTTCTTCGCATGGAAATAGATGAGCAGATCGTCTATAACCAATTGCCGGGCAGAAAAAATGCGATCTGGAGCCTTCTGCTTGCCAGCGGATATCTGAAAGCAGTCAGCACGACTTTTGTGGAGGAGACAGGGCGTACTTATTATGATCTTGCGCTGACCAACAAGGAAGTACGTATCATGTTTGAAAAGATGGTGCAGGACTGGTTTTCAGAGAGCAGTAATTATAATGATTTTATTCGCGCACTTTTACTCAATGATGTAAAGGCTATGAATCTTTATATGAACAGAGTGACGGTGGAGATGTTCAGTTACTTTGATACAGGGAAAAAGCCTTCGGAGGAGGAGCCGGAGCGCTTTTATCATGGATTCGTGCTGGGGCTGATGGTGGAACTTGCGGATAAGTATGTCATCACATCCAACCGGGAGAGCGGGTTTGGGAGATATGATGTCGTGTTGGAACCCCGATATGCAAACGGCGGTGCCACAAATAACGCTGTCACAAATGACGCAGTTATTATAGAGTTTAAGGTGCAGGACCCGGAGGAAAAAGAGCTTTCCGATACGGTGGTGGATGCATTGCGGCAGATTGAAGAGAAGAATTATGAAGCGGCGCTTGTGGCAAAGAAAATACCAAAGGAGCGCATTCGAAAGTATGGGTTCGCCTTTTGCGGGAAGAAGGTGCTGATCGGAGAAAAGCTGTAAATCTTTACCACAGCATATAAAAAATTCCTTCGTTTTGTCCGATAATAAATACGTAGAAAAGGATTTCGAACCGAAAAAATAGAAAACTGCACAACGATTGTAATGAATAAACTGTTTTTTGTAACAGAGTTGCGGAGAGGCAGATGTTTTTTCGGAAGTAGACAAACGGAGGTGTTAAATGAATACGGTATCTCAGGCAGAATATGCAGCGCAGACCAATGCGGCTTATGAAACATCCGGCGCCAGGAAGAAGCCGGCAAATTATGGAAGGACTATAGGTAATCCGGAGCTCAGCGAGGAAGGCCAGAAGTATTATGAGGAATTAAAGAAGAAATATTCCAACATGGATTTTATCCTTGTGAGCAAGGACATGAAGGACATTGCCAAAGCACAGGCAGGCAGCTATGCCAATCCCAACAAGCTTGTGGTTCTGATCGACGAAGAAAAGATAGAGAGGATGGCCACGGATGAGAAGTTCCGCAAGCAGTATGAGGCAATCATCGCCGGAGCCGGTGTGAAACTTCCTCAGATGCAGAAGAGCGTGGGCAGCAACCCGGCTGTGAAAGGCTTCGGCATGCAGATCAACGACGGAGGGAACGCTTCCTTCTTTGCAGTGGTTGACAAGTCCCTGGCGATGCAGAGAGAGCGGATCCAGAAGAATAAAGAAAAGAAGGCCGAGGAGAAGAAGGCTGATGCTAAGAAGGATGCCAAACAGGCAGCCGAAGAAAAGTTAAAGGAGAAACGTGCCGATAAGGCCGAGACCCAGGAGGATTTGGTTACGGTGACAGCCTCTTCCATAGATGAGCTGATCAGAAAAATCAACGACATAACCTACGGAGCCATGAGCGATTACGTGCAGACAGACTTCGAAAGGGCAAGAGGACAGCATATAGACTTCAGATGGTGAGAAAACCGGCTTCCTGCAAGAGACGGAATGTGAAGCTTTTGTATGAGCAGCAATGCGTATTTTCAAAAGAGTTAATCTGATGAAAATACGCTTTTTTGCTATGGCAGATTATGAAAAGAGAGGGTATCATGGAAGTAAACAACAGCATTAGAACAGAGTATACGCCGCAGAAAAGAAGCGAAAGAAAATCAAAATCGGCAGGGGAGGATGACTTCCTTGCCAGAATGTCACAGGTTCTTGAGCAGGAGGAAGAGAAGAATGTTTCGGAGGAAAATCCTCTGCTGACTACGGAAGATATGATGCGGTTTATCCGTGAGCGAAAGCAGGAAATCTATGATAAAGTCCGGAAAGGGGAAACGGAGGTAAAGATTCGCATTGGAGCCTGTGAGTACACCGAGAAGGAATGGGATAAGCTGATGGAAAGCTTTGACGAGGCGGAGGATGAGATTCGTGAGCAGATAAGGGAGGCAAGAGAGCAGCAGAGAAAGGCAAGTGAGCAGCTTGCCCTCCGGGAGAAGGATGATGAAAAAGAGACGCAAGAAGCCCTGATCGAAAAACTTCTTGTGGACAGGGATAAAGACAAAGAGATTTTTTGAGTATCAAATTTTAGTATAAAAGATAAGTATCAAGGAGGTGACAAAAATGCAGGTATATGACTGCAAGGTAAATCATCTGGTAAATCCATTGGGGTACCGGATAGAGGAGCCGGTGTTTTCATGGAAAGTCAGGGAGGCTGCAGGCAAAAAACAAAAAGCCGCAAGAATCCTGGTTTCCGTGAAGGAAGATTTAAGCGAGCCTGTGCTGGATACCGGATGGAGGGAGGATTTGGACTCCCTGGGAAGCAGGTTTCATTTATCCCTGGCTCCCTGTACCAGGTATTACTGGACGGTCCGGGTGAGGAGTGATGCGGACGAGGAGGCGGCCGGAGAGAGTAACTGGTTTGAGACTGCCAAAGAGCAGGAGCCCTGGAAGGCAAAGTGGATTGGGAGTGAAAGCAAAGAAAAAAGACATCCCATTTTTTCCGGGGAGTTTTCCCTTTCGGGAGAGGTTGCAAAGGCGCGGCTTTATATCTGTGGGCTGGGACTTTATGAAGCTTATCTTAACGGCAGAAAAGCCGGGGATGAGCTGCTTACCCCTTACAGCAACAATTACCATGCCTGGCTGCAGTATCAGACCTATGACGTGACGGAACTTCTGACGCAGGAAAGCTTGATGCAGGCGCTTTCAGAGAGTAAGACTTTGGAGCAGGGGACTGCAAAGCTGGAGGTGCATCTGGGCAACGGCTGGTACAAGGGACGTTTCAGTTATGATGACAGTACCGGAAAGGGCTATTACGGCGATGACTGGAGGCTGATTGCGGAGCTGCAGGTGACCTATACGGATGGCAGCAGTGAGGTGTTCGGCACGGACGAGAATTGGCAGATGAAGTGGAGCAATATCACGGATTCCAATCTCTATGACGGGGAGCATGTGGATGACACACTGCCGGAGAGTGAGGTATCGAAGGTACAGCTCATGGATGCGCCGAAGGCGCCCTTAAGCGCAAGGCTCAGTACTCCGGTAAAGGTACGGGAGGAGCTGCCTGTCACAGAGCTTATCCACACGCCTGCTGGGGAGACGGTGCTTGACTTGGGACAGAATATTGCAGGAAGCTTCCGCCTCAGGGTGAAGGAGCCGGAGGGGACGCATATCCGTCTGCAGTTTGGCGAGATTCTTCAGCAGGGGAATTTTTACAGGGATAATCTTCGTTCCGCCAAAGCGGAGTACACTTATATTTCCGATGGAAAGGAGCATGTACTGACGCCTCATTTTACCTTCTATGGTTATCGTTACGTGAAGGTGGAAGGTGTTTCCGGTCTGAAAAAGGAGGATTTCACGGGTCTTGTGCTTTATTCCGAGCTGGCGCAGACAGGCTTTTTAACCACAGGTAATGGGTTGGTTAACCGACTGATCTTGAATACCCAGTGGGGACAAAAGGGGAATTTTTTGGATGTGCCTACGGACTGTCCTCAGCGTGATGAACGTATGGGATGGACGGGAGATGCTCAGGTATTTTCGGCAACCGCCTGCTATCAGATGGACAGTTATGCCTTTTTCAGGAAATATCTGTACGATATGAGTACGGAGCAGCGGGAAGGAGAGGGCCGGGTGCCGGAGGTGGTGCCTTCCTTTGGACATGATAATACCTCCTGCGCATGGGGAGATGCGGCCTGCGTGATTCCCTGGAATTTGTATCGTTTCTATGGAGATAAACAGATACTGGAAGAGCAGTATGAGAGCATGAAAGCATGGGTGGATTACATGACCCGGGTGGACGGCGATGACAACGGCTGGCGCAGAAGATTCCATTTCGGTGACTGGCTGGCGCTGGACGGCCCCGGCGGCGTGGACGGCGTTATGGGCGGTACAGAAGTGGGCTTTATTGCCAGCACCTATTACCGCTACAGTACTCAGATATTGGCGAAAGCGGCGGGAGTTCTGGGGAAGGAGGAAGAGGCGGCCCACTATGAAGCGCTGGCGGACAAAATTCTTCAGGGAATCCGGCAGGAATATTTCTCGCCTCTGGGACGCTGCTGTATCGACACCCAGACAGGGCTTTTGCTCACCCTGCGCCACGGGCTTTCGGTCAATCCTCAGAAGACGGCAGAAGCGCTGGTGCAGAAGCTTAAGGACAACAACGGAATGCTTAAGACAGGCTTTGTGGGGACACCTCTTCTGTGTGAAGAACTCACCCGTATCGGCAGGGTGGATATGGCCTACGACCTTCTTCTTAATGAGGAATATCCCGGCTGGCTTTATGAGGTGAAGCTGGGAGCTACTACCATCTGGGAGCGCTGGAACAGTGTGCTCTCTGACGGAAGTATTTCCTCCACAGGTATGAACAGCTTAAATCACTATGCTTATGGTTCTATTGTGGAGTGGATTTATTCCCGCTGTGCCGGAATTTTGCAGGATGAGACTCAGCCGGGCTTTCGGCGTGTGATTTTCTGTCCGGAGGTAAATTGGGAGCTCAGAGCAGTAGATGCCCGGTATGAGTCTGCTTCCGGAACATGGAAGAGCAGTTGGAAGGCTCTGGATGAGAATCATCTGGAAGTGAAGGTGACGGTGCCCTTTGGATGCAGTGCAGAGCTTTTACTGCCTCTTGCACCGGAGGGAATCTGTGAGGCGAACCCGGGCAATCCGGTTTTTGCCAATGTGAAGGATGGAAGATGTTATCTGGAAGCCGGGGAATACAGTATTTCCTATGAGACAATCAGGTCAATGAAATCATAATTACTTTTTACAGAAATCAGGGAGGATGATGTGATGAGTATGATGGGGGTCAGTGGAAGTAGTGTCAATAAGGCCATTGTGCGGAACAGGGATGGAAGCGTGGCCGGGACTATGACATACCGAAAATCAGGTCCAGAAAAAAAGAAATCGCTGAGGTACAGCTTTAAGCGGATATCCGGTCAGATATTATCCGCCAGGACCCCCGGCGTTGCAAGGCGTGTGGTTACGAAAGCCCGGCACGAGGTAGTTAACCTTTTGAGAAAGAAAAACGGCGGATATGACGAGGAAGAACTGCGGCACGCAATCATTCACGCGGAGAGGATGGTCCGGATAGCCAAAAAGAAGATGAGGCATCTGCAGGAAGAGCAGGATGCAAAGAAAAAGGGCGGCATCTGCGAGGCGGAGGTTGCGGAAAAAACCGAGGAGGCCGCCTCCACCGAAGAAAAGCTTATGGAGGATTCAGGCGGCGAGGAAATCTTAAGCCGGGAGGAAATGAAGAAGCTGATGCAGGAGCTTGAGGAGGTCATGAAGGAAATGGAGGACAATACCGGCCTTGACCTTGAGGAGCTTATGCCTGTTTCTTCGGAGGAGATGGATCCGGAGGACCTGGAGCTTTTAAAGAAAAAGCACCGGGCCAAGGAGATGAAAGAGATCATGGAAGCGGACATGAAATATCTGAAGGCCATGTTCAACAAGCTGGAAAGAGAGAGACAGGAGGGGCTTGATTCCGTTAAAAGCGGTTTTGGCGTGGGCGGTCCTTCCAATGGCACTTCGAATGGGGTTTCCTTAGAGCTTGGCGGGGTGATCGCCGCCCAGGGAGCGCAACCGCTGACAGAGATTACCGTCATGACCGAGGGCGGCAGTATCGACATTTCGCTGTAAAGCGTTATACAAAAAACAACGGATATGTGATATCTTTATATCAGTAAGCGCTGACCGGCTTACAGAAGAAAAAACAGCGCTGACAAAAGCAGCGCGGAAATGAGGTGGAAAATGAAAACAGGAGCACAGCTTTACACGGTAAGGGCGTATACCCAGAATGAAAAGGATTTCGCCTGTACCATGAAAAGGGTTGCGGAAATCGGTTATAAGACGGTTCAGCTCTCCGCAATCGGAAAGGATATTCCGCCAGAGCGGATTCGTGAGATCTGCGATGGGGAAGGACTGGAGATCGTGCTGACCCACAGTGATGTAAACCGTATTTTATATGATACGGAGAAGCTGATTGCCGAACATGAAATTCTGGGCTGTCCTTATATTGGGATTGGTTCCATGCCGGAGAAATATAAGACGCCGGAGTGGCTTTCCCATTTTGCGGAGGATTTCAGAGAACCCGCCAAAAAGATTGCGGATGCAGGGAAGCTTTTGATGTACCACAATCACAATTTTGAGTTCCGTAAACTGAAAGCGGAAGGGACTCCGGGCAGGGAGCGCAGGCGTGTGATAGAATATATGATGGACTGGTTTAAGCCGGATGAACTGGGCTTTACCCTGGACACCTACTGGGTGCAGGCAGCCGGAGGGGATGTCTGTGAGTGGATTGGGCTTCTTGCGGACAGGATTCCCTGCGTTCATTTAAAAGATATGGCGGTGGAAGAGGGCGGGGCGGTGATGGCTCCGGTAATGGAAGGAAATCTCAACTTCCCGGCAATCCTTAAGGCGCTGGAGAATACAAGTTGTAAATATATGCTGGTAGAGCAGGATGTGTGCTCTCAGGGAAGTCCCTTTGACTGTCTGAAGATGAGCTATGATAATCTTGCGGCTGCGGGATACCGCTGATGAAAAACAAACGCTGTCCTGCAAAGCGGTCAGCTTATTATAGCAAACGCTTCCAATAAAAATGGAAGCAAAATGTGAAAGGAGTACGGTAAAAAATGGATAAAGTAAAGTTGGGGATTATTGGAATAGGAAATATGGGAAGCGGCCATATCGGAAATCTGCTGAAAGGTTTGGTGCCGGAGATCGAGCTTACGGCTGTGGCGGATAAAAGGGAGGCAAGGAGAGCCTGGGCGAAGGAAACACTGCCGGAGAGCGTGGCAATATTTGAGGATGGAGACAGCCTGATTGATTCGGGTGCCTGTGACGCCGTGCTGATCACCGTACCGCACTATGACCATCCGACTTTTGCCATCAAGGCATTTGAGAAAGGGCTGCATGTGATGTGTGAGAAGCCTGCCGGAGTCTACACCAAGCAGGTGAGGGAGATGAACGAGGCGGCGGCAAAGACAGATAAGGTATTCGGTATGATGTTCAACCAGCGCACCAACCATGTATACCGGAAAATGAAGGAACTGGTAAGCAGCGGAGATTATGGGAAGATTAAGAGGGTGAACTGGATCATTACCGACTGGTACCGCACCCAGGCATATTATAATTCCGGCGGCTGGAGAGCCACATGGGCCGGAGAGGGCGGCGGCGTTCTGCTGAACCAGTGTCCTCACAACCTGGATTTACTGCAGTGGATCTGCGGTCTTCCTGTAAAGGTTCAGGCTTTCTGCCACAATGGAAAATGGCACGATATTGAGGTGGAGGATGATGTGACAGCCTATCTGGAATTTGAAAACGGGGCCACAGGGGTATTCATCACTTCCACGGCGGATGCTCCCGGAACCAACCGATTCGAGGTTACTATGGAAAAGGGCAAGCTGGTCTGCGAGAACGATACCCTTTCCTTATATGAACTGGAGGTCAATGAGAGAGAACATTGCTATACCAGTAAAGAAGGATTTGAAAAGCCTGCCGGACATGAGGTGAAAGTGGAGACAGACGGGGAAAATCTGCAGCATGTAGGCGTCCTGCGTGCCTTTGCCGCAAATATCCTGCGCGGTGAGCCTTTGGTGGCAAGAGGGGAGGAAGGTATCAATGGACTGACCCTTTCCAACGCCATGCATCTCTCAAGCTGGCTGGGAAGGCCGGTGGAAATTCCTTTTGACGAGGATCTTTTCCTGGAGAAGCTCAACGAACATCGGGCAAACTCCAGGATGAAAGAGAATGTGCAGGAGGTTACCTTTGACACGGAAGGAAGCTATGGGATAAAGAGTAAGTAAAAGGTAATTGTGCAAATTTTAAGAGCTGGCCGTTAGGCCGGCTCTTGTTATCAGAACAGTTTTTAACATCAGCTATGGCAAAATTTACACCCCGAGGGCGTAGCCGCGCAGCCGCCCAGAGCGGTTTCCCGAAGCTCATAGGGAATTCTTTTCCCCACATGATACATGGTGTCCAGCATTTCATCAAAGGAAATCATCTGGCGGATGCCGGCAAGAGCAATTTCGGCAGCGGCAAGGGCATTTGCAACGCCGGCGGCATTCCTGTTCTGGCAGGGATATTCCACCAGCCCGCCCACCGGGTCGCAGACCAGGCCGAGCATATTGATCAGGACGGTGGAGGCGGCATCCAGGCACTGCCTGGGTGTTCCGCCCATAAGCTCCACAGAAGCGGAAGCGGCCATGGCGGCGGCCACGCCCACTTCTGCCTGACAGCCGCCGACAGCGCCTGCCACGGTGGCATTGCGCATGGCAAGATAGCCGATCGCCCCGGCATTGAAGAGAGCATCTATCATCTGTTCATCGGAAAAGGAGTAACTTTCCTGGAGGGAGAGCAGTAATCCCGGGACGATACCGGAGGAGCCGGCAGTGGGAGCCGCCACAATCACACCCATGGAAGCGTTGACCTCCAATACCGCCATGGCGTAGGTAATGCCGCGGGTTAAAACGCTTCCGCATATGGAACCACCGCTTTCGAGACGGGTGTTTAACATTTTAGCCTGACCGCCAATCAATCCGCCCATGGAGCGGACAGGAGTTTTTAAGGGAGCAAAGGCAGATTCACGCATGATTTCCAGGGCGCGCGCCATTTTTTGGAGAACTTCCGTCAGGGGTGTTTCCGCCAGATCACATTCCCTCCGCTTCATAATTTCAGAGATGGGCTGCTGTCTGTCCTCGCATAAATTTAACAATTCTTCCGCATTTTTGAAATCTGTCATAGGGTCAAGTGTCCTTTCTTAAATATCGCAAGAATTTAATTCTGAATCAACATCACGTCGTGGACATGAGGATTGGCCATCAGCCGCGGCATGATATCGTCAGGGAGCCTTCCGTCGGACTCAACGATGGTATATGCCGTTTCCCCTTTGGATTCCCGGAAAATACGCATAAAGGCAATGTTTACATTCTGATCGCCCAGGCATTTGGTAATGTGGGCGGCCACACCGGGCTTGTCCTGCTGGATAATGATTACCGCGTTGAATTCTCCTGTAAAATCCACCTGAACCTGATTGATTCTCACAATTCTGACCTTTCCGCCGCCTGTGGATTCTCCTCTTACCGTCATCACCCTTCCATCCGCATTCTCCATTCGGATGTCAACGGTGTTGGGATGGACGTCCGTATCGGTCTCATCCGGGACAAAGGAGAAGCCGATTCCCTGCTCCCCGGCAATGGAAAAGGAGTCGCGGATCCGGATATCATCCGTGGAAAAACCCATGATTCCGCCGAGAAGGGCCCGGTCTGTGCCATGCCCGCGGTAAGTCTTGGCGAAGGAACCATAAAGGGTGAAGGTTACATTTTTGAGAATGCCGTTATTCATTTTCTGAGCCAGATAAGCGATGGCGCAGGCTCCGGCGGTATGGGAGCTGGAAGGGCCTACCATGTTGGGGCCTATCACATCGAACACGCTGATAAATGACATAAAAGTCCTCCTAAAGTATAAGTGTATGGTTTCATTTTAGCATATTTCTTAGAATAAAGCATTCGTCTCTTTTTATACATAAACAACGGATGCCAGGCTTCGCCAGCCATCCTTATGTTAATCAAATTTCAATTGGAAAGATGAGCGCATCTTTGTATAATAGGGATATGACAGAAACTGAAAAGATGAAACGGAAATTTTTCATGAATCAGAAAGGGAGAGGATTAAGAGAAATGAAAGAGCTTGGATATCAGGGCACGGTGAAAAAATGGGGAGTGTTCGAGCTTGCGCTTGACGGGCCGAAGGATGGGAACCCCTTTACGGATCAGGAGGTCAGGGCGGTATTTTGCGGAGAGAAGGAAAGCGTTTCCTGCGATGGTTTTTATGACGGAGAGGGAATTTACCGTGTGAGATTCATGCCTTCCTTTGAGGGAGAGTATTCTTTTACGGTAAGCAGCAGCTTTGGAGAAGAACAGACAGGCACATTCCGGGCAGAGGCGCCGGATAAGGATAACCACGGCCCGGTAAGGGTGGCGGACACCTGGCATTTTGCCTATGAGGACGGCACGCCTTATTATTCCATTGGGACCACCTGCTACGTGTGGCAGCTTCAGTCGGCAGAAAGACAGAAGGAAACTCTGGAGATGCTGGGGAAGAGCGCTTTTAACAAGATCAGATTCTGCATTTTTCCCAAGCATTATGACTACAATCTGGGAGAACCGGAGTGCTATCCCTATGAAGGGACGCCGGTGGACTCCAGCGGCATCAATAGTGAGAATTTCTGGGACTATACAGGAAAAACCGAAGGGAACCACTGGGATTTTACAAGATTTCGCCCGCAGTATTTTCAGCATCTTGACCATTGCATTGAAAAGCTCCAAAAGCTGGGGATTGAAGCAGATCTGATCATCATGCATCCCTATGACAGGTGGGGATTTTCCTGTATGAGCGAGGAAGCGGATACGCTGTATTACAAATACATCATTGCCAGGTTCAGCGCTTATTGCAATGTCTGGTGGTCACTGGCAAATGAGTATGATTTGATGCCGCAGAAAACGCTGAAGGACTGGGAGCGGTATGCGTCCATTTTGTGTGAAAAGGATCCCTACCACCATCTCAGATCCATTCATAATTGCATGAGCCTGTATGATTTCCAGCGCCCCTGGATTACCCATTGCAGTGTGCAGAGAACCGATCTTTACAAAAGCGCGGAAATTGTAAGCGAGCTGCGGCAGAGATACCGTAAACCCGTGGTGATGGATGAGATGGGTTATGAGGGGGACATCCAGCACGGGTGGGGAAATCTGACGGGAGAGGAAATGGTGCGCAGATTCTGGGAGGCGGCCTGCCGGGGCGGATATCCGGGTCATGGCGAGACCTGTCTGAACAAAGAAAGCCTCTGGTGGTCCCACGGCGGAAAGCTCTACGGAGAAAGTCATAAAAGGTTTGCCTTTTTGCTGAAAATATTGCAGGAGACGCCGGGAGCCGGGCTGAAGCCCTGGGAGAAATGCGGCTGGGATGAAGTGTGTGCGGTTCCCCAGAAGAGCCTTAAATGGAAGGGCATAGAGGATTATTATCTGTTTTACTACAGTTTTATGCGGCCCTCCTTCCGGGAATTTTATTTCGATGAGGAGAGCCGCTGGCAGGTTCGTGTGCTTGACACCTGGAATATGACGACAGAGGAGAGGGGCGTTTACCGGGGGAAGTTTAAGGTGGAGCTTCCGGCCAGGCAGTATATGGCAATCCAGATCAGGCGGATTCCATAGAAAACGTTTACTCCATATCTGCCTCTGCCAGCTGGCAGAGGCAGGAGTATGCGTTCTCATCGTGGGCCTTCATCCGATCGATCTGAGAGGCAAACAGATGCCGGTTTTCCGGTTTGGCTAACTGGCGCATCTGTTTTTCGCCCCGTTCCCAGCCGCCCAGGGCAGGAATCATTTCTTCCCACAGAATTTTGGCTATCGGCTCAAATTCCTGCGCGGCCATATTCAGCGTTTCGGCCTGAGAGGGATATTTTTCAGCCATTCGGCGCAGATATTTTGCGGCATGGATGCGTCCGTCAGAGAGACAGTCCATTGCGTCGCCGTGGCACATCATCCGTTCTACCAGCATGGGAAAAACCGCGTCCCGGGGAAAGTCTTTGTCGCACAAAAGTGCATTTTTCCATGCATCATAGGCAAAAGTCCCCTTGGCAAAGGTTTCGCACATGCGCCCATTCAGTACTTCCGCAGCATTTTGGAGCACTTCTTTCAGTGAAAGAGGAGGAAGAGCTTTGGCGCCGGAAGCAATCAGGGCAAGGGTTTCGGGATTTTCCCACCAGTCTTTTGTAATGAAATAGCCGTTTCTTTCAAACTGTACGCTGGCCTGATATTCCGGATATTCCTGAAAGACATTCCATCCCAGCAGGAGCTGGCCGTCTTCACGGTAACCGGTGATGACGCAGGCTTCCGGCGGGCCTATGATACCAAGGGCGATGACAGGATTCCCCTGGTCTATTTCATTGCGGATAAAAGCCATGAAATCCTCTTTTTTCGTATCCGGTGTCCGCCACAGAATATTCAGTTCCCGTTCCATGGCCCGCATTCCGCAGAGGAATACTTTATCCGGGCTGTCAAAAGAAAAGACTGCGTCCACATTGCCGCCGTTCCAGCAGGAGGTATCCCAGGTCAGTCTGAATGCTGCGCCGCTTTCCGCCATTGCCCGGGTATAATCTACAGGAAGGCCGAGGTATTTGGCACAGGAAAGGATGCACATGGGAAAAGGAGTACATCCCTCCTCTGCGTAAGCAACTCTGGGGACGCCGTATAAAATTGTTGAGTTTTTATTATCCATTTTTAACCTCATTTCTGCGCTGTTTGCTGCGCATATTTAGCTTATGTCTGTATCCGCCGGTTCTGGCGGACAGACAGGGTCGGGGATTATTTTAGTTTTTTGAGGCAGGCCCGCACCGAATACGACGGCACAGAGCCGAATGCGTGTAAGCGCCGGACGTACTGAACGGAACTGTGACGGCGTATAACCGGTATGGCGCATGAAAACCCGTGAGAATACGGTTCTGCCCGAATAGCCGTACTCCATTGCAATATCAATGATTTTTTTATCCGTATACAGAAGCTCCTGAGCCGCATTGGCAACCTTTCTCTCCTGTATATAGTTGGAAAGAGACTTTCCCGTATTTCTGCGGAATACGTCCCGGATGTGCGCAAGAGAAAATCCTGTCTGCAGAGCAAGCTCTTCCAGATTGATTTCCTCCCGCACCCGGGTTTCCACAAATGTACAGACTGACCATATGAGAATATAATGATTCATTGTGGGAAGATTATTCACCTCCGGATTCAGATTGCTTCGAAGCAGGTAAAGTATAGCACAGATTGGACAGAAGTGCGCGATGATTTTGAGGATGAAAAGGCAGCCGTTTTTATAATGTTTTGTGCCCGGACTCCGGTTGAAAATTGATGGAAAAATCCTCCTGTGCATGCTATAATTAAGCATGCTCTAAATCCAAAGGGGGACGCAGCAATGAAAAAGGAAACAACTGTTCTGCCTGTTCTTGCGTTTACCACCGTTGTATTGGCGATTTTATCAATTGCCGTTTTTACGCTGGAGAATCAGAAAAATATTTCAAACAACAACAGAGAATATCTGCTTGATAACACAAGACAAATGGCCGTACTTGTGGACGATTCTCTGGCACACGGATTAACGAACATTCAGGTACTGAGCAATTTGGCCGGAGAATTGCTCACGTCTCCGGAAATTGATGTCGCTGCCTTACAGCGCATTTTGGACGATTCTATTTTTGACTTTATCGAATTTGCTGACAAAGAAGGAAAAAATCACAATACCACCGGCGGCATATCCGAGGCAGGTGACCGTCAATATTATCTGGATGCGATGCAGGGGAATTCCGGAGTAGAACTGATATTCAATTCCCGCGCAACGAGTGAAACCCTCTTACTCTTTTATTCTCCGGTATATTATCAGGGAGAATTTATCGGATCGCTGATCGGAGCGTATAAAGAGACAGATAAATTGAATAAGCTTTTGACTATGGAGGTGTTTGGCTATCAGGCGGAGGCATATCTGTGCAATGAAGATGGACTTATCATTGCGAGCAGCCAAAATATCGACACAACGACAGAGGTTTCCATCAAAACAGTGCTTGGTTCTCGGATTTCAGCTGATGGCGATACCACTGATCTCATCTGCAAAGACGAAACAACAGTTGTCCCTTTAGCGGGGAATGAAACCGGCGCCTGCATCATGGGGCTTGAAAACAGCGATTGGTGTATCGTTCAGATCTTTCCGGAACAGGCCAACAGGATAATGATTTCAAATGCAAACCGGATCGGCATTGTATTAGCGGTATTTCTTGTGACCATTTTGTCGATTCTTCTGATTTTAACATATCTCATTTTAAACCGCTCCGGATTGGAGACACAAAAGGCCCTTGAAAAAGCGGAAGCTGCCAGCAGGGCAAAGACGGATTTTTTATTCAGCATGAGCCACGATATCAGAACCCCCATGAATGCGATCATGGGATTTCTTCACCTGCTGAACGAACAACAGGAAGATCCGGCCAGGCGCAGGGAATATATCCACAAAATGGAAGCTTCCAGCCAACTTCTTTTAGCTATTATCAACAATGTCCTTGAAATGTCCCAAATCGAAGGCGGGGAGGCTGTGCTGGAGGAGACTGCATGGAGTGTGGAGCAGATGATGGATTCTGTCTGCTCACTGCCTGCCGCTCAGATGCAGGCAAAAAACATTACGTTTGAAAAAACTTTCGAAGTGCAGCATCCGTTCGTCTGGTGCGATATGACGAAGCTTCAGGAAGTTTATTTGAATATTCTGAACAATGCAAATAAATATACTCCGTCCGGAGGGAAAGTGTCGATGCGGCTGACAGAGATTCTGTCAGATAAGGAAGGGTATGTCTTTTTCAAAACAGAGATTGAGGATAACGGAATTGGAATCGCGGAAGAATTTATGCCTCATCTCTTTGAAGCATTTTCAAGAGAACATGATACGACACACAGCAAAATTGCCGGAACCGGGCTTGGAATGACAATTGTAAAAAGGCTTACCGAACTGATGGGCGGGACTGTTGAGGCAGAAAGCGAGGCCGGAAAAGGAACAAAGCTTATCGTCACCATACCCCATCGTATTGCATCGGAAGCAGATCTCTGCGGCGGAAAAACAGAGGAAAAGGCGTTTGCAGATTTTTCGGGGAAAAGGATTTTGATTGCGGAAGATAACGACCTGAATGCGGAGATTGCAACGGAACTGCTGACTGAAATGGGTTTCGAGGTCGAACGGGCACGGGACGGGGATATTTGTGTTTCCATGATGGAGCAGGCCGAAGCAGGGTATTACGACCTGATTTTTATGGATGTGCAGATGCCAAACATGAACGGCTATCAGGCGGCCAGGGCCATTCGAAAAATGGATGATCCGTCAAAGGCGGGTATACTGATTGTTGCAATGACGGCAAACGCTTTTGAGGAAGATAAGAAAAATGCTTATGCTTCCGGAATGAATGCTCATTTGGCCAAGCCGGTTGATCTTCAAAAAATGAAGGAAACACTGGCGGAATTTTTGTAAAACTGTTTCAGGAGAAACAGGCTCGCATGATCTGCAGGAAACCTCTCTGACAGGTGAGACCTGTTGCGAAAGTGTGATTCAAAGCGATTCAAGAATCCTATAATATGAAAAAACGGAAACGCTGTAAATATCAACGTTTCCGCTTCATTAAAAAGAGCGCGAGACGGGACTCGAACCCGCGGCCTCGACCTTGGCAAGGTCGCGCTCCACCAACTGAGCCACTCGCGCATTTACTTGCCCGTATCTCACGGACAAGTATTACTATACATTATCTTTCTGCTTTTGTCAACACGATTTTAAAATTTTTTTTAAAAAATTTTAAACTTTCCCATTTTTTCTTCTCTGATAGAATTCCGCCGATGCTGTCATCAAAACATCCGAAGATGAATTCAGCGCAGTCTCCACAGAATCCTGTATCACGCCGATGATAAATCCTACCGCGACCACCTGCATTGCAATTTCATTCGAAATACCGAAAAGGGAGCAGGCCAGAGGGATGAGCAGCAGGGAACCTCCCGCAACACCTGATGCCCCGCAGGCTGCCAGTGCCGCTACAATGCTCAGAATAAGCGCCGAAGGTAAATCCACCGATACGCCTACCGTATTAGCTGCGGCCAGTGTCATGATCGTAATGGTAATAGCCGCGCCGTCCATGTTGATGGTGGCACCCAGAGGGATGGATACTGAATAATGGTCCTCGTTCAGCCCAAGTTTTTTGCAAAGGGCCATGTTCATGGGAATGTTGGCCGCTGAACTTCTTGTAAAGAATGCAGTGATGCCGCTCTCCTTAAGGCATGTAAATACAAGCGGATAGGGATTTTTCCTCATACAGAAAAATGCCATCAGCGGATTTGTAACGAGAGAGATGAACAACATACAGCCGACCAGCAGTACAAGAAGCTTTCCGTAATCAGTAAATACATTCAGCCCGTTTTCAGACACTGTATCGAACACCAGACCCATGATTCCAAAAGGCGCCATATTAATTACCCACTGCACAGCTTTATTTACTGCATCTGAAACATCTGCCAGCAGGCTTTTGGTTATATCAGAAGCTTTCTTTAATGCAACGCCGAAAATAACCGCCCATGTAAGAATTCCGATATAGTTTCCATTTACAATGGATGCCACCGGATTTGCCACCATATTGACCAGCAGGTTTTCAATCACTTCCAGAACTCCCTGTGGCGCCGCATTAGACGCTGCTGTATCCGTAAGCTTCAATGTCTGCGGGAAAATAAAACTGGATGCGGTTGCAATAAATGCTGCAAGAAAAGTACTTGCCATATACAATACAATAACAGTCCTCATATTGGCCCCTGCACCGCCTTTGGAATTTGCAAGGGAACTCATAACCAGTACAAACACCAGCACAGGAGCGACCGCCCGAAGGGCGCCTACAAACATGGTTCCAAACCAGGATACTATCGTGAACTGCGGAACAGCCAGCCCCAGAACCGCTCCAACAGCCATTCCAATCACGATCCTTAAAATCAAACTAATACTACACCATTTTTCAAAAAGTTTTTTCATCATTCTTCCACCTTATCCTTATATTTTATTCGGTAAATCCTCTGCAATGACTCATTGATACGTTCTTCCGTCAGGGTTCCGTTATTGACAGCGTCCAGCACGCCGCTGTATGCTATGCCGAAGTCCTCCGGCATCAGAATCATGTCCACGCCAGCCTGCAATGCTTTGACAGCCGCCTCGTCTGCCGTATAATATTCTGTGATTGCGCCCATATTCATTGCATCTGTCACAACAATCCCCTGATAACCAAGCTGGCCCCTTAAAATATCATTGACCATCTGGCCGGAAAGGGAAGACGGTGTGTTGTCCCCTGTCACATTCGGGACAGAAATATGGCTGACCATGATTAGGTCAACCCCTGCTGCAATGCCTGCCTGGTATACCGGAAAATCCGTTGCTGAAAATTCCTCCAGTGTTTTCTGGGTAACCGCCATTCCATCATGGGAATCCTCCGTAGTATCCCCAATGCCTGGAAAATGTTTCATGCAGGCACTGACTTTGGTGCTCTGGATCCCTTCTATCATAGCCGAGACCATAGGCGCTACCAGATTGGGATCTGTGCCAAAAGACCGGTCCCCAATCGTCGTATTCCCCTCTGCAATCACATCTGCAACCGGCGCAAAGTCCAGATTGAATCCATACCCTGAAAGATAATTTCCAATCGCTGCTCCTGCTTCACGTGCAGCCGCCGCATCGCCCCCGCTGCCAATATCTCCCATGCTCCCTACATTATCCGCAAGGCCGCTTTCCGCCACCCTGCTTACTTTTCCTCCTTCCTCATCTACTGCCAGAAAAACAGGATATTTTCTCCAGCTCTGGGTGTTTTGGAGCATTTCAGTCAACTGTGCAGAATCTTTTATATTTTGCGAGAAATAAACAAGGCCTCCCACCGCATGTTCCCCTAGTTTTTCTCTGGTAGTATCCCCTGCCCGGACAACAATGTCCGTACCTGTTAAGGCTTCCGGTGTTATAATAAAAAGCCCCGCCACTTTATCCTCAAGAGGCATTTCTGAAATACAACTGTTTACTATTTCATCCAGACA